>Ga0172366_10005398_pt1 | contig 10056 bp, 8 predicted proteins | sample LakKivSesite69cm_FD_114533 | JGI IMG/M metagenome (GOLD analysis project Ga0172366, IMG submission 114533) | Sediment microbial communities from Lake Kivu, Rwanda - Sediment site 69cm | ecosystem: Environmental > Aquatic > Freshwater > Lake > Sediment | place: Rwanda: Western Province, Lake Kivu...
CGGGCTGGGCCAAGGAACGGGAGCGGGTCAAGCAAATAGCAGGTCGGGGCTTGCTGGGAGGGCTGACGGTGGTGGTGTACACGCCGGCAGGGCGTCTGGGGTTATTCAAGGTAAGACAATACGGCAAGACCCTGCGGCGGGCAGAGCGGAACTGGACAACAACGTTGGCACAGTCCTACCACGAGCGCGGGCGCGACTTGAAGGACCTGCCGGATAACATCGGGACCTGAGGGGGCAACCCCTCACTCTAACTCTCATCCCAAACAATCTGTTTACAGCTTTCGATTTCTCTGTCCTCCTTCCTCCTTCCTCCTTCCCGTCCTCTGGACTAGATGTCCTTCCTCCGGGCGCGCCAGCGCTTCACCACCCGGTCGACATCCATATCCTTGATGCCGGAGCTCCACCACTTCGCGAACTCGACGTCCGAACTCATCGGCTTGGGTTCGGGCAGGTCGATCATCACTCGCGTCGGGAGCGCCACGCAGTCGCCGAGAATAAGGGCCTCGCCGGTCCGGAGCGACGGCAGCATGTCCATCAGACCGGACAGCGAGTCCGGTACCAGCTTGCGAACGTACGCCTGGTCGTCCGGGTTGGTAAGCCGCATGGCGATGAAGCTGTTGCACTGGGACAGCACGGTCTCGGACAGCTCCTTGGGCCGCTGACTGATGATGATTGTGCCGATGCCGTACTTCCTGCCCTCCTTCGTTATCCGTTCGATCGCCGACTTGGCCGCCTGCAGCCTGAAGTCGGTTCGGTTGGGCACGTAGTTGTGAGCCTCCTCCAGGACCAAGAGAATCGGGAACCGCTCGCGCTCCGGGTTCCAGAGATTGAACTCGAACACGATGCGGGAGACGACTGCGGCAACCACGCCGACCGCCTCCGAGGGCACGCCGCTCAGGTCGATTATGGCCATCTTGTTGCCCGTATCGATCGACAGGAATTCGCGGAGCAGTTGCACGAAGCTCTCGCTGGTGGTGTAGTGAGTGGGCTTGAACATGAACCTAAACCGGGGGTCGCTCACTTTGCTGTCGAGCCTGATCAGGAACCGGTCAAACTCGCCGTACAACGGTCCCGGCACCATGTTACCCTCGCTGTTCGGCACCATCTGGATGTTCCAGTTTCGTATCGTATCCAGCAGGTCGTCGAGATCGAAATAGATGGGAGAATCTGCGGTCACGCGCTCGCCCTGCCGCAGTCGGTCGCTTCCGACCGTGCCTTCCCGAGCCCGCACCAGCGCGTCCCGCAGCACCGTCATCTGGTTCTTCGCCGAAAACTCGGCCTGGTCCACGGTCAGGTCCTGGAACTCATCAAAACTGAGCAGCCAGTAGGGCAGCTCGACCTTGTCCGCGTCGATCCGCGTCACATTCTCCGGGAACGCGGAAGAGTACTCCCCATGCAGGTCCAAGACCACTACGTGGGTGTCCGGATACTTCCGGATTGCCTCCTGCAGAATCGAGACGACCGTACAGGACTTGCCGCAGCCTGTACTGCCAACCACCGCGACGTGCTGGCCGAAGAAACGGTCGACGTTGATGTAGGCACGCTGGTCCTCGGTCTGAGACGGATGGCCGAACGAGAACTCGTACTCGTTGAACTCGGAGAAGATGCTCTTGATCTCTGCGGGGCTCACCATCTTCACCGGCTGGCCCACCGTCGGATAGATGGCGACGCCGCGGATGAAGCCGCCGTCCTCTCCCATGGAACCGATGAGTATGCAGTCTGCGGTCTTCCGCCCCGGCGGCGGACAGGCGGGGTCGTGGGTCGCCGGCGAAACGTGTGCGGCGTCCAATCTAACCGACGATACGATGCCGATGACGCTTCTATCCCGGACCGCAATCTTGACGTGCGACCCGGGCTGCCCCGGGAAGTAGTTCTCGGCGAGCGGCACGGTCGTGTCAACGTGCAGCTCGACGAGCGCCCGTTCGCCGTTCACCTCGACGACGTGGCCAATATCGACATCACACGGTTCTTTCATGCTTTGTGGCTCCTTTTCAGCCAACCGGGCCGGGTCTCTTGCGCCGGCCCGCGAAACTCTCAATAGGGACGCATTCTCCCCCGAATCCGGACCACAGCCGGGATTGCCCCGGCAGGGAGAGTGCGATGTAACCAGTCACTCGCCTAACAATAGCGGAGTCCAACCACGGCGTCAACTCCCGCCCGCAGCCGTTTGACTGGCCCGCTATTTGCCCTAACATGTGTCCCCGATGCAAGAATCAGAGTTGCCAGGCACTGCTCAATCCTGCCGGTGAGGCAGCGGTGCGGATAATCGGCTTCACCGAAACGTCGCTTCTCGACTGGCACGGCCGGATCGCGGCGGTCCTGTGGATCAGCGGCTGCAACTTCGTCTGTCCGTTCTGCCACAATCACCGGATTGCCGACGATGACCCCGACCTCCGGGAAGTGCCGTGGGACGACGTCGAGTGGACCCTCCGACGCAAGCGCGACTGGTATGACGGAGTCGTGCTGACCGGCGGCGAGCCGCTGATACACCCGGAGGTCTTCGAGTTATGCGAACGGCTCAGAGACATGGACCTGAAGATCAAGATTGATACAAACGGCTCCTTTCCCTACGCGCTGAAGGCTCTGGTCGTACGCCGGCTGGTGCACGCTGTGGCAATGGACGTGAAGGCGCCGCTCGACTCACGGTACGCCAGAGCGGCCGGCCGGGCAGTTGACGTCGCGCCGGTGCAACGGACCATCCGTCTGCTGCTGGAGTCCGGTATCGAGCACGAGTTCCGCTGCACGCTGGTGCCCGGTCTAATCGACGCGGACGACATCGCATCCATCGCCGAGGCGGTCAAGGGCGCGCAGGCGGTTGCGCTGCAGGAGTACGTACCCGAGCGGGCGAGGGTTAAGGGCTTCGGTGGTGGCAGGTCCTACACGATGGCGGAAGTAGAAGCGCTGGCAGCGGTGTTGAGGCGGTCGGTTAGAGAAGTGAGAATCCGCGGCAGCTTCGCCTGAAGCTCAACTCCGAACTCCCGTTCGAAAGCGGCGACGACCGCCGCGCGTACCCGACTGTCGTCTGTAGTCCCGCCTTCGCGGGCGACCGACGTCATACAGGTTGCCGGCATTCCGCACGGGTTGACAAGTACGAACCAGTCGAGGTCGACCGATACGTTCAGGGCAAATCCGTGGAAAGTGACCCGGCGCTTGACCGCGATTCCCAGCGAGGCGACTTTCCGCTCCCCGCACCAGACCCCGATGTGGCCGGGCCTGAGCCCTGCCTTGACACCGAGCTCGACCAGCGCGGCCACCAGCGCGGCCTCGACCCTCTCCACGAACCAGCGGACCCCGGCGATTCCCGTTTCCAACTTGAACACCGGGTAGCCGACAAGTTGACCCGGACCATGAAACGTCACGTCACCACCGCGTTCGATGCGATAGAGTGAAACGCCCCGGCGTGCAAGCTCTTCCTCGCTTACAAGCAGGTTCGACGCGTTCGCCGACCGACCGAGAGTGATGACCGGGTCGTGCTCGAGCAGCACCAGCGTATCGGGCAGCTTATCCTCGACGCGAAGCCGCCAGAGCTCGCGCTGCAGCTCCAGAGCCCGGCCGTACTCGACCCGCCCCAGGCTGAGCAACCCGAGGCCGCCCCTACCGGTTGACAATGTGAATTGCTTTGGAGTGGATGGCCTCCGCCGCCTCGAACAGGAGCTCGCTCATAGTCGGGTGCGGGTGCACGACCCGGCCGATTTCGGCGGCGGTCAGGCCGAGTTCGATCGCGACCGTAGCCTCGGCAATCAGGACGTCGGCCTGCGGGGCGGCAATCTGCACGCCCAGCACCTTGTCCGTGTCCGCATCCACCACCATCTTGCACAAACCGTCGCTCTTTCCCAGCGTGAGTGACCGCCCCAGCGCCGAGATCGGCACGCGGCTCACTCTTGTGCTCATGCCCTGAGCTGCGGCCTCCGCCTCGCTGAGGCCGACCGCTGCAACTTCCGGGTCAGTGTAGACGCAGGACGGCACGGCCTTGAACCGCCGGTGCCTGCCGCCGGTGAACGACTCAGCCAGGGCAATGCCGTCGGCCATCGCCCGATGCGCCAGCGCGAGCCCCGGTTTCACGTCGCCGATGGCGCAAACTCCGGCCGCCTTGGTCCGGTACTTCTGGTCAACGGCGATGAAGCCCCGCTCGTCAAGCTCAACGCCGGCTTTACCCAGGTCGAGGCCGGCAGTGAGCGGCTTGCGCCCGACTGCTACGAGGACTAGGTCGGTCTCGACCTTCGATTCTCCCTCGTCCGACACGTAGCGCACGGCGGGCGCGGGCGCGCGGTCCAGGCCCGCGGCCTTGACCCCGAGCTGGAACTCGATGCCTTCGCTCTGCATGGCCTTGCGCAGCGCCGAACTGACGTCGGCGTCGAAGCCCGGCAGCAACTGGGGCATGAGCTCCAGCACCGTCACACTCGCGCCCAGCCGCCGGAATGCGGTCGCGAATTCGAGCCCGATGGCGCCGGCTCCGATGACGGCCACGCGACCGGGAAGCTGGGTCAGGTTCAGGGCGCCGGTGGAGTCAACCACTTGCCGGCCGTCCGGTTCGAATCCGGGGAGCACTACGGCGGTCGATCCGGTTGCCACGATGATGTTCTCCGCGCTCAGCTCCACCTCGGCCCCGTCCGGCTGCGTGACCGCGACGCGCGCCCCGTCGATGAACCGTGCCGCACCCTTGACGGTTGCGACGCCGTTCGAGCGGAGCAGAAACTCGACCCCGCGTACCAGCCGGTCGACCACCCGGCTCTTCCAGCCGTACAATGCCTGGAAATCGACCTCCGGTTGCCCGAATACGATGCCCATGCGCCGGGCCTCGGCCGCTCCCCGCACCGTTGACGCGGCGTGGAGCAACGCCTTGACCGGGATGCAGCCCCAGTTCAGGCAGACGCCGCCGACGCGGTCGCGCTCGACTACCATGACTCTGCGCCCCAGTTGCGCCAGCCGGATCGCCGCGACGTACCCGGCCGGCCCGCCGCCGATGACAAGAAAGTCGTACTCTGGACTCTGGACTCTGGACTCGGACTTCGTCATTGTGTCCTCACCAGGCCGTGCCCTTGATCATCTCGGACGCGATGACCAGCCTTTGTATCTGGTTGGTGCCCTCGTATATCTGCGTTATCTTGGCGTCCCGCATCATCTTCTCGACCGGGTATTCCTTCATGTAGCCGTACCCTCCGAAGATCTGCACTGCATCGGTGGTCACCTTCATCGCCGTGTCTGAAGCCAGCACCTTGGCCATCGATGCGATGGCCGACGTGTTCTTGACGCCGGCGTCTGCGGCCCTCGCGGCTTGGTAGATAAGCGTTCGCGATGCCTCGACCTGGATCGCCATGTCCGCAAGCATCGTCTGCACCGCCTGAAAACTGGATATCGGTGCATCGAACTGGATGCGACTCCGGGCGTACTCCAGCGATTCATCCAGGGCTCCGGCCGCAATACCGAGCGCCTGCGCTCCGACACCGGGCCGGGTCCGGTCGAACGTCCGCATCGTGTGGATGAACCCGTAGCCTTCCTTGCCGCCGATCAGGTTCGCGGCCGGGACCCGGCAGTCCTGGAATACGAGCTCCGCCGTCTTGGAACAGCGGATGCCCATCTTGTCCTCAATCTTGCCGTACGTGAAGCCGGGAGTACCGTCCTCGACGATGAAGGCGGAGAGCCCGCGCGCGCCCTTTACCGGGTTGGTGCTGGCGATTACCGAGTAGACCTTGGCCACGCTGCCGTTGGTGATGAACTGCTTGGTGCCATTCAGGACGTAGTCGTCGCCGTCGCGAGTTGCGCGGGTCTTGACGTTGCTCGAATCCGAGCCGGCGCTCGCCTCGGTGATCGCGAAGGCTGCGATTTCGCCCGCTGCCAGCCGCGGCAGGTACTTCTTCTTCTGTTCGTCGGTCCCGCCGAGCAGGATTGGGAACGTGCCGAGCCCGCAGGCCGCGTAGCAGAGCCCGGCCGCGCCGTCGACCCGGCAGAGCTCCTCGACGACGATGCACATCTCCATGATGCCCCCGCCCAGGCCGCCGTACTCCTCGGGAATATAGACGCCCATGAGCCCGAGTTCGCCGAGCTCCTTCATCAGCGCGTGCGGGAACTCGCCGGTCTTGTCGAGTTCGGCCCGGACCGGCTTCATCTTCTCCTGGGCAAAGCGGCGCGCCAGGTCACGGATTTCCCTCTGCGTGTCGGTAAAGAAGTACTCCACAGTACGCTCCTTTGGAGTTAGCTGTTAGCGGTTAGGAGGTAGCAAATCTGCAATCTGCAATCTGCAATCTGCAATCTAGAATCTCCTAACTCTTTCTCCTACCTCCGCGGCGACCCGCTCCAGCGCCGGCTTCATCTCGTCACGCGTCTTGCGATAGCACTCGACTGAGAAACCGAGCGGGTCAGCGACGTTCTCGTCCGTACCGGCATACGAAAGCAGCAGGCGTATCCGGCTGGCCGCGTCGGGCACCAAGTCGGCTATCCGGTGGCGGTGATATTCCTCCATCACCAGTACCAAATCGGCGGCCTCGACCATTGCCGGCGAAACTTGATGCGCGCGATGCCGAGTCAGATCGACTCCTGCCTCACGCGTTACCTCCACCGCGTTCGGCGCGGCCGGGCTGCCGACGGGCGCGTCGGTTCCCGCCGAACAAACCAAGGCCGGCGTTCCCTCCAGCATGTTTGCCAACATGGCCTGAGCCATCGGGCTGCGGCACGAATTGCCCGTGCACACGACCAGCACCGAAAAAAACAGCCCCGGACCCATCCTCACCAATTCCCCCAGTTGCTGCTCCACGTCAAGTATTCCCAGCTTGCCCCGCCTGTCAATCACGGCCGGACGCGCGCTGAAGTCAACGACAGTGGGACCCGGCCCCGGAAGGTTGCCGGTGACCACAATGGAAACCACCTCGCCGAGACTGTCCGCCAGCTCTCCTGGTTCGGCGCTCTCTGCCGGCAAGCCGAACCAGACCTCGCCACCGGCCCGGCCAATAATCTCCTCGGCCAGCGGTCCCGAGGCAAGCGCCATGCCCGGCTGCCCGGAAACGAGCTTCCCGATGAGAGGTCCGGCCATGACCCTTGATACTCGTTCTCGGCGGAGCGGCTCCATCCCGGCAACGGCGGCATTGAGCGTTTCCGCAGCCACCAGCCGGTAGGGTCCGTCGAACGCGCGCAGCGCTTCCCGCGCCCGCGCCAGAACGCAATACCCACCCAGCACCGGGACCACCGCTACGCCGTGCTCGAGTGCGCTGACAACCTGCCCGGCTGTATCCGCCGCGTTCTTCTCAAGGATTCTCACGCTCGCGCAGCGGTCGCCCCGCGACAACTTCGGCACTGGCTAGCCAGCACGAAAAGCAAACCGCCGATATGCGCCGCTTACGCAGATGGGTGTCTTCGGTTCGGAACCAAGACTGCGTCTATCTGCGTTCATCTGCGGTTACGTCTGTAACGCGAGTCCCCGGGCGCCGATATCGCGGCGGTAGCTCATCCCGTCGAAGTGTATTCCCTCAAGCGCCCGATACGCCCGGTCTCGCGCCTCACCGAGCGCGCGGCCGATTCCGGTGACGCCCAGGACCCGTCCGCCGCTTGTTACGGTCCGGCTCTCCTCGAGCTTCGTCCCGGCATGGAAGACAACAACCCCGTCCTGTCCAACCAGGTCGCCGGTGACCTCCATGCCTTTATCATAAGAACCGGGATACCCCTTAGCCGCTAGAACCACGCACAGCGCCGCGCGGTCAAGAGCAAGGGCGAGACTCTGCTCCCCGAGCCTGCCATCAATGCAGGCCATCGCCAGTTCCGCGAGGTCCGAATCAAGCAACGGCAGTATCACCTGCGTTTCCGGGTCGCCGAATCGGCAGTTGAATTCCAGCACTTGCGGGCCGTCTGCGGTCAGTATCATACCCGCGTAGATTGCGCCCCGGTAGTCAATTCCCCGCCTTCGAAACTCGGCCAAAAGCGGTAGGAACACCTTCTGCTGGACATCCTGCATCAGGGCCCCGGTCATCGCCGGCGCGTAGGCACCCATCCCGCCTGTATTCGGCCCCTTATCGCCGTCTAGTAGCCGCTTGTGGTCCTGCGAGGGCGAAAGCAACCGCACGCACTTACCGTCGCACAGCCCGATCATCGATACTTCCTCGCCTTGGAGGAACTCCTCGATGACGACCTTCGTACCCGCCTCGCCATACCGTCCTTCGCGGAGCATTTCCGAAACCGCCTTCTCGGCCTCGTCCAAGGTCTCCGCAACCACCACGCCCTTACCCGCGGCCAGGCCCGACGCCTTGACGACGACCGGCAGGCGCTCTTGACCGACGTAGGTGCGGGCCGACTCGTAGTCAGTGAAAGTCCGGTATTTGGCGGTCGGTATCGCGGCCGCTCTCATCAAGTCCTTGGCGAAGGCCTTGCCGCCCTCGATCCGCGCCGCGGCCATGCCGGGACCCAGCGCCTTAAGGCCGTGCCGCGCGAACTCGTCGAAAGCGCCGGCCACGAGCGGCGCCTCCGGCCCGAAAACCGTCAGGTCGGCCTTCTGCCTCCGCGCCAGGTTGACCAGACCCCGCAGGTCCTGAGCCGACACCGGCTCGCACCCGGCAATGCGAGCGATGCCCGCGTTACCCGGAGCGCAGATGACCCGGTGACCGGAATTGACGAGGTGCCAGACGAGCGCGTGCTCGCGGCCCCCGCCGCCGACTACCAGTACTCTCAATCCTTGAGCAGCCTCTCCAGCTTGGCAGCCTTCATCGCCGCGGCCCAACTGCCGAAGTACCGCACCGCGGCCGCGTGCAACGTGCGGTAACGTTTGCGTACGGGGATAGTGGTGCTCAGGTTGAGCCCTTTTGCCCGCATCCGTTTGATTTCAGACGCTATCTCAGCCTTCGACCATTCCTTCTGGCGCATGATCTTGGCGTAGTCGAGTCCGGCGGCCTGGATCGCCTGACGCCACGAGCCGTAGTACACTGCGGCCGCGCCTACGAGCCCGCCGTGGCTCTTCTCGGCCGCGCTCACGTTGAGCTGCTCACCCGCGGCCTTGAGCCGGCGGATTTGCGCCACAATCTCTTCGCGGTTCCAAAAGGACTTGCGCCGGATTGACTCGTAATCGAGCCCCGCCGCCTTGACGGCGTTCTCCCAGCTACCATAGAACTTACGGCCGGCGTAGGCGAGCGCCGGGTAATTGCGGGCAACATAGCCGGAATTGAGCTGCTTGCCTCCGCGGCTCAGTTCGCGGATGACCCGCAGCGCTTCGTCTTTGGACCATCGCTTGTACGAACGCTTCATATCCACCTCCGCTAAGAATCTAGCCCATCCTTCTGGATTTGTCAACATCGTGTCCATCGTCCCCAGCCCCTAGCCCCTAGTCCCTAGCCCCTAGTCCCTTTCCGCTTGACACACCGGCTGGACGCCCTAGTATCCTCTCAGAAAAGAGATGGAGGGATAGAGAGATAGAGGGATAAAGTGACCGGACTCGGGTCTCTTCGCTCTATCCCTTGCTCCCTCTGTCCCTGTATCCCTATCCCAACCATGAGGCAACTGCTTCTCGAAATCGGCGCCGAAGAAATCCCGGCCTCCTTTCTAGGACCCGCGCTAGCCGACCTCGAACGCCGGGTGCGGGCCGCGCTGGCAGAGTACGATATAGCGGTCGGCGTGTCCGAGCTCTTCTCGACCCCGCGCCGGCTCGCCCTGCGCTTGAACGGCGTGGCCGACGGCAGGCCCTCCCAGGTCGTAGAACTTCAGGGTCCGCCGGGGCGGGCAGCCTTCGACCCGCAAGGCAACCCCACCAAGACCGCGGTCGGGTTCAGCGCGGCTCACGGCAAGACCCCTGCCGACCTGTACGTCAAACGAACCCCGCGCGGCGAGTACGTATTCCTCAAGAAACGGGCCGACCCGGTGCCGACGACCAGAATGCTGCGGGAGGAGCTACCCGGGATTATCGCCGCGCTGCCCTTCCCCAAGAGTATGCGTTGGGACGCAACCGGGGCAAGGTTTGCCCGGCCGGTACGCTGGCTGGTCTGCCTGTTCGGCGGCGACGTGGTCGAATTCTCGTTCGGCGGGCTCGCATCCGGCAACGAGTCGCGGGGACTCCGCAACTCGGTGCCTGCTTCCTTCCGCATC
>Ga0172366_10005404_pt1 | contig 10053 bp, 2 predicted proteins | sample LakKivSesite69cm_FD_114533 | JGI IMG/M metagenome (GOLD analysis project Ga0172366, IMG submission 114533) | Sediment microbial communities from Lake Kivu, Rwanda - Sediment site 69cm | ecosystem: Environmental > Aquatic > Freshwater > Lake > Sediment | place: Rwanda: Western Province, Lake Kivu...
CGGCCTCTGGGCAGGCGCGGTTCAGCTCGGCGACTACGACAACGCCACGGGCCGGGTCTCAATCGGCTACAAGACACTCGGCAATGGCCGGTCGGTGTATCTGGGGCCGGTCTACTTCGCCACGTTCGGCGGATACGCCAATCGTCCCTACTACTCGGATGCGAACGCCCGCCGGCTGCTGAAGCAGGCGATTGAGTGGGTGGGACAGCGGCATGACGTCGGCGTGACGAAGATGCTCGCGCCGGGCGCGATTTCCGACACCAACGTCAGCGTGGTTCCGGCCTGCTCGGTGTATAACTACGGAACCCAGCCCGAGACCTACGACGTGCGGTTCAAGATTGGAGTTTACGAGCAGACGAAGACGGTCACGACGCACGCGCCGGGGACCTACCAGTACGTCGAGTTCACGCCGGCCTGGGTGCCGACGGCGCTCGGCAACCAGGCTTTGATGTGCTCGACCGAGCTTGGGACGGACGCGGACTTCTCCAACAACAAGAAGACCGGGACGACGTTCGTCCGCAAGCGTGACGTGGGCGTGGTTTCGCTGACCGCGCCTTCCGGGATGTACACGCCGGGATACGTGCTGCAGCCGATAGCGACCTGGCGCAACTACGGCAATACCAATGCGGACTTCGAGGCGTGGATGCTTTTGTCCGACCCGAGCGACGCCCGGGTGTACGCCGAGAAGGTGACGCTGTCCGGGGTAGCTCCCGGCCCGATTCAGGTCAGCTCGTTTCCGACCAAGCAGCTCAACGCGCCCGGGCCGTGGACCGCTCGGTGCAGCACCTACCAGGTCGGGGACGTGAACTCAGCCAACGACCTCCTGGACCGCGACTTCTTCGTCGGGACGCCGGACATGGCGGTGAGCGAGCTCGTGGCGCCGGCCGGGACGTACGACACCAACGAGGTGGTGACGCCGAGCGGGAAACTGCACAACGACGGCAACGTCAACCTGCCGTTTTCGGCCTGGTTCATCATGAACGACCCGGCGGACGGGGAAGTGTACCGTGAGCGGATAGACGTGACTGGACTAGAGCCGGGCCGGGACACGACGCTCAACTTCCCGGAGCACGACCTGGGCGAGGTCGAAGGCGACTGGACCGCGCGCTGCTCGGTGTACGTGGCGAACGACCAGGACCCGACGGACAACTACGCGGACGGCACGTTCCGGGTGAGGGGACTGGCGCTGTGGTCGTCAGGCTGGCAGGAAGTGGCCAAACACGTGCCCGGAGCGACGGGAGTGAAGGACGGGGGCTGGCTGACCAGCGCCGTGCCGGCGAGCGACGCCAACCCGCTCATCTACGTAGCCAAAGGCAACAAGACGACGGAGTTCTACTCCTACGACCCGGTGGAAGACACCTGGAACACACTGGGAGCGATCAACCCGGACGAAGGCGGCCGGACGAAGCCGCCGAAGAAAGGGTGTGTAGGTGTAAGTGACGGTGAGAGTTACATCTACATGACCAAGGGCAACAACACCCTCGGATTCTGGAAGTACAGCATCATTGGCGACACCTGGACCCGGCTGCCGGACGTGCCGGTCGGGCCGGCCAACAAGAAGGTGAAAGGCGGAGGAGACCTGGCGTACGCGGTCGGGGTCGGCGAGACCGGCTGGGTGTACCTGATGAAGGGGTACAAGACCGAGTTCTACCGGTACAACACCGAGAGCAGCCGGTGGGACACGCTGGATGACGTGCCGTACGGGGTAGCGCCGAAATACAACGCGGGGTCGTTCCTGGTGCACGACGGCGGTCAGTATCTGTACGCGCACCAGGCGAAGTACACGGATGCGGCCAAGGTGCACCACTACATGTTCCGGTATGACCTTGCCGGACAGAAGTGGGACGACACGCTGGCCGGGATGCCGGTGTCGGGCAAGGACGGCGGGAAGATGAAGCTGAAGAAGTCGAAGGACGGCGGGTCCGGGGCGTGGTACGACGGCAGCCTGTACGCCTTGAAGGGCGGGAACACCTGCCAGTTCTACAAGTATGCGCCTGCGCCCGGCGACACCTGGACCGAGCTCGACACCATCGCCTCCTTCGGCTCGACGGCGAAGAAGAAGAAGGTGAAGGCGGGCGGGGACCTGGCAGCCTATGGCCGGGGCGCGTTCTTTGCCACGAAGGGCAACAAGACGTATGAGTTCTGGCGGTACGTCCAGCCGACAGCCTGCGGCTTACAGCCGACAGCCAGAATCGGAGTGATGGCCGGGCCATCTACGATCTTCGATGTCCGATTTTCGATCTCTCCCAATCCCATCACTTCCAGCTTCGCAACTATCCGGTACGCAATACCGAAGGCCGGGCCGGTCGCAATCAGCGTGTTCGACGTTGCGGGCCGGAGCGTGCACCGGCAGACGCTGATGACCGCGCGGACCGGCGCAGCGAGCATTGACCTGCGCAAGCTGGCGAACGGCGTGTATCTGGTCAGGTTCGATGCTGACGGGTACTCGACGAGCCGGAAGCTGGCCGTGCAGCGGTAACACCCTCACCCTTACCCTCTCCCATCGAGGGAGAGGGAAGAACCATCGCGGAAGCGGGCTTCGGCCCGCTTCCGCCATTCGGAGTTCGCACTTCGACGTTCGCACTTTCTCCCTCGCCCGCCTTTGCGTTGACCCGGCGCCGGGTCAACGTTGAACGATGAGTTTGGCGAGCAGTCGCACGTTCGATGTCTGCAGGATGGCGAAGTACGCGCCTCGGGCTACCGGACGGCCCGCGTCATCACGGCAGTCCCATGCTACCAGTTCGCGGCGCTCAGCGGGTCCGTTTGTCAGCAGGGTTCGGACGCGGCGGCCGTCCATGTCGCTGATTGACAGGCGGATTCGTGTCGGTGCCGGAAGGGAGAAGGCCAAGACAGTCCTGCCGTGCACGATGGTTGGCTCGGCTCGTAGCTGCGGGCAGGACCCGGGGACCGGAGCCGGCGGTGCCGCAATCCCGACCCGTTCGGTGAAGCAGACAAGCGGGTTGCCTGCCGGATTCTGGGAGTCCGGCAGGGCGTACCACGTATCTTCGGCGAACGGGTTGACCTCGAATCTCAATGACCGGACCGAATCCACGGCGTAGAGGATGGATGCCCGGGAAGGCTGTCTGGTGAGCGCGGGGAAGTCGAAGCTGTCGCTTGACCGCGGCGGACCGCCCCACCCGGCTGTTACGTGCGTGATTGGCTGGGGGAGGAGCTGTATCCGCCAGATGACGCTGTCAATGGCGACTGTGTGGTCCTGAGTTTGCAGCAGGCCCGTCAGCGTTACATCGGCGCGGGCAGCCGAGTGCGCCGCGAGCAAGGCCACCGACACCACGGCACATGCGATTCGTCTCATCGTCGTCACCGCTCATTCCTTGACGATGACCGAACTGGTCCTGTTCGGCAGCAGGACGAAGTAGACCCCTCGGGGAAGGTCCGACAAGTCGTTCCAGCCCGGGTGCAGCAGACCTGACTGACGGCCTGAGGAGGTGATCAGCCTGCCCGGCGCGTGGGCGCGGAGGAAGACCCCGGCGGTGGCCGGGCACGGATAGACCAGGGTTCCGGGCCGGGTGAATCGGCCGGCGTCGTCAATCCCGCCTACCCCCAGTCCGCGGCGGTAATAGACCTGCTTCTTGCCGGATTCGCGGCCGACCCAGAATGCGTGGAGGTTCAGGTAGTCATCAATGGCCAGCATCGGGTCCTGTCTGATGGCGCCCGGGGAAAAGCCGGACACCTCGGTCGTGTCGGACCAGCCGACGGCCCCGACCGCGGACCGGAAGTGCATGACGCGGTTCTGGTCCACGATGCTGAGCGCATGGAGACCGTCATACTCGTCAGACAGGACGGCGTTGAGCGCATAGCCGGTCCACGGCAGCGCCCGGGGAGTGCTCCACGTGACTCCGCCGTCCGAGGAGTAGACGTAGTCGTCCGCACGATTGCACGAGTAGGCAATAACCGCGCCGGAATGACGGTCGGCGCAAGATGAGAGCGACGCTGCGCCGCTGTCGTAGTCGGTGACCTGGAACGGGCTCGACCACGAGACCCCGTCGTCAGTGGAGCGGGCGCTGAAGACCTGGGGAGCAGCGCTGACGTTCTGTCGCCAGGTTGCATAGGTCCAACCCGCAGCGGCGGCGACGATGCGAGCATCGCTCTTGGCGTCTCCTGAGAACAGTTCGGTCGGTCCGCTCCACGTTGCACCGCTATTGGTGGTGCGCATGAGTTCGAGGCGGTCGCCCGACGCCGAAACGTCCAGAACGAACGCCTGCGCGCCGGCGCCGGCCGCAATGTACGGGTCCGAGTACGGGGTCTTGAGCAGTTGCGGAGTGCTCCACGTGCTTCCGTTGTCGGTCGAGCGGCGGTAGTACATGTTCGTGGTGTACTTGCGGCAGTTGACGAAGTGCACAACTCCCGAGCCGTCAACTGCCAGTCCGAATCTGCCTCCGAACGTTACCGAGTCGAGGAACACCGGGCTCTCCCACGATGCTCCTCGGTCCGTGCTCCTCATGTACAGCACGACTTCAGTGCCGGCCGGTTTGCCGGCGAACGCAAGGTGGACGTAGTCTCCCCAGGCGGCGCAACTCCGATTCCTGGACGGGAGAGTCGAGTTCTCAGCGCCGGTCGTGAGCTGTTGAATCGGGTCCCACCCCGCAGCGGCGGAGCCGAAGAGCGTGGCGCAAAGAATGACAATCCCTGCAGTCGTACTGACAAAGTACCTGGACATAAGCGACCTCCTGTAATGATAATGGCTGGCAGTTTCCGGCGTGGAATCGGCCAGGCGCCGACTCCGCGGATTCGGCAGGACACGATACCGCCTGCTGATTCGATTATCCGCCGGATGCGTGCGACGTCAAGCGAAGAAAGGTGGAACCGGCCACTTGCCCGCCGCGCCTCCCCGGAACCTACATTCACCACAAAGGCTCGAAGACTCAAAGAACCCAACCGCCTGACCGGAGAGACGTTGCGCGGACGCGCCTCGATGGCAAGTCCGCACCCGTAAGGTGAAGGTCATTTGCCCAGACTTCGTGTCTTGGTGTCTTGGTGGTGAGGTTTCTATATCGGGATTCGGGGCGCCTTCCGTCGCTTGACTGGTATCCGTGGGGAGATATTATCGTTTGTCGGTCGACAGTTTGACTTCCTCCGGTCACCAGGTCACAGCCGAGAGAAGCCAGCGGGGCGCGATAGCCACCTCCGCGTGGCCCGTCCTGCTTGTCGCATTCTGCCGGCCGCAAGAGGTCCTGTTCAACAGGAGGTTCGATGAAGAACTGGCACGTTCGTCTGGCCGTCGCGCTGTGCGCGGCAACTCTGGCAACGGCCCAAGCCGTCGCAACCAGCCGGCCGGCTGCAACGTTGCGGGCACGGCTTGCCCGTCCCGAACTCACGGGTCGGGAAGCTGGCAGAAGCAAAGTCGCCTGCACGTCCGATGAGTCCGGACTCATCCGTCCGACGATCGCCGGGTCGCCGCTGCGGGAACTGGCTCCCGGCCACCCGCAGACCGATGCCATCAGTCAGTGGGACTGGCCCGAGATGGGATACGACCGCGAAAACAGCGGCTGGATCAAGACCATTCCGCTGTCGGACGTGGTTGAGCCGCTGCTCTGGGAGGACTGGCCCTACTGGGGCAGCGTCTGGAGCGGCCATCCCGTTGTCTCGGGAGACATCATGGTCTTTGGCGGCAGCGACTACATGCGGGCATACGACATCACCGACGCAACGGTGTTGTGGGAGAATAACATCGTGCCCGGAGGTCCCGGCTACCAAGAGGGCAATTTCGCAATATTCACCTACAATGGCGCCGAGTACGTCATGGGCGCGTTCTACACCGGCGGCGGCGCGACCGGGACCGAGGCGAATGCCGCTGCCTACAAGCTCAGCGACGGCTCAACGCTCTGGACCCAGACGTGGGACATCAACATGCCGGTCTGGCACTTCGCAACGCCGACGATTGTCGGTTCGAAGGCCTACTACGCGACGTTCGACTACGACCAGAACGGCGGCTCCGTGGGGCCCGGTCATCTGCTGGAGGTTGACCTGGCTACCGGCGCTATCAGCTCAGTGGGGACGTTCACAACCGGTTCCGGGCCGTGGGGCGCAGCCCAGGCCACGGACGGCACATTCATTTATCCGGCCTGCGGGTCGCTTGACGGACTCGGCGTGACGGGCAAGGTCGAGAAGTGGAATCTGACTTCGCATACCCAGGCGGCTGTCAGTCAATCCATGGGTGAGCCGGCCTGGGGCGGGACTTCCTACGCGGAATTCAGCGGCACCGGCTACGTCTACGCCGTCAGCGCCACGGACCAGGCTACCGGCGGGCACGTCTGGTGTTTCAAGGCCTCGGACCTGAGCCTGAAGTGGAGTGTCGCCACCAACGACGGATTCGACTGCCAGGTTCCGACGGTGACCGACAACGGCGTATACGTGTGCTCGCAGTCCGGCGGCCGGCTGTATGCGTTTGACCCGCTGACCGGGGCGCAACTGCCGGGTTGGTCCGCGCAGTACATTTCGGTCACGGCTGGCCAGGACGGCCAGATTGCCGCAACCGGCAGGACCGGCTCCGGCGAACGGCTCTACGTTGCGGACGGCAACGGCATTCTCGTCGTTGACCAGAATACCGGCAGCACTATCCAGAGCGTCAGCTACGCCTACGGTTCCGGGTACAGCATGGCGCGGCCGGCGGGCTACTGCGTGTTCAACAGCACTTGGGACGACATCGTCGTCTACGAGGTCAACGACCAGACGATGCTGGCGCATGACGTCGGCGTGACCGCCATTCTTCAGCCTGCCTCCAACCGGATTGGGACCGGCGATGTGATCGTCCCGAAGGTCACGGTCACGAATTTCGGCCTGAATGACGAATACGACGTCCCGGTCTACTTCGAGGCCGACCTCGAAGGCAGCACCGAGTACACCGGCTACTTCGAGGTTCCGACCCTGCTTGCCGGCGCGTCGGCGGACGTTGAGCTCGACCCGGACTGGACCGTCGGGGCGCAGCTCTGGCACGGATATACCATTGATGCGTATACGCAGCTTTCCGGCGACGGCAACACGGCCAACGACCACTTCGGGATGTACTGCCTGGTGACCGCGGATACGATTTTCTCGAATCGGTCGCTCGGCGACGGGCCGCCGACAATTGACGGCCTGATGTCGCCGGGAGAATGGAGCGAGGCCTACAAGGTCAACGCGTCCAACGTGTTCGGCTGGTTCGGCACAGCCGCACCCCCGGAGGGAGCCTACGCCTATTTCATGCACGATGCGACCTACCTGTATATGGCGTACGACGTGCCCGAAGACCTGACCAGGAGCGTCGAGGACCAGGTTCAGTTCTTCTGCGACGAGAACAACAACGGCGCGTGGGAGATGGGCCTGACCGAGGGTCAGCATTCGATGATGTTCAACGGCACGTCGGACGTGACGCAGTACCGTCCGTGGATGCCGACGTCTCCGCCGAGCCCGGGTTCCTGGATGTCGGCGACCGGCAGCCTGAGCGCCTCGGGTATCGGCAGCGGTCACATGCAGTTTGAGGCCAGGGTTCCCTTCGGCTCGGACCTCTGGCAGCTCGGTCTGAACCCGGCCGGGGACACGGCGGGGGTGTGGTTCTTCGAACTGGCCGGTCCGGTGGCTTCGGCGACAACTTACGGCTGGTGGCGTTCGGAGCTGAGCGATGCCGACGCTACCTATCCCGACCACTACGGCAAGCTGATTCTGCTGCCGCCGCCGGCACCGACCGTCGGCGTGACCGCGCCGAACGGCGGCGAGGTCTGGACCGTCGCCGAGCATCACGACATCACCTGGACCAGCGCCAACTCGACTACGGACTCGATATGCTATTCGACTGACAACGGCACGACCTGGACGTTCGTCGGCAAGCAGACGCCGCCGACCCATACGTATGACTGGACAATCCCCAATACGCCGAGCACCAACTGCCTGGTCAAAGTATCAGCCATCGGCATCTCGACGGTTGAGGACGCGAGCAATGCGGTGTTCGAAATCCGTCCGCTGCCGCCGGTCTCGTTCAACCTGGTCTCGCCCGAGGACGATGCCGTCAACGTCCCGGTCAGCGGTTCGCTGACGTGGGAAGCGTCAACCGGCGCGACATCGTACACCGTGTTCCTCGGGACCAATGAGCTGGCCCCGGACTCGGTCACCAACGTGACCGGTCCGAGCTACGCGTATTCGGGCCTCGCCAACACTACCGACTACTACTGGACAATCGTGGCCAAGAACGCCGGCGGCCGGACTCCGACCGCGTCCGGGACGTGGCACTTCACGACGATTACGGCCGGCGGAGACGTCCATGACGTCGGAGTGACCGAGGTGCTGCGCCCGGCATCGTTCGAGGCCGAGGGCAGAAACGTCTATCCGCGCATGACGGTCGAGAACTTCGGGACCGTTGCCGAGGCGAACGTCAAGGTGCGCTGCATCATCACCGACGGCACCGACGCCGAGGTGTTCAACCAGTATGAGGTGGTTCCATCATTGCCGGTCGGTGGCAGCGTGAACTTCGAGTTCGCGACCAACTACTGGACGGCGAGCCCGGTCGGCGGCTTCAACGTGCGGTGCACGACCGAGCTGGACGGCGACATGGCGCGCGGCAACGACAAGAGCGCGCATGACTTCGAGGTCGTCGCGCTGCTGCACGACGTGGGCGTCAGCGAGGTGCTGGTGCCGGCGGGCAACGTGGTCGAGAACACGATTGTCTGGCCGAAGATGACGGTTGAGAACTACGGCACCGAGACCGAAGGCCCGTTCGACGTGCGCTGCGTCATTACCGAAGAGGGTAATCCGACGCCGGTGTTCGACCATGTCGAAGAAGTAACGAGCATCGGGCCGGGCACAAGCGTCGAGTTTGACTTCACGTCCTACTCGTGGACCGCCAGCCCGCAGGGCGACTACCACGTGCTCTGCCAGACCGAGCTCCTGGGCGACATGGTGCCTGAGAACGACGAGACCGAGCACGACTTCACGGTCGGGCCGGCCTGGCCGCGCGGCTGGGTCGAGGTCAAGAACGTGCCCGACAAGCCGACCGCCAAGCAGGTAAAGGACGGCGGCTGGCTGGCGACCGGTCCGGACCGCGAGACCGACGCCGAGGTTGTGTACGCGGCCAAGGGCAACAAGACGACCGACTTCTTCAAGTATTATCCGCTTGAGGATTCCTGGGCCGCGCTCAAACCGATTCAGGCTGACGAAGGCGGCCGTGAGAAACCGCCGAAGAAAGGCTGCATGGGCGTGTCGGACGGCGCGGGCGCCATCTACATGACCAAGGGTGCTAACACGCTCGGGTTCTGGAAGTACGACATCGAGGGCGACACCTGGACCCGGCTGCCGGACGTGCCGCTGGGACTGGCAGGCAAGAAGGTCAAAGGCGGCACCGACCTCGCGTACGTGACGGACGAGAAGGATTCGGGCTGGGTGTACCTGATGAAGGGGTACAAGACGGAGTTCTACCGGTACAGCGTAGAGAGCAACCGGTGGGACACGCTGGACGACGTGCCCTACACGACGGCGCCGAAGTACGGGCCCGGGTCGTTCCTCGTGTACGAGGGCGAGCAGTACCTGTATGCGCAGCAGGCGAAGTACACCGATGCCTCCAAGACGCGCCACTTCATGTTCCGGTACGACCTTGGCGAAGGCAAGTGGGACGACAGCCTGAAGGGCATGCCGGTGATGGGAATGTACGGCGGCAAGATGAAGCTGAAGAAGAGCAAGGACGGCGGTTCCGGGGCCTGGTATGACGGCCGGCTGTACGCGCTGAAAGGCGGGAACACCTGCCAGTTCTACCGGTACGAGCCGACGGGCGACACCTGGACCGAGCTGGACACCATCAACTCCTACGGCTCGACCGCCAAGAAGAAGCGCGTGAAGGCCGGCGGTGACCTGGCAAGCTACGGCCACGGGGCGTTCTTTGCTACGAAGGGCAACAAGACCTATGAGTTCTGGCGGTACGTCATACCGGCAGTAGACAGGAAACAGGACACAGGAAACAGGGGCGGAGTGCAGGCCAATCCATCTACGATCTACGATCTTCGAATGACGATCTCTCCGAACCCGATGGCCAACGGCTTCGCGACGCTGCGCTTCAGCCTGGCGAAGGCC
>Ga0172366_10005406_pt1 | contig 10051 bp, 18 predicted proteins | sample LakKivSesite69cm_FD_114533 | JGI IMG/M metagenome (GOLD analysis project Ga0172366, IMG submission 114533) | Sediment microbial communities from Lake Kivu, Rwanda - Sediment site 69cm | ecosystem: Environmental > Aquatic > Freshwater > Lake > Sediment | place: Rwanda: Western Province, Lake...
AAACAATTAAACACCTGTTTAACAAACAATTAAACACCTGTTTAAACACCTGTTTTTAGAAAAAATTTATAAACATATCTTTTCTTATTTTTAAATGAACATCCAAAAGAAGGTGGCATACTCTTTGATTGCTACAATTTTTATTCTCGTGCTCTCAATGTTTTTAAACATTATTCCATGTCAAAAAGCTCCAGTCATCCCTAATCCTGTCTATACCTGGGATTTCTGCGATTTAAATCCCGACTCAAATCTCCTAGGAATCCAGAAAAAATATTTTGGGTATACCTCAAGTTTAAGGGATTCTTATATTATCCTTTCAACCACAATATTTATAATCTCTATGTTAATCTTATATTTAATAACGAGAAGGGGGAAATTTAGGATATAATTAAATTAATAGAACATGAAAGGAGGTGGTATATGGCATCTAGTTCAAATGTGGTGGGCGTTATTGCATGGATTACTGGGATAATTGTTTCTCTTGCCGTAGGTTTTGCTCTTGTATGGGGCACATTAGCAGTCCCTTATCTTGGGGTTGTTAATTCTATTGCAGGTTATGTTGTAATTATCGGCGCAATCCTTAGCATAATCATGGCAATATTTAATAAATAAATTATTGCTAAATTTTTATTTTTTGCTTGCTTGATTTTTGCAAGCACCCTTTATTTTTATCAAGTTTTCCGTTTTCATCTTAACAATCTTTGATAAATTAATATAGTATGCACAAAGCCAACCTAAGTGCACAATATCTCCGGAGAAACAAAAATTAGGAAGTGCATTACGCGCAAATTATCGCATAAATCTTTAAAAACATTATAATTCACAATAAATTGAGATTAATTAACAAAAAACCATCCCTTTAACCATTAATAAATAATTATATTAGAATAATAGCCTTACAGGATTTAGAAAAGATTTTTATAGTTGTTTAGAAGCCTTTGCACAAAGCTAACCTAAATGCACAAAACCAAAGTTAGTAGAAGCATTTATTCAAATTATTCAATAAAAACAAGAAATATCTCTCAAAAAAACTGAAAATTAAATTCACACATAAAAAATACGCACAAGATACATTATGCGAAACTGCTTATACGAACCTTTAAAAACCCTGTTTTCTTATCAAAAAAATGAAAAAAGAGGATTTTTTAAAAAAATTAGAAATTGAATTAAAAATCTCCAAAAACTCTCAATACACAATCCGCAATTATCTTTCTTTAAACAAACACCTTTTAGACTTTTCCAATAAAATTCCAGAGGAGATTACATCAGATGATGTAAAAGCATACCAATCTGAAAATCTTACAGATAAATCTTCATCTTCAACAATTCTATTCCTCGCAGCAATAAAATATGCTTATGAAATTATCTTAAATAAAAATCCTACAGCAGGAATCAGGAGGCCTAAAAAAGAAAAGAAAATACCCACAGTTATGACAAAAGATGAAATAAAAACCCTTCTTTCATCAATTAATAACAAAAAATCGAAATTAATGATTTCATTGATTTATGCCTGCGGTTTTAGAGTTTCAGAATTAATAAATCTTCATGTTGATGATCTGTATTTTAAAGAAAAGATTGGTTACGCAAGACAGGCAAAGGGAAAAAAGGATAGGATGTTTAATATACCTGATTTTCTCTTGAATAAGATTCAGAAGCAGGCTGATTTGCAGAAACAGAGTAATAGGGAGTTCTTATTCACTGGTCCAAAGGGCCGGCTGTCTCCGAGAAATATACAAAAAATTGTTGAAAAAGCAGCAAAAAAAGCAGGGATTCAGAAAAAAATCCATCCACATACATTAAGGCATTCTTTTGCAACCCATCTTCTTGAAAGCGGTGAAAATCTAATAGCAATCCAAAACCTTCTTGGCCATGAAAATCTTGAAACAACTAGGATTTATACTCATATAAGCCAGGAACAACTTAAAAAAATAAAATCTCCGATTGATAACCTTTAATTTCCAGCGAATATCTGTAATATTGCTTAATCTCTTTCTTCCATAGGTCTTGCCTTATTCACTGTTAAAGTTCTGCCTTCAATTTCTTTTTCATTCATTTCAGCAACTGCTTTTTCAGCTTCTTCTTCAGAAGAAAAAGTTACAAAACCAAAACCCTTTGACCTGCCGTTGAACTTGTTTTTAATAACAACAGCTTCACTTATCTTGCCAAATTCTGAAAATATCTCTTTCAGCTTCTTGTCATCAATAGCCCACGGTAGATTTCCTACATAAATCTTCATTATTCCTCCAGTAAATTTAATTTGATTTTTTCTGTTTTAATTTTCCTGTTCATGTCTTTCCCTTGTTGTATTCTGAGAATAAGTTCTTACCCGCAGACAGATTAATTAAAAATTACCCCTATTTAAATCTTCTGTTGTATGCCTCCGCTAATGCCATAAAGCCCCCAAAGATTTATAAATAAGCAAAACACCTAAAAAATATCCTGCGAGCCAAAATGCTCGGCGTTAGTGGGAATCAGTAAAAAAGATTTCTGCTTTTTAAAATGGAAAAAATATCAAAATCAAAAATAGAGAGACGGCTGAAGGAAAAAACAAACCCTCAGTTAATCGAAGCAATAATTAAATTAAAGAGAACAAACCCCGAAATTGCAAAAAAACTGGCAATGCCTGTTAAAAAACAGGCTGAAATTAATCTTGATAGGATCAATAAAATCCAGGGAGATGCTCTTGTTCCTGGAAAAGTTTTAAGTTCAGGGAATCTCGACAGAAAGATGAAAATTGTTGCATGGAAATTCAGCGAAAAAGCACTGGAAAAAATTAAAAGTGCAGGCAGTGAGGCTGTTTTGATTGCTGATGAAATCAAAAAAAATCCAGAATTAAAGAATTTAAAAATAATTTAAAATAAAAAAATAAAATGGAAAAAATATACATTGATGCTGAAAAAGCAGTTGCAGGGAGGGTTGGGAGTTTTGCAGCTAAACAAATCTTAAAAGGAAATGAAGTTATAATTTTTAATTGTGAAAAAGCAGTTATTTCAGGAAATAAACAGGATATTGTTGAAAAAATCAAAAAAAAGAGAAGAATGGGCAGGGGGGCAAGCCTGAAAGGCCCTAAAATTTCAAAAACACCTGAAAAATTCATGAAAAGGATTATCCGCGGAATGCTCCCATGGGACCGGCAGAGGGGAAGAGATGTTTTCAGGAAATTAAAATGCATTGAAGGAGATGATATCTGCGAAGAAAGCAAAAAACAAGCAGTAAAGATGCAGGAAAAACCCCATGGAAAACATTTTACAATTAAACAAATTTCGGAATTGATATAATGGAAATTAAAAAAAGCATAACTGTTTCAGGAAAAAGAAAAACTTCAATAGCAAAAGCTTCAATAAAACCCGGTGGTGGAAAAATAAGAATAAACCAAAGGCTAGTTGAATCCCTGCCAAGTCTCCAGCAGCTTGAATTAACCGAGCCAATAATGATTGCAAAAAATGTCCTGGGAAATCTTGATTTTGATATCTTTGTTAATGTAAAAAAAGGCGGAATTGCGTCGAGAATTGAAGCATCAAGGCTTGCAATTGCAAGAGCCATCGTTAAGTTTACAAAATCAGATAAGCTGAAAAAAGAATATCTTGCCTATGATAGGAATCTGCTGGTTGCGGATACAAGGAGAAAAGAAGCTTACAAGCCAGATGACAGCAAGGCAAGGGCAAAAAGGCAGACATCTTACAGATAAGTGAATTACCCCCTAAATTTATGATTACTGGTAAGTTGCAACAATACAAAGGTTTTTATAGGGAGATTTTGTTGAATGAAAATGACAAAAAGAGCATTACATACAATTAAGTCAGGAATTGTTTTGGATATACTTGGGGCGCTCGCGCAAAACGGCATGAAAAATCTTTATTTAGGCGGAGGACTAAGCACTCAATTTTTTCTTCCAGAGGAACTGCACAGAGTAACTTCTGATATTGATTTAGATGGGCCTGTTAATATGCCTTATATCGAATTTAGAGATTATATGACAGGAGTTGGCTCTCCTCTAACTGCAAGAGGATATTCAATTGATTTTTCAAAACAAAGGGGGACTCAAGACGCTGAATTTTCCAGGGATGAAAATATGATGGTTGTTCAGATTCCGAGGAGAAGCCAGGGAAAATTTGTTGCATCTAAACAAAGATTGGAGAGAGAGCTGTTAAATTCTGAAGAAATTCCTTATGTAGGGGGCAAGTTGAGATTAATAAACATAAATGATCTTTTGGCAAGAAAAATCGGCAGGGCTGATGATTTTAGAAGGCAATATGATTTAACAGCTCCTTTTGGGATGGATACTCTTGAAGCAGTGGAGAGAGCTAATTTATTAAAAGAAACTTTAGATTATGCTAATCTTGATCCAAGAGAATTACCTAAAAGGGTGGCATATATAAGAATGCTCGCTGATTTAGCAGACATAAAAGCAATTCTAGAAAGAGTTAAGATAAATGAGAATTATTTGAGAGAGGCTGTTAGAAATTACCCTACAAAAAATCCTGCCAGTTTAGAGTCTTTTTTACAGCAAGTTTTAGCAGGAAGAGTGCAAAAACCCTAGCTTCTTAAAATTTCCTTCAATTTTCTCTGGACAGCATAAAAAATTTCAGGGCTTATAATTGGCTGGTGGCTTCCTTTATGAATTTGCCCGCAGAATTTTATCTCACCAAGATAAGTCCTGTTGGAAAGAATTTTTTTCAGCCCATTAACTGACAGCCCGTAATTTTTAGCGAGGCCGTTCAAAGAATAATCTTTTTCAAGAAATGTTTTGAATAACGAATGAACTTTTGCAGCATCCTGATTTATCTGCAGTTTTCCATTGACAAATGAATAGCCTTTCGGCGCCCTGGTTACTGGATTTCCCCCCGCTACTTTTTTATTCATCCCCTCAACCTGCGCCTGCCCTGATTTTTGATTAAATTTTCTAAATGTGTCAAGGATTTTCCAGTCTACTTTTTCATTTATATACGAATTAAAATTTTCTTTATCTAAGGGGGCAAAATGCGCGCAAATTCTGCAGAGTTTTTTCCCAAAAATCTCTTTTTCATTTTCATCCTTATAACTGCATTTTTCACACGCCATTTTAAAGTGAGGAGAGGAGGATTTGCACCCCCGTAGGCACTAAGCCATCACGGCCTTAACGTGACCCGTTTGACTGCTCCGGCATCTCCTCATAATAAAATTAAAAACAACTCATTTTTAAGCATTTGGTTTTCAGAATTATTTCAGCTCTTTTAAAACACCTTTCAGATTGCTTTCCAAAGCCCTGCAGGCTTCAATAAAAATATCTTTTGCGTCAATCATCCCCCAGGACTCTATGAAGAAAATAAGATTCCCTGTATTTTCTATTTTTATTCCTTTAAAATCTTCTAAATCTTCCTGCTCTAAATCGCATGCCCATTCATTTTTAACTTTTAATTTTCCGTCGAATTCAAAAACATTTGGGTGTATTTCTGCAAGTTTTGACCCCTCATCCTTTTCAATTTTGATTTTTACTCCCCCTCTGTAATATGCAAATCCCGGAGAGTATTTTGCATGCTCATTTCCTGTCCCGGTCTTTGCTCTCGCGACAAGTTCTATTTCCTGCCCCTTTTCAAGCATAACAATAGGCATCTCGGGATAAACAATCTCTTTCCCCATTCCTTTTGCAAAAACAATGTTGTTCTTGCCGTCTCCCCTGGCCTTTAATTTTAAATTAATAGATTCATCTTTTTTTAATTTCTGATTTTTAAGGGGAATCAACCCCAGTCTGTGGGCAATTACTTCATCATACAAAGCAGAATCATTTTTGTATATATCCACCTCATCAATTGCTAAGATAGGAACCTCATTTACACTTTTTCTTATTGCATTCGCTAATTCGACATTCATATCTGTCTCAAAAATAACCTTCTCGTCTGTTTTTTCAATCTGTTTTATCATCTTTATACATCATAATTTCTGCTTTTAAATCTAACTATACTCTTCTTCCCCTTCTTCCGTGGGGCTTCTTGGACCCTCCTCTGGGAATTCTTGTCATGTCGGCAATATTAACTATTTTTATCCCTTCTTTTCCGAGAGTTCTTATCACAGAATTTGCACCAGGTCCTGTGCCCGGAGAATTTGTCTGGGCTTTCATTTTTACATAAACTGTTGTTATGTCGTAATCCCTTGCAATCTCTGTGATTCTTTTTCCAATGAACATTGCAATTGTTGGGTTTGCCTTTAGCCTGTCATGTTTTGTAATCTGCCCTCCTGAAATTCTTCCGAGGGTGTTGCCGGCCAGGTCGGTTAATTGGACAATTGTATTATTAAAACTTGAATAAATATGCACAATCCCAGTATTATCTTCTTTTTTAGCCATTTTGCCCCCCCTCTTTATTTTTTTCTGTTTTATTTTCCGTTTTTCTGTTTTTATTTCCCGGGGATTTATCCCCTGTTTTTTCTGTTTCTGTATTATTATTTGTTTTTTTATCTCTCTTCTTCAGGGAAATTTTATTTTCTAAATTAATGTCTACATTAAAAGAAGGAATATTTATAACGCTCCCATCAACAATAACCTGCTTATGGACAATAAATTGCCTTGCTTCTCTTGAAGATTTGGCAAGATTTTTTTTCACAAGAATTGTCTGGAGCCTTCTTTCTAGTAAATCTTCTCTGCTTAGGGCAAGAGCTTCCGGGATATTTTTTGCATTTAATCCCCTCTTATTAAGCCTGTTGAGAAATTCCTGTTTTTCCTCTTCAGATTTTGCAATAAGCCCCTTTGCGGCCCTTCTTATTTTTGAAATTCTTGATTCAGCTTTCCAGATTTCTTTTTTATTTTTTAATCCATATTTTTCTGTAATTTTTTTCTCTTCTTCGATTCTCTGCTTATTATACGGCTTTTTCGGCCTTCTGAATTTTGCCTTCTTCCTTTTTATGTCTCCCATCTTACTTTCTCTTAGCTCCTTTTTTACTTACTCCGACTGCTCCTGTTTTTCTCCTCTCCTTTCTGAAATGAGACCTTGTCCTCTGCCCTCTTACAGGCGCACCCTCCATATGCCTCTTTCCTTTATATGATTTTATTTTTTTCATTCTTTTTATATCAAACTCTTTTTGCAAGTCTAAATCAGCGCCATTCAAATGAACATCTTCCCCCGAGTGAATGTCCCTTCTTCTGTTCTTTAAGAATGGAGGCACATCAGGAAATTTTATAAATTCTTCTATTTTTTTTATCTCTTCCTTGCTTAATTCTTCTATTCTCTTTTCTTTATTTATCCCAAGCTTTCTGCAAACAGCATTTGAAAATGTCCAGGAAACCCCCTTAATTCTCGTCAACCCTGCATAAACTTTCTTTTTTGAAGGAATATCCTTTGATAAAATTCTTACCAATTTTTCTTCAACTTCTCTTTCTTTCTCATGAATTATTTTCTTTTCTTCTGGTTTTTTTTCTGCCATTTTAAATTTTTTTTCTGCCATTTAACCTATAAATAAATTATGCCTCTGAATTTCTGTTAGTTCTTCCATAATCCTTTTTTCGACTGCTTTTTTTGGGTCCGGGATGCTGGAAACCCTTTTTCTTATATCTTCAAATGAAGCAAATGGCTTTTCTTCTCTTGCCTGAAGAATTGCTTTCATGTGCTTTTTCCCAAAACCTGGAAGCAGTTCAAACTGATGTAGCCTTGTATTAATTGCTCCTGCTTTATTGAAAAACCCAATAAATTTTTCAGAGTTTTCCTGGACTGTTTTTTCAACAAACTCATTAAGCTGTATCTTGGCGGTCTCTGTTAATTTTTCTCTTGGGAGTCTGCCCATGATATACAAAACTTTATCCCTTTTGCCCTCCCCGATATAAGCTTCTTCCTTTAATTCAAATCCCACACCCCGTCTTGGAACAAGCTGCAAAAGAGTAAAATTTTTCTTCCCTATAGCCTGGACTATCGGAATCATTTTCTTTTCTAAAGGATACCCATAAGGGAGGTAATCTAATACAATTGCAATTTCTTCTTTTTCCATTTTCAGTATTTTTTAACAATTTCAAGAATATTGTTAATTCCATTTTGGTCTAATGAAACTCCTGGCAGTATTTTTGCCAAATCTTCCGCATCCTCGGGCATAAAATCTATAATTTTTGCAATGTGCTCTTCTTTCAGCTGGATTAAATCAAGTTTTTTAAACTCTTCTTTCATCTCTTCTGCTTTTTCAACCTTTATTTTCGTGAGCTGTTTTATAAAAGATTTTACTTCCCCTGCTTTCTTCCCATCTCCAGATAGATTTACTACTTCTGCCAATGTTAGGGGTATTTGTTCTCTAATCATCTTAAAATTTCCTTTCTTCGCTTACTTTATTTTATTTAGGTGGATTGGATGGATTATAAAGGTTTTTATTTTCCCGCCTTCCTGAATTTTAATTTCTTTGAACTTTCCTCTTGAGCCCGATACTACGCCTGTTTTCCCAATTATTCTCCTAGGGAATGCTGATTTTACAGTCCTCTCGCTTACAACTGCAACTCTCTCCCCCTCTTCAAAGTTTTTAAAGTACCTTTTCAATTGTATCTTCCCCTTCTTCCTTATTTTTTTGTTTTTTGCCATTTTATTTTGTTTTTATATCCTCTTCTTTGTTTTTAATTTTTCTTCTCTGTGCCTCACTTCTTCAAGCAGTTTTTTCATTACTCCATCAATCAAAACAAAAGGATTTAAACCTTTTGATTCTGAGTTTACAATTCTCCCGTTATAAACTAAACTAGATTTTAACTCAAAATGTCTATTTTCCTGCTTTATATGTGTTTTCATTTCAAGTTTTAATTCTTCATATCCCGCATAATTTCTTATTTTATCAAGATATTTTTTAGCAATCTCTTCAGCTTTTTCTATTTCTTCATTATTAAATTCAAATCCAATTAGCCTGATTTTGCTTTCATTTTCCCTGTTTTCCATAGAAAAACATAAAAAAGTTCATTTAAAAACATATTGTTTAGATAAATTTTTGAAAAAAAGTCCCCGGGGCAGTCATTAACACAATAAATTAATGGGGACATCATCTTAAAGTTTAGCAATCATAAAAACCTCTTGCAAACACAAAGCAGGTGATTTTTGTGATTAATACTTATTATAGCAGACATTATTTGCGGGGCCTATTGGCAAAAGATTCGCAAATTACAAAATTACCAATTCATTGTCAGATGATGGCATGTCCAATCCAGGTTTTTCATAAACTTGCATGGGCTCAATGATTTTTTCAGGCATTTCTTTTTCAGGCATTTCTTCAGCAAGTTTAATCTCTTCAGTTATCCTGTTTTTTTCTGATTTATCAGTTTTCACACTGCACTTAAATAACTCCAAATTTCCTTTCTCTCTTTCTTTTTCCATCCCAGAAACAATTGCCTTTGCCATTTTCCCGCCCCAGACTTTGTACATGCATGCCTCGCACATTCCGACAACACTGCTGTCAGAAATCTCGCATCCGCAGTAAAAACATTTTCTCGCCATTTTCACTTCTTTAATTTTTTATTTTCCCTCTTTTTATTTTTAAATTTATCAAAATTATTTGTTTTCCTGCTTTTTAAATATTTATGTTTTCCGCATTCCTGTGTTATCCCGAAATAACTTCCTCTCGATAACCCAGATTCTTGCAAAAATTTTAAAATCCCTCAAAAAAACAGGAAAAAATAGTAAAAAAATTATTAATTATGCTGTTCAAAAAGAGCTAAATTTTGGCTTCTTCTTTGCATAGCATTCCTTACAGTAAACTGGCTTTCCTTCTGTAGGCTTGAAAGGAACTTCGCATTCCTTCTTACATTCAGAACAGATAGCTTTGTGCATTTCTCTAGGCTCATTGTTAAATTTTTGCCTGAAACCGCCGCCTCGTGAACTCCTGCCCCACGAACTTCTGCCCCGCGAACCGCCGCTAAATCTTCCCATTGTATTTATCCTCCGTATATTAGCATACTAAAAGTAGTCTGTTTCTTTAGCACTAAATCAAATATGTTTGATTATCTCAGAAATTAAAGGTATATAAATGTGTGCATGGGGGTTTTCTGACCTCACAAACTTGTATCAAGATAAAAATTAGCAGTTTATTTTGTTTGCCAGATAATAAAAATCTGTTTCAGGAA
>Ga0172366_10005407_pt1 | contig 10051 bp, 8 predicted proteins | sample LakKivSesite69cm_FD_114533 | JGI IMG/M metagenome (GOLD analysis project Ga0172366, IMG submission 114533) | Sediment microbial communities from Lake Kivu, Rwanda - Sediment site 69cm | ecosystem: Environmental > Aquatic > Freshwater > Lake > Sediment | place: Rwanda: Western Province, Lake Kivu...
GTTATTCCTTGCAGTCGTGTCGGCCGAGACGGGGATGGAGGACATGTATTTGAGGCCGACATTTTTCTTTGGGTGAGAAGATTAAAGAGAACGAGGCGTAAATTATTTGTTAGACAGACTCCTGAGTGGTTAGGAAATGCTAGGCAATTAGTCAAATAAACCAACCATGCCCTTTTCCCTACATTCGAAGCATTCCAAGGCTTCTTGATCGTGCTACTTCCCAGCAGATTAAAAAGCCTTGCTTTAACAACCGCGGCACGTGGAATATTTATCGCCAGGTAGATTCACGGGTATTGAGATCGAAAACTAGAGCGCCTTCCAAGTGAACGATCATGGCATTCAACCAAGATGCTCGCAAACATTTCCCCGAATGGCCACAGCTTGACAAGGAGGACTACGAAGCCGTCAAAGCTGTGCTCGATTCCAAGCAGCTATGGTGCGGCGCTCCCGCGACGCACAAGGGCGAATTTGTTTGGAAATTCCAGAAGGAATTTACCGAGTTCCTCGGGGCGAAACACTGTTTAGCCGTCACGAACGGCACGCACGCGATCGAGGTCGCCTTGATGGCCCTCGATATCGGTTTAGGCGACGAGGTCATCGTTTCCGATTACACGTTCGTCGCGACCGGCTCCGCGGTCGTGGCAGTCAACGCCGTGCCCATCTTCTGCGATGTTCATCCCCGCACGTTCAACATCGACGAGACCAAGATCGAGGCGCTCGTCACGAAAAAGACCAAGGCCATCATCTGCGTGCACCTCGGTGGCGTCCCGTGCAACATGGACGCGATCATGGCCATTGCGAATAAGCACGGGCTCAAGGTCATCGAGGATTGTGCCCACGCCCACGGCGCGAAGTACAAGGGAAAGCGCCTTGGCACTATTGGTGACATTGGTACCTTCTCCTTCCAAGCAAGCAAGGTACTCGCGTGTGGCGAGGGTGGGGCCATCACGTGTATGGACGACAAGCTCGCCGAGAAGATGTACGGCATCGCGGACGCGGGTCGCAAGGTCGGCGAGTACTTCTACAACCATTACATCCCCTCGTCCAACTACCGTCTCGGCGAGTTCCAGGCTGCCATTCTCTGCACCCAGCTCAAGAAATTCAAGGCACAGCACCCCCTCCGCAACAAAAACGTCGAGTACCTCCGGGCGAGGATCGACAAGATCGACGGCATGTTCATGCAGGAGAAGCCAGCGGGCACGGAAGAATGCGGGTACTACGTGGTCTGCGTCAAGTTCGACCCGGCCAAGTTCAACAACATCACCAAGAAGGAATTCTACAAGAAGCTGAACGACGCCGGGATCCCGACCGACGACTGCTATCCGCCCCTCCACTCCCTCGCGTGCTTCAAGGAGGGCAAGGGCAAGAAGGGAATCGACTATTCCGCCGCGAATTGGGGCGGCAAGAAGTCGGACGACAATAATTTCCCCGTGGTCACCGATATTTTCAATCACAGCTTTGAATTTCCCCAGGAGATGTTTCTCGTCAAGAACCAGAAGGACCTCGACTACGTCGTCGACGTGATCGTCAAGATCAAGGGAGGCAAGCTGTGAGCATACCCTTTTTCTCCCCGTTCCCACGTTCCACGTTCAACTGCCCAAACACCATCCTTATTATCTCCAAGGCTCGATCGTCCTGGACATGGGATTCCCCGTTGAAGTCCTGGGGATCGGCCACGCGGGCATTCTCGTGCGCCGGGGCAGCGCCATCGTCGCGATCGACTCGTTCCTCGAGGGCAAGTTTTGGGGCAGGCAACGTGGAAAGGTATCATGGCAAATCCCCGTGATAAGCGAGATCGGAAACATAAGAAGATTTCTCGACATGTTTTCTGAAAAAATCGCAAGCCGTCTTCTCGGCCAGCAAATAAAAGGGAATTGCTCATTCCAGCACCATAGATTGTACCACCGCGGCGAGGTGTTCGCGTATCATATCGAACAATTTTTTCCCCTTCTCGGCCGTCGCGAGCGTCGCGTCGCCGATGACCCCGTGGTTCATATACGGCCGGCCCGAGTCGATGATCTTGAGTTTCGGGATGTCGGGATATTCCTTCACGAGCCGGTCGGTTTTTACGAGGCCGGGGTGCAAGTGCATCATAAGCGAGGTCTCGAGCTCGTCGGCATGGTCGCCGATGCTATCGAGTACGGCTATGATTTTCTTCTTGAAGTCCCGGTCGTCGAACAACTTCACGCCACGCACCACGTAGATGTCGACCTTTATCTCGGACAGGATTTGCATGCTCGCTTCCCGCAAGCATATGTCATGAGAGCTGCCCCCGTGCCACGTCCACAAGATGATCTTCGTGAAGCCCCACGCGACGCACGACCGAATGACGTCCACGAGTAGAGCTTTGAGGGTGTCGAACCTGACCTTGATGGAGCCTGGGAAGCCTTGCGTCAGCACGGACTCGCCGAAATCGACGAGGGGGCCGGCGATAACAGGGAGCGTCTCGTCACGCGTGACCGCCTCCGCGAAATCCATCGCGAGCATCCCATCGGTAGCGAGAGGTAAATGAGGTCCATGCTCTTCCAAGCAACCAATCGGTATGAGTATCGCCGCGTTCCCGTGGCAGCTGTCTATGAACATTTCGAGATCCTTCCAAGTCATGTCCCTATAGACGCGTGTCATCGCTATCCCCGCGATCCATCCGTTCTCATAAATAAAAAGTTAAGCCAGCCACACCTAACCTTTTATCGATCCATCTTGAAGCCCGCCATCATCATCCACACGGGCGTCGGCACCACGCCCTTGTCTGACAGGAAGAAGGCCAAGAAAATCGCGGATCTTGCGATCAAGTCCGTCGATGCCGGTTATCAGACGCTCGAAAGCGAGGCAAAGCGGCCTGCAATCAAGGCCGTTGAAGTGGCCGTCAACGTCCTCGAGGATAGCGGCCTCGTGAACGCTGGCGTCGGCGCGATCAAGCAGCAGGACGGCCTCCAGCGGCGCGATGCGACGATCATGGACGGCGCGACGCTGTCTTGCGGGGCAGTCTCGTCGCTCGAGGGCGTCAAGAACGCCATCTCGGTCGTGCGGCGGCTTATGGAGTACACCGAGCTCCCCGGCGACGAGGTTAAGGATCCCAGGTGGAACTTCTACTTCTGCGGGTATTTCATCGACAAGATATTCGAGATCCACGGCGAGAAGGTGCCGGACGCGTGGAAGATGCCCGGAAAGCAAGCCCCTTCGCGGGTTCCCGCGCCGCTATCCAAGGAGGGCACGGTCGGGGCCGTTGCCATCGACTCGGCGGGAAACATCGCTGCCGGCACGTCGACGGGCGGCCTCGCAGGATCGTACCCGGGCCGCATCGGCGACTCCCCCGTCATTGGCGCGGGCACGTATGCCAACAAGTTTTGCGGCGTGGTGAACACGGGTCGCGGGGAGAACGTGATGAAGCTCGTGTGTGCCAAGCGGGTGTGTGATCTCGTCCAGGATCAAGGTATGAACGCGATGCTCGCCGTCGACCGCATGATCAAGGAATATGAGGCGGCTTTGCCAAACACGACGGGCCGCATCGGCACCATCGCCATCGACAAGGACGGGAACTGGACGGCGAATTTCAACGGCGCCGCAATGACCTGGGCGGTCAAGACACCCGACCATGGCTTTTACGGGCAGCAGCCCGGGGAAAAGAAGGAATTTTGAAACGAACGCTTAAGGCACGTAGGCGCCGTCCACGTCGCCCCACGTGCCTTCCCCTGGCCGCACCAGGCGCCCGTGACACACGGGGCATATCGAATATTTCTCGAGCCAGTACGCAAGGCACAAGAAATGGCCGATGCGGTTGCAGTGCGGGCAGACCACGACCTCCTCGTCGAGCGTCGTGATGGGCTCGTAGCAGATGATGCACTCGCCGACCTTTCGTTCCTCGAGAAACTTGCCCTTGTCCTCGTCCTTGACCAGGCGGAAGAGTAACTTGTCCTTCTTGTCTTGCAAGTTTTTCTTGATCATTTCGAGCTCGCTGAGGCGTTCCTCGATGAGGGAGATACGTTTCTTCGTGATAAATTCCTCTTCGACGACATCCTCGATCATCGCGCCGTCGATGGTCGACTTGATGCCGGCGACGTTCTCGTCAAAGGCAGCGTCGCCCAGCTTGCCGCGCTCGAGCGCGAAGCCCTTGCCCTCCTTCAGGATGCCCGAGATCTCGCCCATCGACCGCGTGATGCGTAGCACGTTCTCCCGCAAGTCAACGAGCACCATGTTCGCGACGAGATTCACCTTTTCGTTTCGCTTTTCGAAGAACTGCTTGATCTCTTCCACGATGTTCAGCAGCTTGAATGCGTCGAACCGGTTCAGCAACCCGTTGAGCCGGTCAAGTAAGCCCTGGTATTGAGCCTTGAAATCCGCCAGGGCCTTCCCGAGCTGTTCCAGATCGAGCGATGTCTTATTCAATACCAAGCCTATGCCGGCCTCGAACTTGTTCACGAGCACGTCGATCTCGCCGAGAATTTTCTTGACATCGTCCCGGATCCTCACCTTGTCCTCTTGCGACTTGGTCTCTTGGAAGTAAAATTCCATCTTCGCCTGGAACCGGCCGATCTCTTGGTGCTGGTGCTCGAGTGATTCCTTGAGCGGATTGAGAGCCGTCGCAAAATCTTCGACCAGCAATGCTTGCATCTCGTCGCACCACGCGGCGATGGCTTGCAACTTCCCCTTGTAAGCCGTCATTATCTCCCGGAGCTTGGCCTCCCCGCCCTCGATGTCATTCTTCGCCGTGAACGTCATGAGCTGCCGCTCCTCGTTTTCAAGGGCGTGCTTGAGGACCTTCGGGAGAAGCGCCGACAGTTTCTCGTCCTTGTCGATTTTGGCCAGGAAAGAACCGGCATCGCCAGGCCAGGTGTTCGCGAGATGGCGAACGAGTTCTTCCTTGACGAGACGATTGATCTGCCGGCGCAGTTCTTTCTTGTCCTTGTTCCCTATTTCCTTCATTTCCACGGTAAACTGCTTGGTTTCGATGAGGTAGAGAATGGTGTTCACGGCTAGGTCCGGGTCGCAGTCCCGCGCGGAGCTGGCACTGGCCATCAGCGTCGAATAGTCCACGTCGAAATTGCTCGTGGGTCTGTTCTTGAACAGGCCAGCGCATCGAGGCGACAAGACGCTGATTCTTGCAGAATCCACGTGGACGATGGGTTCTGCCAACTTGAGCTGCGCGTCGATAAATTCGCGCGAGATGCCTTGGGAATCGGTTGATGGTGCCTCGAGGCGGTCGTGGATGCCTTGAATCGCTTGCCGAGCGGCCTGGAAGGCAGCCATAATGGCTTCGAGTCCATCTCGCGCCGGGATGACCCCGGTGAATCGGAGGTTGTGCTGGGCCATGGCATACTCGCGGTCGAGCTGCTCGATGTAAGCAGCTGCGCGCGCGGCGAGATCTGCCCTTATCGCGGGGTAGCGGGCGAGGCTCTTGCCTTGCAATGCCCGGGTAGCGTCGCTAGCAAAGGCCTTGAAGGGCGCCATGAAGGGATCGTTGAGCCGGGCGATTATCTCCGAGAACTTGGCGCGATCCACGGCCTTGAAGCCCTTCACCTCTGGGCCAATCTCCTTGAACTTGACGAGGCCGGCCTTCGCGAGCAAGGACACGTGGAAAAGTTTCTCGGCAGCCGGGTTGTTGGAGAGCATTGCAGCAGCATCGATATCCTTCAAATTTAAACCTTCCAGGAACTCGATCGCATCGATTTTTCCTTGGTTCGCGACCGCCATTTGTGTCAAGTAATCGACATGTTTCTGAGACACCTTGATCCCGGATATCGCCGCGGATTGGAGGTTCTCCAGTGCGGCCTTTTCGACCTCGATGGCCAGGCGTCCAGATTTCAGCGCCTCGAGCAAGACGTACAAGTTCGCTCGCGAAGCCTCGATAGCGCCGGGATCTTGCATAGTGTGGGAACCAATAGCCGGTGAATCATTAATCTTTTTGAGTTACCAGACAAGGCTGGGTTTTAGAGGGAGCACAGCGCGCGCCGGATTCCCCGCAAATTTTATAAAAGCATGATTATTGGCTTGTGAAAAGGGCTACGATAAAAAAATCGATTATCTGTAAAAGAATCGGCGTTAGCTGGCATATCAATAACTAGCAACACGTCAACAAGAATGAAAAGTGAAATGTGTACCATGGCAACGAAGATCAAGTGTGGTATACTCGGAGCCACGGGCATGGTCGGCCAGAAATACATCAAGCTCCTCGTCAACCATCCGTGGTTCGAAGTAACCGATGTCGCGGCGTCGCCACAATCCGCAGGGAAGAGGTACGCCGAGGCAGTGAAGGATAAGTGGCAAATGGATATTCTTGTACCCGACGGGATAAAGGACTTGATCGTGCGGGATGTCCAGGACTACGCCAAGCTCCCCAAGGATCTCGGCTTCGTGTTCTCGGCCGTGGAGATGCCGAAAAAGGAAGACATAAAGGCTGTAGAAGATGAATACGCGAAGCTTGGTGTCCCGGTCGTGAGCAACAATTCGGCGCACCGTTGGACCAAGGACGTGCCGTGCTTGATTGCCGAGGTCAACGCGCATCACGTCGACATAATCCCCGCCCAGCAGAAGTCTCGCGGTTGGAGCAAGGGTTTCATCGTGGTGAAGCCCAATTGTTCGGCGCAGAGCTTCTTGACGCCCATCTTCGCGCTCGAGAAAGCCGGTTACAAGATCGACAAGCTCATCATCACGACGCTCCAGGCCACGTCAGGCGCCGGGTATCCCGGAGTGCCCTCGCTGGATCTCGTCGATAACATCGTGCCCCTCATCGGCGGCGAGGAAGAGAAGACCGAGAAGGAGCCTCTCAAGATCCTCGGCAATATCGTGGGCGGGGAGATCGTAAACGACGAGTCGATCAAGATCAGCTCCACGTGCACGCGCGTCCCCGTCGTCGACGGCCACACCGCCGTCGTGAATATGAAGTTCAAGGACAAGGTGCCGGGCCAGGAGGAGATCATCAAGATCTGGCGAGATTTCAAGGCTCTCCCCCAGGAACTCGACCTCCCCATGGCGCCGAAGCAGCCCATCATTTATCTCGACCAGGAAAACCGCCCGCAGCCCCGCAAGGATCGCAACAACGACAAGGGCATGGCAGTCACGGTCGGCCGGCTGCGCAAGGATCCCGTGTTCGACTATAAATTCGTCGCCCTCAGCCACAACACGATCCGTGGCGCGGCGGGTGGCGGCATCCTCAACGCAGAACTCTTAAAGGTCAAGGGATTTTTGAAATAAAGCGTTCTTGCTACTTGTATAAACGATATCCATTCTTTTTGGTTCATCATTGCCTTTTTTCTATGGCCAGTACCTTTAAACAAGCCCAAGTGCACAATGCAATCGAAGATTATGAGCACGGACACCCCCTCCAATGCCTGCCCGGCACGCTTGCCCGCGCGCACGATGGACGTCGACGACGCCGGCGCCATGGTGCACAAGTGGGAATTCGGCGCTCCAGCCAGGACAAAGACGCTCCGGTTCCGGATTGACAAGTGCATCGGATGTGACCTCTGCAGGATCCTCTGCCCCACGTCGTGCATCGTGCTCGGCCCAGTGCCCGAGATCGCCTCGGGCAAGTTGCAAGGCGTCCCGCCCATTCTCTTGAACCATGAAACGTGCGCCTACTGCGGCCTGTGCGCGAGCATCTGCCCGACGGGGGCTTTCGAGTTTTTCACGTCGCCGGTTAACTTCATCGCCAGCGAAGAGCTGCCCCGCTTCTATTTCAAGCCGATCGTTGAGCACGTGCAAGAACGCATGAAGCGCAGCTTCGACCACCCGGCGAGCAGCGAGACCAAGCTCCCCGCCTCGGTCAAGAAGCCGTCGGAAGGCAAGGTCTTGTTCCGCGGCGACTTGCTGGGCAAGTGCGACCCCATGGGCTGCAAGGGCTGCTTGCAGATCTGCCCGGTCGGTTGTTTCTGGGTTCCCAAGAAAGCCGAGGACATCGCCGCCCGCGGCAAGATCACGATGGATGACGACCTCTGCATCCACTGCGGTGCATGCCGCAACGCTTGTCCCCACCGCATCATCGAGGTGACGCGCACGAGGGTCGAGCACCAGCTCCCCGGCGGCATGAAGCCGTGGCACGCGGCATGGGAAAACCGAATCAAGTTACTGCTCGAGCCGGCCGTGCCTGCGAAAGCGCGGCCGAAGCTGCATGTCGCGGAAGCGGCGGCCCGGAAGGACGTACCACCACCCCCGCTCGAAACCAAGCTCGTGGAGATCCCGAAGGAAATCAAGGAGCAGCTGCTGCGGGACTACGAGGCGGTCAAGGAATCCCTCGCCCAGGTTAACACGCGGTACTGGATCGAGTTCGCGAAGATCGAGCCGCTGCGCAAGGCAATCGCCAAGATCATCCCTGCGAAGAAAAAGAAGTGAATCAACGGGTCGCTGGGTTCCGGTCAGCCTGAATAGCCAATTTTTTCCATGATGCCCTTTAATCCCACCTTGTGCGCGTCGGGGCGCAACGTCGATGCAGGCAAGTCGTAGAGTATCCCGACGAGTTCCGAGATGTGTAGAACGGGGAGCTCGAACTCCTCGTCGAACTCGACCTCGAGTTCGGCTTGGGCGTTGTCGAGGTGGAGCAAGCAATATGGACACACGACGACGATGGCCTCGGCACCGCAAGATTTGATGCTGTTCATCTTCCGCAGCGTTATCTGGAGTGAATTGGTCCGGTCATCGTGCAGCATGCGCTGGTTGAGCCCCGCGCCGCAGCAGGCGAGGCGTTCCCGGTAATCGACACCTTCACCGCCAAGCCCTCGCACCAGCTCCTCGAGAAACCCAGGGTTCTCGAAATCATCGAGTATCATCGATGGATCATCCTGGTGCAGGAAATGGCACCCGTAGTGGATTGCCATTTTCAAGCCATCGAGACTCCGACGAGCGTGCTGGTAGATCTCCGCACGGTTTTTGTAATAAAACTCGGCTGCGTGGAACACGGGCACGTCGTCGATGAAGGCCTTGCCCAGCCCCTTCATAACGCTCTTCGTGTATTCACGCCACCGAGACTGTTTAAGGTAATAATCGCACGTCACGAACGACGAGAAGCAGCCATTGCACGTCGTCACGCATGCTGGCGCCTTGGCCTTGATCACGTTGTAATTGCGCTGGCTGATGGCGAGTGGAGTCTCGAGCGGCACCGCGTTGAACGCGAGGAGGTTGCCGGTGCAGCATGACTGCTCGTTGCTCGTCATGGGGGCATTCCCGAGCAGCCGGCACGTCTCGATGAACGCTGCGTTGATGCCCGGGTACGCCCGTTCCGTGCAGCCCTGGAAATAATATATCTTCTGGGACAACGAGGGAATCGCGTCCAATCGAGCTTCGTTCAGGCCATGCCTCTTTCCCTTGCCATCAATCATCCGTGCTGCCACCTCGTGCCGATTGCTTCTCCCGCAATCGCGCTTCTAGTTGTTCCACGCGTTTAGTGGCACCCGTGATCACGTTGATCTGCCGCACCTCGTCGATCGCGTGCGGATCCATCCACGACTCGCCATCTGTCAATACGCCCTTGTCCAGGTACCCGTGCATGACGGGAAGCAAGCGCTTCAAGTGCTCCACGCCCGCCCCGCGCGCCAGGGCGAGATCCCGCAAAATGATGATGGTCTTGAACGAGTCGATGTTGTCGCGGGGACACAAGTTCACGCACGCCTGGCAGTAGAAACAATCCCAGATGTCGCCCTCAACGAGCAAATGCTCGTCACCCTCCTGGATCCGCTTGTTGATGATGCGCATGTTGAAGGACGGGGAAACCATCGCCGCCGGACAAGAACCGACGCACCGCCCGCACTGGATGCAAGAAAAATAGTCCGTGCCCGCAAGCGGGTGCTGGTTGATGGCCGCGACCAGCGCGTTCACCTTCGTTTCACCAGCATCGACAAAGGGAGTGACCATATGCATCACCTAATCATCTTGACTGCGAGTAAAACCTCGAATCAAACGCAGCATGTCTAAGAATTTATTGCAGTCATGGTTTTTCGACCTTTTTCAGATTCCCTTGATTTCCGACATAATTGCTTATATATGATATGCAGTCGCCTCCACGTTTAATGTTTTCTTTATCCCGAATTGCATCCCGTTAATCGCCTTTGACCGACATCTA
>Ga0172366_10005408_pt1 | contig 10050 bp, 8 predicted proteins | sample LakKivSesite69cm_FD_114533 | JGI IMG/M metagenome (GOLD analysis project Ga0172366, IMG submission 114533) | Sediment microbial communities from Lake Kivu, Rwanda - Sediment site 69cm | ecosystem: Environmental > Aquatic > Freshwater > Lake > Sediment | place: Rwanda: Western Province, Lake Kivu...
ACTGTGCTGTGGAGGATGGTCAATAAGGTCAAGATGGAAAAAACAGCGAAATGGAGAAGGCCCAGCTTCTCCAATGTGTCATGAAAGCTTAGCATGAGGAGGTCATTCGAATTCCGAAAGAAGGGAAGATGGATGGTTATTTTGAACAAGAGAAGGGCTAAGCCGGGGAGATAGAGGAAGAAGACTGAAGACGGCTGAGTTCTAAAAAATTTTTTTCTTTGAGGAAAGATGATGAAATAATGAAGGAAGAGGGGAGGAAAGAGCAGAAAGGAGATGTTGTCCAGCCAATAGAAAAGGCTGTCCAGTTTGTCGAGCTTTCCAGTGGAAGAAAAGATGCACAAAGAGTAAAAAGCCAAAGAGACTAAATAGAAGAAAGCGTAAGGTATGGTAAAGGGTTTCTTTGAGTTGAGGAAGACAATCAAGCCGATGACAAGTGTGGTTAAACCGATGAAAGCCAGAAAAAAGTAGATGACATTGGCTCTTTTTAATGCCAGATAGAAAGAGGGCGTGATGAGCTCACCTTCTCGAATCGTTTGGTATCTGACATTTTGATTCGTGCTTGAAGCTTGCCATAGATTCTTTGCCAACTCTATTTTGTTCTTGACTGGATTGTTGTTGATGGATAAGAGGATGGTTCCTTTCTTGATACCGTTTAAATAACCAGGGCTGTTGACCTCAACTTTAATGGCTGTCAGACCTTCGGGTTTTTCGCCCCAGATGACGCCATCTGTCGGCTCGGTCCAAGTCGCTTTTTTATAGACATTCAATCCACCCAAGAGGAGAAGAACGAAGACGAAGACGATAGCTATGGAAATTTTGGTTTTCTCCAGGAGCTTCGTTATTTCTTTTTCTGACAATCCAAAAAATTGAATCATTTTGGCAAAAAATATATGGATGGCTTAATCCAAGATATGTCTTTTTCCAGCTCTCGCTGCCCATTTTGCGCTGGGCTGCTTCAACAGTTTTTTCAAAGTCAAATCTTCTTTTAGCCCTAAAGGGTTTGTGTTGCGGGAGAGAAAAGTGCTCATATAGTCGTAATTGGGCTTTTTAGCGGGGATAGTCTGCGGTTCAGCAGCCGAGTTTTTTAAAAAAGATGACTCTTTTAAGGACAAGTTCTTATAGAGGAAGATGAGGAGAAGGAATAGGAAGAGAGCCATCCAAATCTTTCTTCTCACAATTTTAAAAATAAATCTTTCAGCCTCAATTGTCAATATCAAGAAAAAAGCCTTCAAAATTTGACAAAAAGCCGAGGATAACTTAACATAAGTTTAAAAATTAGTGAGATTTAGATAGAGGATACGTCCCAAAATTCGTGGAAGCGTTTCAGACCAAGGAATTGGAATGTTAAGCGGCGGACTATCGGCTTAAAAAATGCCTTACTATTTTTGTCGTTTCGCTGGAGAAGACGGAGATGTATTCTGCGAATCCTATCTTGCCTCTTCCCAGGACGAATGCCGAAAGCACTTTGAACAGCGAGGTCTCTGCCTCCTCTCAATCAAAAGAGACTGGAAGAAAATTGCGATTCCTTCTCTGGTTTTTGGGAAGAAGATTAAGGATAAGGATATCATCATGTTCAACCAGGAGCTGGTGGCTCTCATTCGAGCCGGCTATCCTGTGCTCAGTGGAATTGAAATCATTGCTTCTCGGGTGAAGAACATCCATCTTAAAGAGCTCTTGGCGAAAGTCGAGAGCGAAATTCGGCAAGGAAAATCTCTGTCAGAAGCCTTTGTCCCCTTTGAAAGAATCTTCTCCCCGGTTTATACGGCCTCCCTTATGGCTGGAGAGCGAAGCGGAAACTTGGCCAGTTCGATCAGCCGCTATATCGATTATACCAAGACCATTTCCCAGACGAAATCCAGGGTGAAGTCTGCTCTGACCTATCCGGCTCTCCTCCTCGTCTTCGCTCTTATTCTTGTCGGCATTTTGATCAATTTTATCCTTCCTCGGTTTTCTGAGTTTTATGCCGATTTTCAATCCGAGCTTCCGTCCATAACCCGAAGCCTCCTCTCCTTTTCGACGGCAGTGAGAAGAAATGTTTTTTTCTTGCTTGGGGCTGTCCTTTTCTTTTTCCTCATCTATCTTCGGCTGAAGAGGAATGAGAAATTCCTCTCCTTTCGGGATAAGCTCAAGATTGAAACTCCTTACGGAGGGCCAATCTGGCTGGAAGGCGGGATTGCCCTTTTCAGCCGGACGCTGAGTCTTCTTCTTGGGGCGGGAATCACTCTGCTCCAGTCCATCGGCATCGCCATTCAAGCCGTCCCCAATAAGTTTCTCACCCAAAAGATGAAAAATCTGGCTGACCACATCAAGGACGGGGAAAGCCTGGCGGATTCCCTCTCCAAAACAGCTGTTTTTCCGACGCTTTCCATTGACATGATTCGGATTGGGGAGACATCAGCCAACCTGGAAGGGATGCTGAGGGATGTGGCTGATTTTTACGATGAGAGGATAAGAACGAAAATCGATAACTTTATTTCCCTTGTCCAGCCCGTCATTATCATTTTTATGGGCCTGGTTATTGCCGCCATGCTCCTCTCGGTTTATCTTCCCATTTTTAATATAATAAGAGTCGTAAGATGAGCAAGACGAAAAAAGAAGAGCGAGAAAAAATCTCTATCTCTGAAGACGAGAAGACAAAAAGAATCGCAGCCCGCTACAACATTCCTTCTGTTGACCTTTCAGCCTGCAGCTTAAGCCGGGAGCTTGTCCAGTCCTTCCCTCCAGACTTTCTCTATCGCTCGAACTTCATTCCTTTTGACGAGAAGGAGAATGTGGTGAAGATTGCTATCGCCGACCCTTCTGATATTGCCACCATCGATACTATCGAATCTTATCTTGGAAAGAAGGTGGAAGTCTATGCGGCTTCGATGAGGGCCATCCATGAGGCGCTGCGCAAGAGCGAGACCGCGCTTCAGGTCCTCAAGGATGCAACTGAAGGATTCGTCACCCAAGTTGTGGAAAAGGAAGGAGGCGAAGAGAGAGAGGTCATCTCGGTTGAGACGCTGGCTGACCAGGACGGCTCGATCATCAAGCTGGTGAACTCCATCATCTTCACCGCCGTCCAGAAAAGGGCGAGTGACATCCACATCGAGTCCAAAGAAGAAGGCGTGATCATCAAGTTCCGCATCGACGGCGTTCTGGGCGAGGCGATGGAGCCGATTGATAAGAAATTTCAATCATCGATCATCTCCAGAATCAAAGTCATGTCCGACCTTGATATTGCCGAGCGAAGAGTCCCTCAGGACGGAAGATTCAGGCTGAAGATCAAGGATAAGACCATCGATTTTCGTATCTCCATCATGCCTTCCATCTACGGCGAGGATGCCGTCATCCGCATCCTCGACAAGGAGATGATCACCGAGGCCATCTCTGAGTTAAGGCTGGACCTGCTCGGTTTCTCTGATGAAGTTCTGTCAAAGTTCAGAAGATATATCACTCAGCCCTATGGAATGGTGCTGGTCACCGGCCCGACTGGAAGCGGAAAAACGACCACGTTGTACGCCGCTTTGACTGAGATAAAGTCTCCTGAGGATAAAATTATAACCATCGAAGACCCGGTCGAATACCAGATCGAAGGAATCACTCAGATTCCTGTCAACGAGAAGAAGGGTTTGACTTTTGCCCGCGGCCTGCGCTCCATCTTGAGGCACGACCCGGACAAGATCATGGTCGGTGAGATCAGGGACCCGGAAACAGCCCAGATTGCCATTCAATCCGCCCTGACCGGGCATCTCGTTTTCACCACTGTTCATGCCAACAACGTTTTCGATGTCATCGGCCGCTTCCTCCATATGCAGGTCGATCCTTACAGTTTCATCTCGGCTCTCAATTGTATCTTAGCTCAAAGGCTGGTCAGGGTCCTTTGTCCGAAATGCAGGAGCCCTGTCCATTATCAGCCGGAGCAGTTGCTCGAGTCAGGCCTCAGCCCCGAAAGGTTCGGAGAAAAAATTTTTTATGAGGCTCAAGGATGCGGAGAATGCTTTCACACCGGCTTCAAAGGGAGAACGGCCATAGCCGAGCTGCTCGAGCTCTCGGATAAGATTCGGGAGATGATTCTGGAGAGAAAGCCTCTTTCTGAAGTAAAGAAGAGGGCAAAGAGCGAAGGCATAGTATTTTTAAGAGAGGTCGGGATGCAGAAAGTGCTGAAGGGAATAACGAGCCTCAAAGAATTGAACAAGGTCACTTTTGTCGAGTAAGAGAATGAACTTTTTTCTGGAGCGAGTGAAGAATTATTTTACCCGAGAATCCCTTCCCCATTCGGCTCTTCAGCTTGCTTCCTCTTACCTCGGCGGAATCCATGTCTCAGCCAAAGAAAAAAAGATTAAGGCTCATTTCATCTTACCCTTGGAACAAGGAGTGATAGAACCTTCCTTCAGCCAAAAAAACATAAAAGACCCTTCACTTCTTGAAAGAAGAATAAAAGAAGGCTTGGAGAGACTTCATCTTTCGGAGCAGAGGATAGCCTGCCTCATTCCGGAATCATCCCTGAAAGTTTTTGTCTTTTCCTTCGGCTCTCTTCCTCCAAGCCGCAAGGAAAGAGAGCAGCTCATCCGCTTCCGGGTGAAAAAGCAGCTTCCTTTGCTTCCAGCTGATGCCCGCTTTTCTTTCGATTTGATTCACTCCTCGAATTCTCTAAGAGTATTGGCTGCAGTCGCGCGCTCCTCGGTCATCAGCGAGTATGAAGATTTTTTCGCTGGCCTGAATCTAAGGGTCAGAATCGTCGGGATCCCTTCCCTGAGCCTGTACAATTTAATGATCAAGAAGAAAGAAGGAGATTTTTTGCTGGTCAACATCGAGGAGGATTTTTTCAGCCTTGTGGTCATCCTCGAGTCTGGAGTTTCGCTCTACCGCTTGAAATTCTTTATGGCTGAGTCTCAGAGAAGTTTTTCCGAGCTGCAGAGAGTTGAGAATGTCATTAAAGAAGTGGAGAATACCGTCAATTTCGTCGAGGACCGAGAGAAAAAGAGAGTCCAATCCTTCTGGGTCCGTCTCGGACTCTTGAAGCAAGGGTCAGAGCTGCCTTCACTCCTTCGAGAAAAATTTCCCTTTCCTTTGACGGAGATCGATGTCGGCCAAGCTGCGGGGCTGGGCGATAAAGAAAGCAAGATATTGTCTCCTCTTATCGGGCAGATTCTGCGATGACCACTAAAAGATTGAGCTTGAATTTAGCCAGTCATCCCTTGCGCAACAGAAGATTCTTTTATCTGCTTCTCTTTATCTTGGGCGCTCTGCTGGTCGTTGTCGGCTATCTGGCGGGAAAAACCTATATTGAATATCGCAGCCAGGACCAAAAGGCCAGAGCCTCGATTGCAAAGACCAATCAACTGCTGATGGCGGCCAATACCGAGGAAAAGACTTTTCGAAAGAAAGTCGAGGAAGCCATCCGCAACGATAAGGAAAAAGTCGATTTGGTCAACAGCATCATCTTGAGAAAAATCTTTTCCTGGACAGAAATTCTGTCAGCTCTCGAGCGTTCACTTCCCGACTCGAGCTACATTCTTTCCCTGGCTCCGACTCTTGCTGAGGATTCAAGGCCGCAGTTGAAGTTGAGAGTCGTATCGACGGACTTGGATCGACTCCTGGAGTTTTTGAATAACTTAAAAGCTTTGAAGTTCAGCATCAGAATAGAAGGCGAAATGGAGAGTGAGAGAGGATTCCTCGTTTCGAATGTTTCTTTGAGCTATGAAAGAGCTAAAAGAGCTAATTGATCTATTGGACAAAAAGGAGCAGAGAATAACAGTTCTTCTCTGCTTTCTCTTCGGAGCGGCTCTCCTCTTCTTCTTGCTCATTTCCCTGCCGGAGAAGATGCATTATTTGAAGACAGTCTCTTCCCTCCGCTCCAAAGAGAAGAGTTACGAAATTGCCGCCCAAAAAACTTCGGAGAAGAGAGAAGAATGGCTGAAGTGGCAACAGACTCAAAAGGACCTGGAAGAGATAAGAAATAAATATTTTTATGAAAAGGAGATTCAGCCGAAGCTCCGGCTTGACCTGGAGCGAATCTTCAGCGAGGCCGGCGTTCGCGTTTCCTCGATAGAATTTAACTATTCTGAGCTGAAGAAGGAAAAGGTTAACAGGGTCAACATCACCTTCAACTTGAGAAGCTCTTACTCGTCATTGAAAAGGTTCATCCATCTGGTCGAGGTCTTTCCAAAATTTCTGGTTATAGAAAAAATTGATTTTGTGAGCATCGAAAGCGCCCAAGAAATTTTGGAGCTAAGAGTCGTTTTGGCAGGTTATTATGAGAGTTAAAACTCTGCTCGTTGCTTTTATCCTTTTTCTTTTTGCCGCTTCTCTGCCGAGTGGACAGGAAAAGATAGTTCAGAAAGGAGATCGGGGTGAAAGAGAAGGGAAAAGCCTTATCAGGAAAGAGCTGTTGCTGAAGGAGAAAAAAGAGCTTCAGCCGCCGCTGCGGAACATTTTTTCTCCCCGAAGAGCAGAATTAAGGCAGCCGGAGTCAGAAGGGATTGGAATGCCAGAGGGCCCTCTGAAGAATGCGGAAAATATCGGGTCAGAGCAAACCCGCGCACCTCTAAACCTGAGCTACATCGGCTACATCATCTCCGGCGAGAAGATCATTGCCCTGATTGTTCTTGAAGGCGATATCCTCTATGTGGAGAAGGGGGACGTGATCGGCGAGGGAATCAAGATTGGAGAGGTCACGCCCTCGGAGATAGAGGTCATCGGCCCAGGCTCTGAAAAAAAGAAATACTTGATACAAGGAGACTCCAAATGAAAAAAGCAGTCCTTTTGGCTATAGTCGCTTGGGTGAGTTGGGGTTGCGCCACACTCAGCGTAAGCTATAAATTGGGAACCAAGGCTGCACTCAACAAGGATTGGGATAAGGCCATCAGCTGCTACGAAAAGGCTGTCCGCGAAGATCCGGACAATTCCATCTACAAGACATCGCTCTGGCGGGCCAAACTTGCCGCGGCCTATTTTCACCTCAATAAGGCCCGTGACCTCGGCTCCCACCAGAAGATTGAGGAGGCGCGCTCCGAGTATGAAAAGGCTCTCTCCTACGGCGTCTTGAGCGAATCCGTGGCTGAGGAGGCAGAGGCCCTGGGAAAGGAGAAAGCCAGGGAAGAGATAGTGAAGGAAGTCAGAATTGAGCCCCCGGTCAAGCTTAAAGTCGACAAGCAGAAAATCGAGCTGAGGTTTCCAGTCCAGGCTCCTCTCAAGTCGATTTTTGAAGCCATGGGAAAGCAGGCTCGAATCAACATTCTCTTTGATGACCAATTCAGGGATATTCCCAATTTTTCCTTCACTCTTACTGATGTGACTTTCGAAGAGGCGCTCAATCACCTCTGCCTTTCTTCTAAGAATTTTTCGAGCATTGTTGACGAGAAGACAGTGATGATTGCCCCTGACCTTCCTCAGAAAAGAGTTCAGTACGAGCTGAATGTCATCAAGACCTTCTATCTCTCCAATGTCAACGCCGAGGATATCCGCGTCGCCCTGCAGCAGATGCTTCGCAGCCAATATAGACAGCCCCAAGTCACTGTTGATAAAAACTTAAATTCGGTCACGATCAGGGATACACCGGCCGTGGTCGAGCTGGCCGAGAAGATTCTCCGCTCCTGGGATAAAGCCAGAGGGGAGGTCTTCATTGACCTGGAGATCATGGAAGTCTCGAGAATCAAGGTCAGGCAGATTGGCGTGGACCTGGCGCTGGCGACCCAGGCGATTGGCTTGAAATACATCGGGCCGACGGCTCCCAGCGACAGCTGGCTCAGCCTGAAGGATATTGATTTTTCCAAAAAGGAATATTTTCAGATAACGCTTCCCACGGCTTTGCTTCAGTTTCTTGAGGCTGATTCAGACACCAAGATTATCGCCCAACCCCGGCTTCGCGGGATCGAAGGGGAGGATATTGACTATCTGGTCGGAGATAAGATTCCCATTCCCAGAACAACTCTCTACCCTATTGCTGCCGGGGGGATCAGCACCCAGCCGCAGGTGACCTATGAATACCAGGATGTCGGTATCGACGTCAAGATCAAGCCCAGGATTCATTCTGAGAAAGAAATCACTCTGGAGCTGGAGATAAAAATAAAATCTCTGGCAGGAACGGGTGTTGCCGATATTCCCATCATCTCCACCAGGGAAGTAAAAAATGTCATCAGGCTCAAGGACGGAGAGACAAACCTTCTGGCCGGGCTGTTGAAGGACGAAGAGAGGAAAACCAAGAGCGGGATAGCTGCCCTGAAGGATATCCCTATCCTGGGAGGACTCCTTTCAAGCACCGAGCAGACCATCCAGCAAACAGATGTCATTCTGACCGTCACCCCTCATATCGTCCGCTCGATTCCTGTCGGCGAACAAGACTTGAAGCCCATCTGGGTTGGTCCTGAGGGAGTGTCAACCACAGAGAGAGTGAGCGGAGTTGTTTCCGATGAGGCGCTTGCGGAGAGAACAGCAAGGCAGAGAGCGGAACAAGCCGCGGAGGCAGCGAGGAGAGCGGAGGGAGGAGGCCGGAACCGCATCATGCTCACTCCGGCGAACATTCCGGCTACACAGAATCAGGAATTCCGGGTCAACATCAATCTGACCGCCCAGGAGGAAATATCGAGCCTCTCTCTGAGCATAAGCTTTGATTCAAGTCTGGCCAGGTTAAAGGATATTGCCAAAGGAAGCTTGCTCGCTCAGCTCGGAGAAGAGGCGCCTTTCTTGAAGAACATTGATAATTCTTCCGGCTCCTGCACCATCGGCTTTTCCAGCACTGCAACAGGTAAAGGGATTAGAGGCGTTGGAATTTTAGCCACACTCATCTTTGAAGCTCAGGAAAAAGGCGAAGGCCTGATCTCAGTCACTGACTCTACGGCCAGCGCTGCTTCAGGAAGACCTCTGACCTTCGAATCTATCCCTTCGCGGCTCGCCGTGAGATAAATTGACTTCACCCTGGCATTCGAATAGAATCTAAGCCGCTGGCGGTGTAGCTCAGTTGGTCAGAGCATGCGGCTCATATCCGCAGAGTCGGGGGTTCAAATCCCTCCACCGCCATTCTATTGCTGTTATCGGCACAAAAGCAACTTCAAGCCCCGAAGGGTGATTGATTCTGGACAGAAAAAAGGATGGAGAGAACCGCTTAGGATGATTTTAGAGAAAGTTAAAAAAACCATTAGCAGTTATCATCTTCTCCAAAAAAAAGATAAGATTCTCATCGCTTATTCAGGCGGGGTTGATTCCACAGCCTTGCTCCACCTGCTCCTTGAGCTTCGCCGGGAATGGTCCTTAGAGCTTTTCCTGGCCCACTTTAATCACAAGCTTCGCCAATCTTCAGAAGAGGATGAGCAATTTGTCAGGCGTCTAGCCCGCAGCCTTTCTCTTCCCCTTTTTATCGGAAGCAGGGATGTTCGCTCCCATGCCCGCCAGGAGCGAATGAACATCGAAGAAGCAGCAAGAGAGCTGAGGTATGATTTCCTGAAAAAAACCGCTCAGGAGGTTGGAGCAGACAGAATAGCCACCGGCCATACCATGACCGACCAGGCAGAAACCTTTCTAATCAGGCTTTTGAGGGGAAGCGGCCTGAGGGGATTGGCTGGAATCTTCCCTGAAATTGAGGGGATGATTATCAGGCCTCTCATCCAGGTCGAGCGAGAAGAAATCGAGGCCTACCTTGAAGAGAAAGGCGTGGAATTCCGTATTGACGAGACCAATTTTGATCGCCGCCTCGTCCGCAACAGAATCAGGCTTGACCTCATTCCTTACCTGAAAGAGAACTTTGAGCCCCGAATCATCCTTCACCTGAGCCGATTGGCTTCTCTCGTTCGCGAAGATGATAATTTTTTAGAATCCACAGCGCGGGAGAAAGCCCGCCTGTCAATTTCCTGTGAAGATGGCCATCTCTCCCTGGATTTTAATTATCTCTCCTCACTCCCTCTCGGCTTAGCCAGGCGGGTGGCGAGGGAGTTTATTCTGCGGCTAAGGGGCGACCTGAGAGGGGTCTCCTTCAGGGATGTTGATTCTATTCTAAATATAGGGGCAGGGAAGGAATTCCTTTTGAGAAAAGGCATGATTTTGCGGCGAGAACATGATCGGCTATTCTTGAAA
>Ga0172366_10005409_pt1 | contig 10049 bp, 8 predicted proteins | sample LakKivSesite69cm_FD_114533 | JGI IMG/M metagenome (GOLD analysis project Ga0172366, IMG submission 114533) | Sediment microbial communities from Lake Kivu, Rwanda - Sediment site 69cm | ecosystem: Environmental > Aquatic > Freshwater > Lake > Sediment | place: Rwanda: Western Province, Lake Kivu...
CCTGGAAGTAGACCTTGCTTTGTCCACACACTTAATGGCTCAGGTTTAGCTTTACCGCGGGTCCTTATCGCTGTGCTGGAAAATTATCAGCAACCCGATGGCACAGTATTAGTGCCCGAGGTGCTACAGCCTTACCTACATATAAATGCAATCCAAAATTAATTTCGACTAACGGAGAAATTGAAATAGACATACTGAAATTCCTGCAACGCAATGTAAAGCCCGCAATGGGGTGCACTGAGGTAGCAGCAATAGGATTGGCTACATCAACAGCATATAACGCCTTATTTGGCAACTACCCGGTGCATTTAGGCTTGGGCATAAATAAGAGTGTACCTTTACCTGATACTGAGAAAGTGGAAAAATTGATGATAAGGGTGGATAGAAATGTCTTTAAAAATGCCTGTGGTGTCGCTATACCTAAAACTAATGGGCAAAGAGGGATTAAACTCGCAGCAGCTCTAGGCATATTCACAAATCTTAACAAAAATGCCACCCTAAAGAAGCAGCAATATTTAAATATTTTCGACCAAATAAATGCTCCCATACTAGAAAGGGCAAATGGCTTGGTGGGCAAAGTAGAAATTGGAGAGGCAGACATTGGTGAAAAAATAACAGATATCGACATCTCGGCCGAACTTATTTACCTTAAAGATGAAACAGAAACAATAGCAAAGACAAGAATATGTGGAGCTCATGACAATATAGTGTTAATACAAATAAACGATAGGAAAATATACGAACAAAGTACTGATCAGAAAGCCGAGAATGAGGAAGAAAATTTGCCAGAGAATATAGCAGGGATTATTAAAATTATCGAAGCTATAGATGCTAAGGAGAAAGAAGAACTTAGGAAGACAATAATTATAAATAAACAGCTGACAAAAGAGGGAAGAGGCAAACAATATGGTATAGGAATTGTAAAAGCTCTAGAGAATTTGATTCAAAATGGCATGTTATCAAATGACTTAATGACAAATATTAAACTGGAGACTGCCTCTGGAGTTGAGGCGAGGATGGGAGGTGCTCCAAAACCAGCAATGAGCACATCAGGGTCAGGAAATATGGGTATCACCGCTACAGTTCCCATCATTGTTACCGCCAAATGGCTAAAGAAAGGTGAAGATAGACTCCTAAAGTCTATACTGCTGTCACACATTGTCACCAGGATCATATCCAACTATACAGGTGATTTGTCTGCGCTATGCGGTTGTTTCAATAAATCAGCTATTGGAGCAGCGGCAGGGCTCACATATCTTCTGGGAGGCAAAGAGAGGGAAATAAACAATGCCATTAATGCTGCAGCATCAAATATGACAGGCGTCATATGCGATGGGGCTAAATATAGTTGCACATTAAAAGCCATGACAGCAGCAGGCGTTGCTATGGAAAGTGCCTTAATGAGCGTAAATGGAATAAAGATACCTCCGAATGGAATTGTGGATGAAAAACCAAAAGATACTATGAAGAATATAGGTATGATTTCATATTCTATGGCTCAAACGGATATGACGATTGTAAAAATACTACAGAATTTGGAATTAACCTTAGAAAACAATTAAGGCTGTGATATCCATTATATTGGTCCCGCTGGGCCCGGTTACCACTAGATCCTCAAGCTCCTTAAAGAAATGGTAAGAGTCGTTGTTCTCGAGGTAGGAGGAAGGATCTAAACCAAGTTCTCTCGCCTTCTGGAGTGTGAATCCATCCGCTATCGCTCCAGCAGCATCTGTGGGGCCATCTACCCCATCCGTGCCGAAGGATACAATAGCTGCGTTCTCCAAACCCGCTAACCCTGCCACCGCACTAAGCACGAGCTCTTGATTTCGACCTCCTACGCCTTGGCTCCTCACACTTACCGTAGTCTCGCCCCCTGAAAGCAAAAGACCTGGCATTGGGATTGGCTTTCCTGCCTCACATACTTCTTTCGCTACATGGGCTAAGTGCCCGCCGACCTGGCGCGCCTCACCTTGCATCGTGGCTGTTAAAATATGGACGTTGAGATCGTGGGCCCTTCCAACTTCCACAGCCATTTCGAGAGCATCTGCATTGCTTGCTATAATCTTGTAGTAGGCGTTTCGGAAACATTCCTCCCCCAGCTTGGGTGTTTCAGGTATCGCACCTCTCACTCCGTTTCTCAAGCGGGCAATAATGCTTGGCGATACCTTTTCTGTGAGTTTATATTTTTCAAGCACGGAAAAAGCATCCCGGTAGGTGGTTAAATCCCAATAAGTCGGCCCACTAGCGATCGTATCTAATTTATCCCCAACTACATCAGAGATAATCAGAGTAAAGATCCTTGCCGGATAAGCTGCCCTAGCCAGTTGGCCCCCCTTCACTGCAGACAGGTGTTTTCTGACCGCATTAACCTCCTGGATGGCAGCACCACTTTTTAGCAAAAGCTGTGTAACCTCTTGCAGCTCGCTAAGCTCTATACCCTCCGCAGGGAGGGGCATAAGTGCCGAACCACCGCCACTTATGAGACATATCACGAGGTCTCGTGAACTGAGTCCGCTAACAAGATCCACTATCCGCTTGGTGCCTTCCATACCAGATTCGCTGGGAATGGGATGCCCTGCCTCCACGAACTTGATTTTGTGCCCTGCCTTCCTTGGTACCGTGCCCTCAGGGATGTTTACGGTGCCTTCCGCGAGTCGGTCTCCCAAAATCTGCTCAAGCGTTATCGCCATCGCGGCACTGGCTTTCCCGCCGCCGACTGCCACAATCCTATCAATCCTGCTGAGATCAACCTCATAATTCCCAAACTTAAGCTTATCAGCTTCAACTTTCACCCATTTTCGTATACTAGAAGAAGGATCCCCCGCTTTGATGGCACTATCTACTAACTCAACCAAGATTCCTCTAGCCTTACTGAGTTCCGGACTTCGAGCATTTTGAACTAGCACATCAGCGTTTTTTACTAGCATTTATCTTCACCACACATCTGACATTTCAAACATTTAGTGTTACTTTTGCATTTTTATCTTGCCTCCCAGCAGGGCAAGCTATCAAATCAAAGCTCCACAATCCTTGGCTTCACTCGGCATTTTTCCGCGGTGACAATGGCATCAATCTGGGATATAATGTCATCAAGCCTGTCTTGGTGGCTTATTATGACATAATCGAAGAGCGGCAAGCTTTTTATCTCTTCTTTAGCCTTCTCCAACCTTAAAGCTAAATCTATTGAAGATTCACTGTGGCGTTGCTTCAGCCGTAGTTCCAATTCCTCCATTGAAGGAGGCATGAGAAAAATAAATATTGCTTGTGGCAGGATTTTCTTGATAGTGGCCGCTCCCTGGACATCCACCTTAACTATCACGTCTGCCCCCTTAGATAAAGCTTGGCTTATCTCATCCCTGGGCACACCATAGTAATTGCCATAAACCTTAGCCCATTCTAAAAGTTGACCTTTAGCTACCATTTGCTGAAACTTTTCCTGGGTTAAAAAGTAATAATCCGCGCCGTTTTTCTCCCCTTCACGCTGGAGGCGTGTTGTAGCAGTAACAACGCAGTGGAAGGGACGCCTCAGCTTCCTCATCCTGGTAAGCACAGCATCCTTGCCCACTCCTGAGGGTCCAGTAAGGACAATGAGCAAAGGCGCAGTCCTGAGCCCTTCGCCTCTTGTCATTCTGAGGGAGCAAAGCGACCGAGGAATCTCGCTCAGGGTAAACTCCGCGAAGGATCTAAGGTTATGAGATTGCTTCATTCTGCATCACCATGCCATTTCATTCCCAGCTAACGTTAATCGACAAGATTCTGCAAATCCTGCCAGAAGGCAGGATAGGAGACCTGCACCACTTGTGCATGGTTAATAGTTGTTCCTCCCTTAGCTATCAAACCAGCTATAGCCAAGCTCATCGCCAACCGATGGTCTAGGTGACTATCAACCTTTGCTCCTAAGAGAGGCTCCCCTCCATAGATAACCATACCATCGGGCAATGGCTCAATTTTAGCCCCTAAACGGGAAAGTTCCCTTGATACGGTAGCAATCCTATCCGACTCCTTCACTCGCAATTCACCAGCACCCCTGATGGCAGTTTTACCTCTAGCTACGCAGCCAGCTACCACCAGAACAGGAATCTCGTCTATGAGGCGAGGGATAATATCCCCACCAATCTCAACCCCTTTTAGCTCGCTAGATTCCACTATAATATCAGCCAATGGCTCACCAACTTCCATCCGCTCGTTTTCCATCTTGAGCTTAGCCCCCATATCAAGGAGAACATCAATGATCCCCGTTCGGGTAGGGTTAATACCACAATTCTTTATCACTATCCTGGCATTGGGATGAATGGCTCCAGCAACTAAAAAGTAGGCCGCCGAGCTGATATCGCCAGGTATGCGAAAGCTCACAGGAGCTAAAGGGTTGATCAAGGGGTTCAACTGACAGCTTTCAGTTTTTAATTCAGCCCCCATTTGCTTGAGCAATCTCTCAGTATGATCTCGCGAAGGGATTGGCTGATGCAAAATAGTCTTGCCTCGAGCAAAAAGGCCAGCTAAAAGAATTGCCGATTTAATCTGAGCACTGGGAACGGGCAAGGAGAATTCTATGCCGTGCAATTCTCTTCCCTTGATAACTAGAGGAGCAAAGGAATCCTTCCCCCTCCCAAAAATTTCAGCGCCCATGCGGCGCAGTGGCTCGATCAGCCTCCCCATGGGACGCGAACGAAGGGAGGCATCGCCGGTAATGATAGATAGAAAAGGCTGGCTGCAAAGGAGACCACTAAGGAGACGCATAGTAGTGCCACTGTTTTCAGCATTGAGTACATCGGCAGGTTCTTTCAGCATCACCATGTCCTTCAAACCGTCTTTTCCAGTTCCTGAAACTAGCAAAGTGGGCCAATTCTGAGGCCCCCCTCTACGGATTTCCACTCCTAGAGCCCTTAAACAGCTAATAGTGGCGAGACAATCTTTACCTGGAGCAAAATTACTAATCTCAGCTTTGCCCCAAGCCAGGCTATTAAGGATAGCTGCTCGGTGGGAGATAGACTTATCTCCCGGCAGAATAACTTCTCCTTCTAAACGCGGACAGGGTTTGACTGTCTCAGCTATGTTTTGTCTAGCCATTTTTGCCTTGCCTTATTAGCCTCAGCTAGAGCCTCCTCCAAGTGTTCATTCTGCATCACCATGTCATCCCTCGCACCCACTAACTGGCGATACCTATCCAACTCCTTGCTGAATTCATCAATCCAATGGATTATGGCTTGCCTATTAGTAAGGCAAATATGGGCATTCACCTCGGGATTTCCCGAAGCCAGTCGAGTGAGGTCACGATAGCCAGAGGCAGCTAGCCGGGACATTTTGTCCCAAGAAGAATCCTTAGTAGTCACTGATACCAGGGCCGCTGAGAGCAACATAGGTAAATGACTGATGCCAGCCACCAAGTTGTCATGCTCCTCAGTGTCAATGAAAAGGGGACTAGCCCCCAATTTCTTCACTAAATTTGCCACTTTGTCTATCGCATCTGATGAAGCTCTCTTTGCTGGGGTAAGGCAATAAGCACAGCCTTGAAATAATTTAGCCTCGGCAGCCTGAATACCATAGGCTTCTTTCCCCGCCATAGGATGCCCACCAATGAAATCTACTATTGGTGGCAATATTTCCTCTGCCCACCTCATAACCTCGACCTTTGTGCTTGCTGTATCAGTAACTATGCAACCATGAGGGAGACAGCTAGCTATTTGAGATAGAATCTGTTTTATAGTTAGAACTGGAGTAGCAATGATAACCAGGTCGGCTCCCTTTACCGCCTCCCTAAGGTTAGTTTCCGCTCTATCAACCGCTCCTAAACTCAACGCAATTGAGGCAGCTTCGGCACGGCGTACATAACCAACAATCTCCCACCCTGGCTCACCCACTCCCTTTAAGGCAAGCCCTATTGAGCCACCAATGAGTCCCAAACCAATGATAGCAACATGCACATTTTTCATTATAACACGGATTTGAGGTTGCTAAGAATGTCATTGCGAATGAAATGAAGCAATCTCCTTACCGCCCTTTAGGATTGCTTTGGCGAGTTCCTTCGCTTGTGCTCAGGATGCCTCGCAATGACAGCCCCTTAAGACTAAGGAAGCTTACCCCAAAAAGAAGAAGGGCACTTATAGCAAACCCTATAAGGCCCAAGTCTTGCTTGAGAGGAATATCAAGACCCGGAATTTTCCCCACTAACCCTACTACCCCACCACCTATAAGAGCTGCCAAAGCGCCTTGCGGAGTGACTTTTAGCTTTTCTTTGTAAAACCCAGCGATTACCGGAACAACTAAGCCACAGGTAAAAATAGTGTAAGCAAAGAGAAGGGATGAAATCACTCCTTTTAAGGCTATAGCTAAACCCAGTGCTACAAGACCTAACACCAATATGCTTATGCGAGTTAGCAAAACAGTTTTCCCTTCATCAAATAAAGGACGAAATCGTTTAAATATATCCTCGGCCAGGATAACGCTTTGGCTAAGGAGACAAGTATCCGCCGAGGACATGAGCGCCGCGACCAAGGCAGCGAGAATCAACCCACTTAAACCAGGAGAAAGAATCCCACTTATTACTTGCGGAAAAGCTTGCTCGGCAGAAATCTCAGGATATAGAACCCTAGCACCCATTCCTATTAAGGTGATGGCAAAAGCTAGGGGGAGAAAAAGAAAGGCAGACAAAAAAGCCGCTAGTTGAGCCGTTTTCTCCTCTTTGGCGCAGAAAAGTCGAGTGTATATATCTGGACCAACTACAAAAGTCGCGCCGACAAGAATTAAAAGGGACAGGAGCATCTTCCAATCGAATTTGGGGCTCAAGGGAAAAGAAAAGTAAGCTGGAGGCAGAGAAGCTCTCAATCCACCCAATCCCCCCACCTGAGAAAAGACCAGAGCTAAAGCGACAAAAATTCCAGCAAAAAGTATTACTGCCTGGAAAACATCGGTGCGGATAATAGAGTATTGACCTCCCAAAATGGTATAGCTGACAAAGACTAGGGTAAAAATAATCATCCAAGAGGTAACAGAGGCTATTCCCAGAATAGATAAGACTTTGCCAGCAGCCACAATTTGCCCTGCTACCACACCTGTCCAGGCGATAACGATGAGAATGGAAGCCGCCAAACCTACGCGGTGGTTATACTGCTTTTCCACCAGCTCGGGAAGAGTGTAGAGGGCAGCAACTCTTGCCTTCCTAGCAAAGAAGCACCCTAAAATTAACAGGCCAATAGCACCAACAAGCAGCCACCAAGCACCGGTCAAGCCTTGCTCAAATCCTAAGCCAGCCATCCCCACAGTTACTGAACCCCCAACAGCAGTAGCTAAGAGAGAGCCGGTGATAAAAGGTAAGGTTCCCTTGCGGTGGGCAACAAAGAACCCATCTTGGCTTCCTGCCCTCCTTCTACTCCACACACCTATGCCAATCATGGCTAGAAAATAAAGAATGATAATGAGTAGTCGGAGCATGCTAACTTAGGTGAATACAATCTCCAGCGATAACGCTCCTCAAGGAGCCATCTTTGCCTTTTATTACCAGCGCTCCATTAGCATCGATATCTATCGCCCGTCCCATCATTTCCTCGCCTGGCGACACTATTCTTACCTGTTTATTCAACGTGGCAGAGAGCCTTTTCCACTCCTCAAGCAAATCGTTCTTGGTTAGCAAAGCTTGTTGCTTAGCTATTTCTTTTAGCACGGAATTTAAAAGTTCCTTCCTGGAAACTTCTTTCCCTAACTCCTCTTTTAGCGAAGTGGCCGTTTTTTCATACGGGGAAATAGAAGTGTTAGCATTTATGCCTATTCCAAGATTGATAAAGTTCACCCTATCCATCTCTGCCTCCATCTCAGCTAATATGCCACATATCTTTCTTCCCTCAATCAAAACATCATTGGGCCACTTCAATTCGGCTTTTAAATCAAAAGCCTTTCTAATAGCTTTGGCTACTGCCACCGAGATCATCAAGTTTATCCGCGGAGCATATGCCGGGCTTATTTTTGGTCTTAAGATGAGAGTGAAAAAAATTCCACCTTTGGGAGAGAGCCATTCCCGGCCCAACCTTCCTCTGCCATGGGTTTGAGACTCAGCAATTACAATTGTCCCCTCTACAACTCCCTTCCTAGCTAGTTCTCTGGCCACATCCATTGTCGAGCCAATTTCCTGAAAGTGATGAATTTTTTCTTCCCAGCCAGGAAATTCATAAGGGAGCAATAAATCTGGAGAGCGAACTAAGCGATAGCCTCTAGCCGAGGCCTCTATTACATAGCCGTCTTCCTTTAAACTACGAATACGCTTCCAGACGGAAACCCTCGAGATGCCAAGCTCTTTGCTTAGCACCTGGCCAGAAACATAATCTCCACGTTCCCGTAAAGCCCTTAATATATCCGCCTTCATTTTGTTAACCTAATAATTACTAAGGTTAACCACTTTACACCTTCATGTCAACCCTCCAACCCGTGCTGTTTGCCTTAGGTTATCTTTTGCTATATCATTTATTCTAGCGCATTTCACTAAGGCGACAATATTAAGGAGGGAAATTTATGGGGCTTAAAACGAGAATGTTCTTGCTGGTAGCCTTGCTCTTTGCCATCCTCTATGGCGTGATCACCGGAGTTGGAACATGGATGGGAGCAGGCAGCGCGCTAATCTATCTTATCCTAGCTTTCGTCTTCCTCGGTATCCAGTATCTTATCGGTCCCGCCATAGTAAGCAAGATAATGAAGGTAAAGTGGGTTTCCCAGAAAGAAGCACCAGAGTTACATAGAATGGTAGCCGAACTTGCTGAGAGAGCTCATCTTCCTAAGCCCAAGGTGGGCATCTCGCAGTTGGCTATTCCCAATGCCTTTGCCTTTGGAAAGACCCAGCGGGATGGGCGGGTCTGCGTTACCCAGGGTATTGTAAGCCTCTTGAGCAAGGACGAGCTTAAGGCTGTCCTGGGGCATGAGCTATCACATGTCAAACACAGAGACATGGTGTTCATGACCCTGCTATCCGCTATACCACTCATTATGTACTGGATTGCCTGGGGTATGATGTGGCGAGGAGCTCTAGGCGGTCGAAGGCAAGGCGGCGGCTATGCTGCCCTTATTGGTCTCGGTGCTTTTATTCTTTACATTATCACCAACCTGCTGGTTCTCTATGGCTCCCGCATCAGGGAATACTATGCCGACCAAGGAAGCATTGAATTAGGCAATGAACCACATCATCTGGCTTCAGCCCTGTATAAACTAGTCTATGGTAATGCTCGATTTAAGGGAAGAGAGGAATTGAAAAGGGTAGAGGGAGTCAAAGCCTTCTTCGTCAACGACCCCACTCGTGCCTGGTATGAGATCAGGGAGTTAGCTCAGATTGACCGCAATATGGATGGCACCATTGATAGTAATGAGCTGATGGAGTTACGGGGGAAAACTGTCCAACTAAGAACAACCGACAAGATGATGGAGCTTTTCACCAGTCACCCTAACTCACTTAAGAGGATAAAACACCTGTCGTCGCTGGTGGCTTAATGGAAATTAGCTGGCTAGGACATTCTTGTTTTATCATTAAAGGGAAAGGGGAAACCGTCATTACTGATCCGTATTCCCCCAATCTGGGATACTGCCTGGGCAAACCTAGAGCAGATATAGTGACCTTAAGCCACCTCCATCCTGGCCATAGCTACACTGAAGGCGTCACCAATAACCCGAAACAAATAAAAGGTCCGGGGGAATATGAAATAAGCGGCACGTTCATCACCGGAATTGCCACCTTTCACGACAATGAAAATGGGAAAATTAAAGGCAAAAATACCGTTTATCTTATAGAGATGGATGGTATAACTTTATGTCACCTGGGCGACTTGGGACACCAGCTGACCCCAAAATTGGTAGAGGAGTTAGGGGTTATCGATATCCTATTTTTGCCTGTGGGAGAAATATCTACCATACCTATCGATATAGCCATAGAAACTGTGGGGCAGCTAAACCCCCATATCGTCATTCCCATGCATTATAAAACTGATGCCCTGATTATGAATCTCAAGCCCGTGGATAAATTCCTCCAAAAAATGGGAATTCGTGAGCCAGAAGCAAAACTAAAAATTTCAGTTACC
>Ga0172366_10005410_pt1 | contig 10048 bp, 7 predicted proteins | sample LakKivSesite69cm_FD_114533 | JGI IMG/M metagenome (GOLD analysis project Ga0172366, IMG submission 114533) | Sediment microbial communities from Lake Kivu, Rwanda - Sediment site 69cm | ecosystem: Environmental > Aquatic > Freshwater > Lake > Sediment | place: Rwanda: Western Province, Lake Kivu...
AACATATGAAATACAAATAGAAACTATCAGGCAAGCGCGTTTGCGAAATTTTAAGATAACAGAGATTCCAATAACTTTTACGAACAGAAAGAAGGGAAAATCAAAACTAGCTATTAATGAGATCAAACAATTTATTTCCTATATTTTTCTAAAAATCTAAAAAGTGTCAAAGAATTTCAACGTAAATTGCCGCGTGCTGTATATTTCAGGGAGGATTTATCACAGCGCTGTCAACATCGGCTAAATTTTTCGCCTATAGTAATGACTTGCTGACATCTGACAGAAGATTATTATTCATGAATAATACTTGCTCTGAATATTAGGCGCTCGCTCCAAGGGTTGAAATGACTGGAGAACCTATGCATGCAAAACAGTTCAAAAAAGGATAAGAGGTACGTCAACTTCTTCATGCTGTCTTTGCCGGTTCTTTCATTTGTAATTCCGTTTACAATATTGTACTTTTTGGATCCTATGGTTTTTGATTTGACTTGGAAGGGCAGAATGTTCTACATTTTCTTCTTGTGGCTGGTTTCGCTGGAACTGATTCTAACCTGGGAAAAGCTTCAAAGCAAGCTCGCAAAGGTGAAATCTACGCGAAAGATTGCCCTTATTTTAGTTGTTCTGTTGCCTACAATGTACGTTGTTTTAGCTAACTTTTATGGAATAAATGCTATGATCTTAAACCTGGCAAACAGCCACAAAATTCCATTGGCAGGTTGGATGCCTCTTTCGACTGAATATCTAGTCTTTGCAGTGCTTTTCGCCTTAATAGTCTTAGTGGAATTTGGGTCTATTGGACTGAAGAATTTCTCAATATCTGCATCCTTCTTGGGGATTATTGGAATTATATACACGATAGACAATGTTTATCCTTATGGAAGTTTTAGTCCTTTTCAGATTATTGTTCCAACGACGGCGAGGCTCGCAGCAGATGTTCTAGGTTTAATTGGTTATCACACATTTTGGGGCGGCATCCAGAATGGCATGCCTGTTTTGACTGCTTGGGGATCGCAAGGAAGCTTCGGTCCTACAGCGATAGCTTGGCCATGTTCAGGCGTGGAAAGCCTTTTGATTTACACGGTCACTATCCTGTTATTTCTAAAAAACAGTACGATCTCTCGGAAACAAAGAATAGGCTATTTCATAATAGGAGCTGCAGTCACATACTTTATTAACGTATTGCGAATAGTCACTATCTTCGTAATTGGGATCAACGGTGGCGATTGGAGGGCCTTCCACGACATATATGGTCAATTGTACTCCATCACGTGGATAGTTTCTTATCCGTTGCTGATAATTGGGAGCCAAATGCTCTGGGCAAAAATCAAAAATCGAAGGACAGCATGAGCTTTTTCATTACATGATTCCCTATTATCAAAAGCTAATGAAATATAATCTAGGCTTCGATGTTTGGAATATGTTTAAGGTCAGTTATGCAGAGATAGGGATTTGGATATTCCTATTTGTAAGAGGCTTGTCTCCAGCTTGTCGCACGCGGATTATGTTTCGAAGTGAGGGGGCATATGCAAGAATGTTAGTCAGTAATTTTCAGCCAAGCATATGAAATAAAAATAGAAAGGGCGAAGCGATCCAACTAGAAAACTCTGAGGAAGTCAAAGCCTACCAAGACAGTGCTTAAAGGTTTTCTCGCCTATACTATTAAACCAAATTTTTCATAATACCAGAAGAAAACAAAAATGTGGGAACTTGTGTTTTTCAAGATGTAAACAACTTGGATGAAGGAATACAAAGACGATTGATTTACATAGACTCGTCAGATGCGTTTAGGTTAATGGCTCCAATTAATTAACAAGACCTCCAAAGACGTCTTTTGTTTTTGCTGAAGAGGAAGCCATCAGCTATGCCTCTAATAGTGGCTAGAATTAATGGCAAATTGACTGCTACGCGAACCTGTGATTTTTGGACATATTCTTGAGGTAGAAGAACCAGTCTTAACAAAAACTGAGGAAAGTAGAATCCCAAAGGTGGAGAGATGTTTTTAAAGTAGAAATAAATACTGTTCCGTGTATACCAATAAGCCCACTTTTCATCAATTACTCTTCCTATAAATTTGTGCCAAATTAAAGCCTTTGGCTGATAGACAAGTTTGTAGCCGGTTCTCTTAATTCTGAGACTTACATCAGTGTCATCTCTAAAACCGTTGCCTATAAAATTTTCATCGAAGCCACCTGCTTTCATAAGAAGATCTTTTCGAAAAGACATGTTACAGCCAGGTAAATGATCGACTTCTGTTAATGTAGGCAATGGGACATCAAAATTGCCCAGAATAAGTCCGTCAGTATGTATTTTTCCAATCTCCTTGTTCTTTGTTCTTACGAAGTAGCTTGCCGATGCACCATAAGGGATAACCCGACCTCCGACGCCGCCGATGTTTGAATGTGTGTATGAGATCAACATGTTAGTGGACCAGTTTTCATCCACTGCAACGTCATCATCAATGAATGCCACGATATCGCCCTTTGATTGAGATAGACCTATGTTTCTTGCTCGTTGTCGGTTCCTTTCTAGTATAGAGATATATCGTATTGGATAAATCTTGGCTAGTTTACTGGTATTGTCCGAAGACGAACTGTCTACCACTATCACTTCCAGCGGTTTTTCGTTCATTCGCAACAAGGAACGCAGACAATCTTCTAGATCGTTACCTCTGTTGTATGTGGCAATTACCACTGACAGATCCATCTCGTCTACTTCCTTTGTCAAGTTGTTAAATAAGCTGAATTACTGCCACGCAAATATTGCTTAGTGCTTGGTCATTTCGGTTTCCTTATGCACTTAAGGCTACTGTATGTTTTATATTTTTTGACAACTTATTGGAAAATCATTATCAGGGAGATGTAATTTTATTGTCTTTAATATTATGCTTCGGTGTTCCTTCAGTCGGAGCTAATCAATGCACAAGATAACTAGCGAGCGCTTCTATTGGCTTATGTTCAACTTCATAATTGAACTAATCTCGGGAAGAGAACTCGATTGGTAACAACGCAAGTCAAGAAAAACCTTAAACATGGAAAGAGGGAGAATATAGAACATGCAAAACCAAAAGGAAACCTCAAAATTTTTTAAGAAAACTGTGAGTTTGAAAGCGTACTTACTTAGTATTTTGATGGTTTGTGCTGTAGCTGTTGGGGGAGTATGGTATGTTCGCACTTCATCAAGGGACACTGGAGTTTATCCAGGAGCACCTTCATATACGATTTGGACTGATGGAGCTGGCAATTATTTCGCAAAAGATGCTTATGGAAACCTCGCTTTTAGCGGGACAAACGCGAGCTACGTGATTCAGAGTGCCATATACGCTTTACCTCATGTCTTGGTTTCGTTGCCTTTTGGCAATTACCCTGTTGTGTCGGCTCCTAATGGCAAAATCCAGTTTACTGCACAACAATTCAACATTTCCAATTATCTGATTATTCCTTTAGGTTCAAGAGTAACATTATGCGGGTGCGGGATAACTTATCAATCGTTTGGAACGGGGCAACAGGGAGGAGCGCAAATAATAAGTTCTGACCCTCGTGGCTGTCTTGTTGCCGCTGATTATGGAACCTACGTTAATGGAACCAGTGTTACTAAAGTGTCTGGAAGTGAGTTGGAAATCGAAAGCATCGAGTTTTATCAACGAGCCACATTAGCCAATGCTTCAGCAAGCGCTGTTTATCTAAGTGGAGCATCACAGGGGATCCTGGATAACGTGGTTATAACGAGTTATCGGCAGGGGGCTAACATAATGAGTGGCTACGGATTGAACATTAACAATTATAATTGCGGCGGTGTTTGGCGATGGAGCAGGTTGCAGATTGAAGGTTTTTCCAACAGCATACAAGACTACTCAAACGTTTTGGAAGCAGACCAATTAGAGTTATGCCATGCTCATCAAGCTCTAACTATTTGGGTAACTCCCTATAAGCATTATCAAGGCGTGCATTTTGGTTATGTAGAGAACTGTTTGACTGTTGCCGGAGGCAACGACGATCTAGAAATGGATAGCGTATACGTTGAATCATATATATGCAATAATCAATACTATGCCTGGTGGGCAAACTCGTCGTTATTTACTGGCTTGGTAATTATAAATCAGCTTGAGGTAAATGTCCTTCAGGGATCACCGTCGTCAAAAATATGGAGTATGTATAATTCGCAATGTTTCATGTTTGAAAACGTAGTAACAAGAGATGGTATTCCAAACTTTCCTGATCCAACAACACCAGTTCTAGCAAGTGGAACGCAATACGCAAACACTTTTTCACAGTTGGTGGAAGTAAACATTTTTGGAGGAACAGTAACCGCAATAGTTGTTCGAGGCATAACGACGAACGTAACAAGCGGATCATTTCTTCTTTATCCTGGTAACACAATAGAAGTAACATACAGTGATGCGCCGTCATGGTGTTGGCTAGGTTTAGCAAACGCGGTAAAAACACCATAAATGATGAAATGAAATATGCGCGTTGGCGTAATTCTCCGTCGCGTTCTATACTATGGAAATCATCTTTCTTACTAAAGCAAAAAGCCTACAACGGTTTAATTGATCCTTTTATTACATTTATGGGTTTTTAGAATTATCAAAGCAAATAATTGAGAACAGGTCCACCATAAATAAGAACATCAAAAGACGCCAAAAATCCTTATTTGGCAGCAGATTTTTTGTATCAGTTTCTGAGTTCCTCCAAGGATGAAGAACATTCAGAAGAGCAAGCAATACATTGTGAACACGTGCGCCGACGCAGGTTCAATGACTTTGTCAAAGGAAGCTTTTTTTCCTGAATACTGTGGCGCGCTAATATGTTCCAAGAGTTTCACCAAGACTACTCTAAAGTAGCGCGCGCCTCTGTTATATGTGGTAATGACCACGGACAGATTCATCACGTTTTACTTCCTTTGTCTTTTAAGTTGTCAACTGACCTGAATTACCACAGCGTAGGACAGGTTTGAGACTAAAATCGATTCAGAAGTGTTTTCGTTCAGAGATATCGCCTAGTGCTTGGTCGTTTTAGTTTCCTTATGTACTTTAGGCTATGGTGTGTTTAATTGTTTTTGACGACTTATTAGATGTGTGGCTCTCGATTAGATCTATGATTTTACTGCCCTTAGTATAATATGCTTCGTTGTTCCTTCAGTCGGAGCTAAATCAAAACGCAAGATAACTGTAATAAAGGGTAGCAGTCTTCTGTACAACTTGAAGATCCCTTTTTGAGTTACTACACGGACAGTTCCTTCTTTACCTTCAGATATGAATCTAGAGAGATCCGCTTGATGTAAAATAGACTTTCTTAGTAAGAAGAAAAGTCTAAGAAGCACAAATCCCCATTTTGTAATCTCTATTTTTGAGAAACCCCCTTTTTCTAATAGTTCTTCCAATTCGCAGGGGTAATAGAGACGAACATGTCCTTGGCTTATATCATCTGGGCTAAGCTTCTTACCACTCGGTGTACTTAAGACGAAAACTCCGTGTGGCCGCAATATTCTGGATATTTCAGTTACAAGAGTGGACCCCTTTTGTAGATGTTCTATTATTTCCCCTGCAATAACGAAGTCAAATAACTGGTTTCTAAAGGGTAAGCTTTGGGCATCTCCGCGGATATACTCAACTTTTCTTCTGCTTAGCTTCCTTGCAACCTTAAGCGCCACACAAGAAGAGTCCAAACCTATCAAAAGAGAAAACTGCTGCGTGTCGTTTATTCTTCGGAGAGCTTCAGCTACTCCACATCCTACTTCCAAGCCATGACAAGGTTTTTTCCTTAACCTTAGATTTTTGATAAGCATATCTATACGACATCTGTCAAAAGCATCATTAGATGTCGCAAAAGCTTTCAACGAATAGCTTTCTTCTTTCTCAGTCACCATTTTGAGCCCACCCTTTTCGATATTACTAGCGCCGCGCACACACCTATTCAAACCCAGATATAAAGAAAAGTTGCAAATGCCTTACATAGTATTTTCTTTCTTCCACCACCATCTTTTTTTCACAACCCCTGCGGCAGTTATGGCAAGAAATGCAATAATCCAAATGGCGGAGATTGAAGATGCAATCAATTGTAAAGAAGTAACTGTGGGCTCGACTTCTATGACGTATGTTCCAGCATTGCCCAAGGGAATTCCTATAATACTTGGCGGGACTTCGTAAAAGGGAACTTTAGTTGCATTAATTGAAACTTGGAGAGATCTGTCGTAATTGAGCGGAAGGATTAGCAAAGCTGCACTGTCAACGTAAAACTTGTACTCAATACTCTCGTAAGTTTGTTTTATTGATAGAATTTTATAGTTGGGTGTCCCACCAGAACCCGTTGGAAGTAAAGACTCTTGACCACTGTAGACTATTGCCTCATTCTCCTGCCTCAGAGGAAGATAATCCAGAAACTCTGTTAGATTATTCACAGCAACAACACTGGTCGCCAGTGTTAGGTTTTGAAACGTGTCCAGCCGAAAAACTGTTATGTTACCACTCTTGTGAATTTCTGTTGCGGTTTCTGTGGAGTTGATGGCTCCGAAGAGTGCTTGAGAAAATTCTGGGCCAAAAACCGGATCAGACTTATCCACTATTATATACTTCGCACCTAGATATCCAAGAGCCGCAATCACTTCCTGTGGATCTGAAGCCAATGTTGGGACGGTGGGTGTCCTCGAAAACCACATACCCATAGAAAGTTGACTAATAAGAATCGAAAGCGATGAACCTTGATCAAACCATCCATCAATGACGGGTTTACTAGAAACAATAGGGATCAATGAACCAACTGGTTCTCTAGGAAGTTGTAACGCCCGAAACCATGTGTCATCAGTAGTTAAGAAGTTGTATACGTCTGTATATCTGTCAACCGTCAGAGGAGCATAAACCCAGACAAATAATCCTTCAATAATTAGTAATGCCAAAAAAATGCTGACAATACCACCTTTTCTTGAAAGCGTACTGCCAAAGGCAAGTGCTAAAGCCACTAGTAGAGGTACAAGCAAAACATATACGACCGTCGTTCTGCCAAGTGCAAGAGCAGAAAGAACAGGCAGAGGAAAAAAGAAAATAATAATGTTGTACGCTGTGAACAACGCAAGAATGGTGGACACGGTGAAGATCTTCATATTTTTCATCAATCTTCTTCTGGCAAGCCACAGGGCCATTACCAACAAAACAATTGGAACTATGCCAAAGTACCTCGTTAAAAGGGCATTAAGAATCATAAGGGGGCTCTCATAGGAAGTCACTGGAAGGAAAGCATTTTGCATGTTAGTTACATAAGGTAAAACCCAAAATGCCGTTACGAGAAAAGTTTCTATCACAACCTTAATCCCAACAAGTATCTTCTTTTGAAGAAGAAGGTATAGCAAAACAACCATTAAAAGAAGTAATCCAGTAGATTGATTTGAGAGAAGAGTTAACCCAGTGAAAACTGCCGAAAGAAAAGCATCAATGTTATTTCCATCGTTACCGAGCCTGTCCGCGTAAAGCAATGCCAAAGGAGCAAAAGCGAACGCTATAAAAGAACCGACACTGCCATCAATCGAAAAATCTGCAATCAAGTATGGCGAGTAGGCATAAGCGGTTGCACCAAGCACGCTAGCCAGTTTGCTCTTAGTTAAGTGTATACACAAGAGATACATGGAAAGAGCGGAGAAAAAAAAGAAAAATGGAAGAACTAATCGTGCAGTCAGATCAACGGAAATACTAAACACAGATGATATTATTGCCATAACGTAGTAAGACAAGGGACCGTAGACTTGCAGAAAAGGATACCCAGCGTACCAGTTCCAATCCCACTTTCCCCACAAATAAAGTGGCATCTGCTCAATGTTTCTTTGTAAGATTATTGCCTTGTAGATATGGGTTTGAGTATCATTACCTATTATGCTAGCGTTTTCGAACACCAAGAATTTTAGAAGGAGTGGTAATGCAACAAAAAAAGGAATAAGAACACACCAACTACGAGATTTTGTCTGCAGAAACCGATTGTACAGAGAACCTCGTTTTTCAGTTAGGCGTTTTGTTGCCATTTTAGAGTCTCTCTGTATAGGGATAGAGTTTTGCTGGCGATATTATCCCAACTTCCCTTAACTGCTAGATCTTTCATTTTCTTGCCAATTCTTTCTTGCAAAGAAGGGCTTTCCAAGAGTTGAGTTATAACGTCTGCTAGGCTCCTACTGTTTTCGGGTTCAGCTATCGGCATCAACTCTAGATTCCATAGCTCACTAAATCGATAGACTCTGGTAAAGATTATTGGTTTGCCATAGTACAGCATTTTTGACATCACGCCACTTGCGCCCAATATTCTTTCTTCAGTATACGGCAGAACAAAAATATCCGCTGAAGAAAAATAAAGGGGCAGTTCTTGCTCAGGAATATATCGATCAACGAAAATCACGTTCTTATTCAAGCCACGTTCTTTTGTTAAGTTCTTTAACCTGTCAACATATGCTGCGCTTCCGAAGATCGAAAACAAATGAGCCCCACCTGCGATGATCAATTTTACGTGTGGATGTTTCTTTATTACAATCTCTAACGCATCAATGACATATTCAATTCCTTTGCCACGTTTGAGAAAGCCAAAACAAAGGACTACGGGACCTTCTATATTTAGTTTCTTTTTTGCATAAGCAACATCCAAGACCTTGTCATAAGATTCAACGCCATGCGGAATCACGTGGAGTTTTGAAGAGTTAATACCATATTGGAAAGAAAGCTCTCTTTTAGCTATTTCTTGGTGAACTATAATATTATCCGATAAGTATCCAATCAACTTTGTAACGCTGATTACGAATAGTTTTTTAAAAGCAGCCAAGCCTTTACCCGCGCCATATTTTAGGAAAAATTCACTGTTCAATGATGACCTCAATATTACACTGTGCATAGTAACGATTACTTTTTTTCTCATCAATTTCAAGATCAAAACTAAGATGGGAAATAATCCACTACAAAATGGCGAACCGTATAATGCATATTCATGCTGAATATGAACAATATTTACTTTAAGTTTTGCGACTTTTTTAGAAATAGAAAAAGGATATTTGACAGAGTTTTGCGTCCACGCTTTCATGACACTTATGTTTGGGCTGTTTTTTTCGTCATAGTTCATACTGGAAAGCACTATTACTTGAATTCCATTGCGCTTCACAAGTGCCTTAACTAAGGAGAACGAATAAATGGCGATACCTTCCTTTAGGGGCGGGAATGTACTGACGAGAGCTATCTCAAACCCCATTGAAAAACCTCAATTTCTATATCATACATTAATTGTTGTTCAAAGATAAGATAGTTACTTTCGCTCAAAATATAAGACTTTTTTCGAAATGGATCTATGCGGATCCAGTTAACGGATTTTCGAAGCTATGAACTATGACAGAGAAACTAATAGTAGAGCAAAACATATTGATGTGAGGACAAAGCTTTCCTCATAGATTCTACGATCGCTCTTAAGGCTCGGAGGGAAGAACTCAACGAAAACCGCTATCCTCATCTTTCGTCCTCTAACTTATAGTCTCTCCTGTATAAAAGAGGTTTATGCTTGTAGAAAAGATTTGATACGCTCCTAGTAAACTTCGCTTCATACCTACAACAATTAAAAAGAAAGTTTAAAGCTAAATGGTGCTTTCTTAAGACTAGGTGAACTTGGAATCAGTTAATTTTATACAAAAGATGTTTCGCAATTATTACATGAAAAATTATGCTCTTAAAAGTTCTATTTCCAAGATAGAGCAACATGAGTTTGGTTTCATAATGTTTGAAGGATGGATGTATAGGCATAAGAGTTTTAAACAAAGTGATGAGCTGAAGGAGTTTTTGCAAAATTCTGTCCCTTCGGACGCCTATTATTCCTGTGCTTATTACGAGTCTCCTGAAGCTGAGATGGATAGGAAGGGATGGATTGGCGCCGATCTTATCTTCGACATTGATGCCGACCACATTCCAACTCCATGTGATAAGATTCATGACAAATGGTTTTGCGGCAGTTGCAATTTTTCTGGCAGGGGAGTCGCACCCGAAAAATGTCCTGCGTGTGGCAGTGAAAAGATTAACGTGAACACATGGCCTTGCGAGATT
>Ga0172366_10005413_pt1 | contig 10046 bp, 7 predicted proteins | sample LakKivSesite69cm_FD_114533 | JGI IMG/M metagenome (GOLD analysis project Ga0172366, IMG submission 114533) | Sediment microbial communities from Lake Kivu, Rwanda - Sediment site 69cm | ecosystem: Environmental > Aquatic > Freshwater > Lake > Sediment | place: Rwanda: Western Province, Lake Kivu...
CAGTCATGGCGGCATATCGGAAGTCTTCACAGACTCCCAAGGTCAAAGACTGGGCCTCTGGTTCAACAGACAACCAAGGATTAGTCAGACTATACTGCTCAGCCAGATTTCTGTTGAGGTCATACAGAATGTAATTGGCAACTGCTGAGCCAATATCAATCTTGAAGAGATGATTATGAGACCGGGTAGGTTGTTCACCAAACAAACCTCTGGGGCCGAAGAACAACTCCTCATCATGGACAAACAGCATTCCACCCACCTGTGGAGTAGCTTTAGTGTAGGCGGTCCATTGGGCCGCGCCAGGATTGGGGGTGATGGTGTATCTGGTAATGGTGGTGCCATCAAAGGTGTAAATACTGACACCATTGATGGTGGAAGGCCAGGACAGCCAGACCAACAGGTTTTTGTATTGAACCATGTTGGACCAGATTTCAGTGCTGTCCACTATGCCATCAACTATGGCCCCAGCCTCATTGTAAGTATCCCAATTCACAATGGGCACTATCAAAGTCTGTTGGGCACTTCTGTAAATCAGGTAAGGCTGCCCCTTCAGGGAGGCAATCACTCCATTGGAGGAGCGCCGGTCTGGATTGGCATTGTCTACCACCCAGCCAGTGGGAGTGGTGGCAATGATCTTGGTCCAGGAAGTGCCATCGAATCTCCACAGATGGCCATTCTGAACATCCACATGGAAGATTTGTTTGGCCATGAATTAGACCGCCTTTTCCAGACTCACTATGGGAAGCAGCTGAGTGGGAGTTTTCTCTCTTACTTTTTCTTCCAGCCCGGTCAGGTAATCCTTGATGACATTCTCAATGTTAAGGTTGGCCTCTTCCAGCTTGTGTCTCAGATCAACTCTGGACCTGTACAATGGCTCAATCTCATTCCAGAGCATGTCACACAACAGGAATCTCTCCACCCCAGGTTCCCTGGTAACTAGGAAGAAATCCCTGGGGTTGATCGCCAATTTGTAGCTGTTCAGATCATCCCGGCATTCTTGCAGGAGGTCACCGATGGCCGTTTTTACTTTCTTGGAGACAAATTCTTTTCTGTTCTCGTAGTCATTTTCAGCCAGACTTTTTTCTATGATGTAATAGACCGATCTTCTAATCTCTTTTAGAAAGCGGTCTTTAACCAGCCGCACCGAGTCCTGATAGTTGATGGTGCCAGAGGTATAGGTTAACAGAGAGACCAGGCAGGTGTCCACCTTGTTGATGGAACCATTCACATCCCGCATGGTGTTGTTCAGCCGTTCCATCATCATGTCTGATTTGGCTGACTGGGAAGTAAAAGCCGTGGAGATGGAGGTCAATGCATTGGCATACTGGTCGGCCCGATTTTGCTTCATCTTCTCAGTGGCTCTTTCCTTCCGGATGGAAAGATAATGCCTGACTGTGAGGTAGATCAATCCAAACAAGACCAGCAGGCTAATGAACACCATTGCATCCCCGCGCAAATCATTGACTGCTCTCAACAACTGTCTGACCTGCTCAGGATCCATACGGTCCATTTGACAACTCCATTGAGAAAGTGACTATTCTTGCCCACGGAAATCATGCCAACCTTGAGTGACTAGCTCAAGCAATTCGGCACCGGCAACTGTTTTTACCCTGATACGGCTACTTGTATCTGTGGTCAAGAATGTTCCAAAGAAGTTGTTATAGGCCTCTGAATCGTTGATCCGGGTTCTCAACTCTCCCTGTTCATAGAGGGCATCCGGAGAACTAACCCAGGCATCCAAGGTTCCTCCACCTTGGTAAGCTCTAGCAGAGACAAAAGGTTTGGTCTTCACACCAGAGGGCACAGTCAGGGTGTATAGAACAGCCCCGGCCCCAGGTGAGGCAGAGTAATCTGTCTTGGACAGGCACCACTCAACATTGTCGCCTGTCTGGGTGTAAGGAAGAATAGAGCCAAAGGCATCAGTTCTGACAGAGAGAATTCTTCTCCATCTGGTGAACTGACCGGAGACCGCTGGGGTCAGACTCAGGGAGAACATGAAGTCAAAGACTGAGCCTTCATCATCACAGATCACAAACAAGTGATACCAGGTGTCAGGAGCCACTACCCCAGTGTCCAGACCACCCTCATAGGAACCCTGAACCCAACTGGCATTGATATATTTCACAAAAACTTCATCTGTTTCCACATAAGTAGAATTTGTGGAGTCAGAACACATTCCCAAGCTAATGGAGATGGCATTGGGAGAATAGGACAAGCAGGAGCCACCTGTGTCGGCAGTGATACCATAACTACCACCACCAGTACTGATAGTGAAGGAATCAGAAGAAGGACAGGCGACAATTATGAAGGTGCCATTGCAGGTGGTGTCCGTCAGGCCAGAAATGGCCACAGCTTCACCGACAGTGAAGTTGTGATTGACCGAAGTCCAAATTCTAGCCACACCAGCTGTCATGGATCTTTGGGTCGTTACAAAGATGTCCGTCTTGTCCAGATTGGAAGTCTGGAAACCATCTATCATTCCACGATTTCTATGGAATCCGCCCCCATGAGCCGAGGGATCTGTGTTGTGAATACTGATGGAAGTAAGGACCTGGGCTGAGTTTTGCCATCCCATGATAATATGGGCTGAAACATTGCCGTCATGGGCAGAAACTGCACTGGCAGCCACTGGGGCAGCCGCTGCTGCTGCCTCTGCCGCTGTGGTGTACTGGGGATGGGGATCCAGGGCTGCTAAGTGAACAGTAAGCAGACCATCTGCATAGGACTGGGCTGCACTTAGTGCATCGCTGGCATAACCCTGGGCCTGGATGATGGTGGAGTACTGAGCATGGGGATTGACTTCGGCCTCGTGGTCTAGAAAGGCTTGGGTCATCTGTGCCGGGGTTACATAGACGCCGGAAAGACCAGTTATGGCATCATCAACATACTTCTTAGTGGTGAGGTCAGCAGGAACCACAGGAATTACTGTAAGGGCGTCGGTGACACCTGGGATGCCTGTGAACTTTCTGGAACCATCCAAGAAAACTACCCTGACATCATCACAGATTCTATGCCAGGTAGTTCCGTCAAACTGGAAGAGATTAGGTAAATGATTGTTAACTGGATCATCAAGAACTATTCTGACCTGACCAATGGGGATGGTTGGTCCCACTGGAAGCAGAGTTGGATCAGCTACAGCTTCCTCATAATAGGATCCCGTTCCCAAGCCTGTCCAAATGCTTGGCCTACCTATGTAGAACCGCTGGGTATCAGCCACATAGATAATTCGGGCCACAGAATTGGCCACGTCAGCATCAGCCGCAGCCTTGGTGGGGTAAACATGCACCTTCAAGTTTCGAGCTTCACCCAGATGGTAATCATGAAGCCCAAAATGATGGGTTAAATTCGTGCTCATGACCTAAAAGTTTAAGTGTAAATGGAGGCAGACGCAAGATTAAGGATTAAGAGTATTGCCATCCTCAAGGCAAGGTATATACTCCGGGGTCATTAGTGAGGGGGGAGACATCTAATGAACATTGTGGTGGATGACAAATTCAAACAGTTCATTGCTGCCAAGGGTGTGGCAAAGACTGCCCAGAAATTAAAGCGGCGCTACATAGTGGTAAGGGATGCCGCCTTGGCAGCCGGGATTGTCATCCAAAGAGGCCGACCAAGAGAAGAAGGTATTGCCAAAAGAAATCAAAAGATCAAGCAGATGAGAGCCAAAGGCTTGCTGCTACATGAGATAGCAGAGCGATACAACATTGGTCGGGAAAGAGTCAGGCAGATTTTGCTTGAGACTAAATGATTACAGCATAGCCCTCTTCATGCTGTCCATTGCTCAAGATCATGATGAATTTCACTAAAGAAGAATCCACAGTGCTGATGGTCTGCTGCAACGGAGCTTCAAACTTGTCATAGACCCCGGCAGCAGACTTCCTCCAGAGCTGCACTCCCACTGCCCGGCGCTTGTCATGCCTTAACTGAATGGTCACTGAGCTATTGGGAATCCCTGGCTCCGATGGGCCATCAGCCGACCAGACCATCAAATGGGGCAGAGATCTTTCCAGCCGGGTAGTGAGTTCCGGATAGCTACCAGCAGGATTGACCCCCAGGACTGACTGCAGAAGAAGAATGGCCTCTGCCAGGATATTGTGGTGTTTTGCCACCCAACGCACTTCCACAATGGAATTGGCTCCATGCTGGTTGGAACCAGTACCATCAAAGCCCCGGATGCAGTTTCTCAGAACTGGATTGGCACCACTCTCGTCAATGAAGGCATAGAAGATAATCTCTTCATCAATGCTGACCATGCCACTGGGCGGCAGACCTTTCACACTAAGCACCGGGATGTCTACCTGCCCGGCTCCCACATATGATGGGATAGTGGTCCGGAAATTATTGGTGGCAATGAACAGATCTTCCCGGCTCTGCACTGAGGCAGGATAGGTCAGACCAACCAGATTGACTTGAATCCCTTCCAGGTGGTTGACTGCCGAAGTTCCAGCAAAGCCTCTGACACATGAAGTCAAAACCGGCAGCAATGGATTGGAAAGATCAATGTCATTGTACTGGATGATCTCATTGCCAATGGAGATCACTCCGGCAGAAGGCATCCCGGTGACACTGACAACTGGAATAGTCTGCTGGACATCATCAATGGCCTGAGACAGAGTGGTGTAGAAGCTTAGCGGCATGGTTTATTGTCCTTCTTCTTCTCTGGTTTAGGCTGCTTCACTTCTTTGGTTCCAGGAGATCCTGAGGCAGTCTTGCTGGTCTGCTCAGGCCGGGCACCGTATTTGACCATAGCCATGTTGAAATCTCTCCTGCAAATATCTTAAGGGAAGTTAGAGGTCATTCACAGGAGTAATTATCTTTGGTTAGCCAAAAGTAATCTCCCCTTCCGGAGAAGTGTTGATGGGAGAGTTTCTGTAGGTCATAGATTTTCTCCTCCATGTTTCTTAGCCGCTTCTCTAACGGCTAGAACATGATTCTGTCTTGTCCTTACCACACTTCAGGCAGACAAATCTTTGCAAAAGAGCCATTATGCCTTCACCCTTACAGTGTCCTTCTTCCCCTTGATATCCACCGGGCAGGCCCCACCTGCACAGTCAATGTGGACCTTATCAATGTCTTCCTCAACCTCTACTTCCTTCTTGATGGCTTTGATGTAGGCATTGTAGTCTTCCAGATTGACTGCCTGCTCCGGCTGGTACTCATACCGGCCCTCTTCCTCGTCAGATTGCTTCATCACTGAGCAGCACTTTACCTTGCTCTGGTATCTGACCAGCACATCGCGGAACTGCTCAAGGCTGACCAGTTCAGGTTTGTACTTCAGAGTATAGGAGACTTGGTTGCCAGTGTCCTCAGGCAGGGCATTACCCTGGGCATCCACACCTCTGATCCAGTACTTCTCCAGGAGCATCAGCCACCGATACTGCTCTTCTGGGGTAGCCTCAGCCGCTGTCACCAGCTTATCACCCATGCCCAACTTGCAGATCTCTGGCTGAGTGGGGAAGCCCACAATGGTGGTGCCCTTGTAGTTCTTAAGTTCTCTGATCCGATATCCCAGGCGCTTATACTTGGTCACCAAGGGATCATCAGAGCGGAACTGGACCCACCGGATGTATTCCCGCATGGAGGGGAGATGGGCACCCTCAGTCACACCAAACAGTTTGGAAGTAGTCCCTGCTGGCTTGATGGTGGTGTTGGTATGGGGGACATTCCGCTCCAGCCTTCTGGAATAATCTCGCGCCTCATCCTTGACTGCTCTGGAGAGCCGAGCCAATGCCTGCCAGAAAGGTTTGGCCTTTTCTTCATTGATCAGATCTCGGAAGCCAAATTTAAAGAACTTCCAGGCAAACTCATGGATGCCAGTGAGACTGACTCCAATCCGGTTAGTCCGATTGACTTCCCGGTGGTAGACACAATCCATAGTGTTGATTCTGATCAATGCTCTGGTTTGCAGGCGGGCTGCTTCCTCAGTCTCATCAATGGTCTCACAATGATATGGAACAATGTCACCAATGGAACAATAGCCACCAAGACGATTGAGTGAAATCTCGCCACAGTTAGAAATGAATAAACCCTTCTGTGCAACGGTGTGTTCTTCTGCATCAACAGTGTAATCAAACACTTTCATCTTTCCGAGACTTTCTTCCCGCACAACTTGAACATCCCAGCCTTGTCGGTTTGTCCAGTTATAGTCAATGGCTTGCATCTTGTAGTCTTGCTCAAAACCGATAAGTTTAGCAAATTTGGCGACTTCAACTGTATTCACATCGTAAGATTGTTTGCAAATATAAGTCCCATTCTCAAACTCAACTTCTGAGGGTTTATTGGTAGTAATGTAAGTTCGCAGGCCTAGCCACTCAAGCATTTCGGCAACATCTTGTGCCAAGTCCTGACTGCTAGTCTTCAGTGTAATCCTTGATCCTTGTGCCACTACACTTCCATTGGTGGTGTATAAGCCCCGCAGGAATTGACACATACTAAGTCGGTCGGTAGCTTTCCAGAAATCAGAGACTCTACGCTCCCATACTGGAGCATAGTTTAGATGCAGTTCTCTGAAACCGAGGGTCAACTTTGCCAGCCGTTTACCCTTGTTCTCTATAATCTCTTTGGTGAAAGGCATCGCAGCTAGTTCCATATCACCATCATTGACTCCAATATTCAAATAGGCTGTAACTCCACCATTCTTCTGCATTGATCCATCGCCAAGAATCATCCCTGCCGGCAAAGCGAAGCCTTTCCATCTGTTTTCACCTTCAGGCATCCCAAAAGAAAGTGGCACCATTGTGATCCGGTCAATCTTATGAGCATTTTGAATTTCAACTTTTACCCCATCTTCAACCACTCGGTGATTAGGAGTCATGTCAACGTATGTTCCGTTACTGAGCCAGTAACGAACCACTTCTTTAGTTCCTGTACTCCAGACTTTCTTCAGAGCCGCCCAGCGCATTCCGGTCCACACAATATCACCAACTTTTAGGGTCTCCAACTTTCTAGGACCAGTTACTGTTAACAGTCTTATATAGCCCGGTTGGCAAGGGTTAACTATCATCTGGTATTGGCTGGTCCTGCTGACCTTAGCAATCTTAGATAGTAGTGCCACACCATCCTGGCTGGGCTTGAGTCTCTGAGATTCGGCATATTTGCCATCCAGCATGTCAACCAGGCCGCTGTTATTCACCACCAATTTATCCAAATTAACAATTCCTGGTTCTCCCCAATAATAAGCATTTTCACTGAGCAGCATGAAAACTTGGTTGGCCCAGGAGCCTTCAATCGTGCATTCTTTCCAGAAGTCCGCAGTAACTGCCACAGTATTGTTGGCACTCCACAGGAAGTTTCTGGTCTTGTCCAGATAGTTGTTTTTGCATTTGATGAAGTCCAGGATGCTCGGGTCTCGCCAATGTTTGATGGCAATTCTGGCTGACCGCCTGGAGCCACCCACCAACACTGATTCTGCCAAGTAGTGATCCACATACATAGACTGCATCCAGTTGGGGATGTGACTGCCCTTGATGGTGGCAATGCTGCGTATGGCATTCATCAGAGGACCGGGGCCGGAGGAAGGCCGGTTCTGCATGCCTTTAATGGGAGCACCAGAAGGTCTGACTTTGGAGAAGTCCAGCAACAGGACATCTTTGGAATGCTTGCCGGAAAAGGCCATGGTCTCAAGCAGTTCTACTGCTTTGGCCCAACCTTCCCGGCTGTCTTCCACCTCATGGATGATGCAGTGAGCGCCATGCTTGTGCTTGGCTTCGTTGAGGCTTTCCATGGTGTGATGATCAAAGTCTTTATGCTGTTCAGACATTACTGGATAGACATGCGGCATCTTCCGCCAGTCCACCAAGCAAAGTTTGTCGTCGTAACTGCGGCCAACTCCTGAACCATTCAACAACAGATAGTAGGCAAGGAAACTGGTAGCAGCAGAGGCACAATTAGTGAAAATTTCTAAATTTCTTTTACTTTGAGCACTGTCGCCGTGTTGCAGGGATCTACCTGACATCAGGATAGAGCCATTGGCAATATGAGCTCTCAGGCGGCTGCATTCTTCAGTGAGGTTGCCTTCAATCAATGAAACATTGCCAAAGCTAACCCGGTCAGCCACATCACCCCAGGTCTCCAAGTTCAGATCGTCTTTTCTCCTGAGCACTGTCCGCTTGGCAACCGCCTCTCCCATGCCAACCGCCAAAGGCCTAAAGTCTCCTCTGCCATACTTCATTGTCTGTCTCCTCGGGAATGAAAACGAAAGCCTTACCTACCTCGCCATAAGGCAGGAGAATGGTCAATTACAAACTGAAGTTACTTAGCCGTCTGAGAGATGAAAGTTAGAGTTGAGTCTGGTATGTTCACTCAGGTTAAGAGACATAAGAAGTTGCTCCGCTGAAAGCCAGTCAGATTCTAGCTAAGGTTGAACAGCGGTCCAGAAATTTAGACCGCTTCTGCAGGTGTAGTTGCTTCCTCCACTTCAACAACTTCTGTAGAATCTGTTACGGGCTCTTCCACAGGTTCCAGCTGTTCAACATTAGTGAGGACAGGCGGGGTTGCTCCCGGTTGTTTGCTTTCTTTGGCAGGAGGTGTCTCTTCCTGCTTAGCTTCATGTTGCATAACCCCACCTGTCTCTTTTGCCGCTGCAGCCATATATTCAGTTACTACTTTGTTCCACTTTGCTACATCTTCTGAAGTCCACCTCTCAACCGTCTCTTTTGCCGCTGCAGCCATATATTCAGTTACTACTTTGTTCCACTTTGCTACATCTTCTGAAGTCCACCTCTCAACCGTCTCTTCTGCCACAGGTTTGAAGTGTCCTTCCTCTTTCATCTTTTGTAGATCAAACTCCTCGATATCCATGTCTTGATCCAGAGTACCGGTATCAAAACATACCCTACCTCTGCTCAGGATGGTGATCACATCTTGTTCACCTTTTCTGGAAACCACTTTGATCTCTGTATCAGGAGTGCGGATTATCTGAACTTGTTCTTTCTTTGACATGAACCCCTCCGGTTGCTTGCCGAATATGTTGAACGAAATTCTTCCAGGCATCGTTGTCTGACAAAGCAGGAATGGCCGGGAAAGGCTGTTTAACCTCGGCTGATTCTGCACTCATCCCATCTGGCGTGGCCATAACCAAGTGGCAGTCTCTATGAGCCTTGATGTGAATTTCATCCAGTTGCCCCCCGGCGAGAGATTACCCTGATCAGGGCATTCTTTGTCCGCAGGGTTTTCACTCTGGGTTTAGGCTGGGTAGTTTTAGTTTTCATGGTTGAAAATATATCTTCTATTCTTCCCGTTTGCAATAAAAAAGTCAAGATAATCTTGCCCAGTGACATGAATAGAAACCACACCGGGACTTATATCAGCAGAAATTTTCTACCTATGAGAAGATTAGGGTCTAGATAGGGGATGAGTCCCGGCGGGGAGGCCGCTGCTCCGGTAGGGGCATCTCCCCTGTCTGGGCTGGAGCCGATTCCTGGCCGCTGTAAGGCCCTTGTGCCGCTTGGAGTTGTGGGCCTGAGGCCGCTCCAGCCTGCTGGGCTCCACCAGTGAGCTGGGTGGCAGACTGCATTGCAACTTGTTGGTTCATCTGAGTTTGCTGCATTTGTTGTATCTTCTGCCGAAGAAGCATTGTCACATTGGGCATGGTCTGTGACCAAGACTGGAAGATGATGCTGGCCAGTTGAGGATTCAGACGGCTAAGAATGGCCGCACTCTGGTCAAACTCAATGGGGCTAGTGTAACCCTGTTGATGTAAAGCCATGACATGGGCATTGAGTTGTTGCAGGCGCTCTCTTTCTGATTGGGTTGCAATGTTCTGTTGAAGCATCTGCAGCTCATACTGCAACAGCACCTGAGCTTTGGCCTCCAGGGCTTGAATGATTGTGTTCATGTGGCTGGCTGCCACATTGTCCTCGGCAGTGATGGCATTTAGTTTCTTATGCTCATCCTTCAATCTAGCGAAGGTTTCCTGGGGGTCATAACCCATATCAGGTAGGACATCTTCCCTGGATAGGAAGCCCTGGATCATGAGATTGATGGAGTTGGCCTGCTGCTGAACATCATCAGCCATCTTGAATTCTGAGAGGGAGGCCTCAATCCGG
>Ga0172366_10005414_pt1 | contig 10045 bp, 13 predicted proteins | sample LakKivSesite69cm_FD_114533 | JGI IMG/M metagenome (GOLD analysis project Ga0172366, IMG submission 114533) | Sediment microbial communities from Lake Kivu, Rwanda - Sediment site 69cm | ecosystem: Environmental > Aquatic > Freshwater > Lake > Sediment | place: Rwanda: Western Province, Lake...
CATCGGAGAGTGGCAGTTCCTCGTCCACGTTGTCTAGCGGTAGCAAATCATCTTCGTCTTCCAGCAGCAAGTCCAGTTCGGGCAGCAGTTCCTCTTCGGGCTCGTTATCCGGCTCGTCCTCACAGTCCTCCTCTGCCAGCAGTGTCATCTCATCCAGTGTACTTTCTTCGTCTGGTTCATCTGGAGTTTCGTCATCGAGCGCATCGACTACATCCTCGTCTTCCTCCTCATCAAGCCGCGGGACATCGAGCACCCAGTCCAGTATACCATCCTCTAGCCTACCATCATCCAGTGCCATAAGCAGTGGGTCGAGCAGCATTCCACGCAGCAGCGGTCCTCCCTCAAACTGGCCCGACTCTTCGGGATTTCCGTCAAGTAGACCAAGGTCTAGTGGAAGTTGGGCATCGCAGTCATCTTATGTTGCATCGCACTGGTGGTCTGCTTCCGGTTCCACTGGATGCCAGATGGGTTTCACCACTCCACTGTTTGAAGGCAGTTCACAGAGTTGCTCTGCTGGCTGTCACGAAACGTGCGGAGAGGGTTGCACGGAGCACGGCTGCGATGAACAATGCCAGGAACGCTGCGGAGAAAGCTGCGGAGAAGTGTGCGGGGAAGATTGCACCGAGCACTGCGGAGAAACCTGCGGAGAATTGCAGTGCCAAGAGGGGTGCTCTGAGGGGTGTCTCGAAACATGCAGCGAAGTCTGCACGGAGGGCTGCCAGGAAACCTGCGGAGAGACTTGCGACGAACAAGCCTGTGTCGAAACGTGCGAAGAAAAACGGTGCGGTGAAACGTGCGCGGAGGTCTGTACCGAAGGCTGTGATGAAGGGTGTGGAGAAACATGCGCGGAACAGAGGTGTGCGGAAGCATGCACAGAGGGCTGCGACGAGGGCTGCGGCGAAGTCGGCTGCGTGGAGACGTGTGGCGAGCACTGCGCGGAAAGCTGTTCTGAGGCCGGCTGCACGGAATCCTGTGGTGAGGGATGTGGCGAGGGGTGCGGTGAAGGGTGCGGTGAAACGTGCGCAGAAATCTGTAGTGAAACCTGCACGGAACAAGACTGTCAGGAGGGATGTTCGGAAGTCAGTTGTTTGGAATGCTGTGCCGAAGACAATGAAGGATTCAAGGACGCCGTCACGCTTGTCCTAAGCGAGGGCTGTTTTGTCATCGGCAAATTGTTTTTCGTGACAGTCACGGCCACTGACCGCTGTGGCGCCCCAGCGCCGGGATATCGCGGTCTGGTTGGGTTCCGGACAGAGGGCGGCGCCATGGATGACGCGCCGGACCAATATACCTTCACCGTAGATGACGACGGAGTTCACGAATTCGTCTTTACACTGCGATGGGCCGCTGGGGACCCGTTGCACAACACGATCTTCGTCGATGATATCAACAACCCGTCAATAAATGGTAGTCATGCCTACCTGCTTTGCCTGCGTGATGGCAGCAGCCGTTCTGGGTCGTCTAGCAGTTCCACCTTTCGGAGTAGCGGCTGCTCCGGCACTGTCTGCGGAGAAACGTGCGGAGAACAAGGGTGCGCGGAAATCTGCGCAGAGTGGTGTGCAGAACATTGCGCAGAAATGCGCTGTTCGGAAAGCTGCCAGGAGACGTGCCACGAATCCTGCCAGGAACGATGCCACGAATCCTGCCAGGAACGATGCCACGAGACATGCGGAGAAACGCACGCGGAAGGCAGCTCCGCTTCTCCGTCTCGCTGTTGGGGTGGCTGCGCCGAGATTTGTCTTGAACAAACCTGTGCCGAAATGTCGGTATCCGAAAGCCACTGCACTAATCTTCCGGGTGCCGAAGCCTGTGGTTCAGGCTGTGACGAAAGTTGCCAGGAACTCTGCGGAGAAACGTGCGGAGAACAAGGGTGCGCGGAAATCTGCGTAGAGTGGTGTGACGAGCAATGCACCGAAGGCGGGCCGGAAAACTGCCCGGCAGGATGTGCGGAGGCATGCGCCGAACGAACATGCCATGAATCCTGCCAGGAACGCTGCGACGAGACATGCCAGGAAAAATGTGCTGAGGCGTGTATCGAAACGAATTGCAACGAAGCGTGCGCCGAGGCGTGTATTGAAATACAGGCCGAGGGCTCATCCGTGGGCCCCAGCACCAGTTCGTCCCAGTCTTCCTCGGAGTCTACTACCTCAGCGGGGTCAACCTCAAGCGTCAGTGTCAGCACCACCAGTTCCCTATCGTCATCGTCCGAATCCTCGACGACTTCCAGCAATAGCAGTTCCCCGAGTACGCTCTCGTCCAGCCAGTCCACCTCGACATCCCGTGGTGTCCAAACCAGCAACAGCGTCTCGACATCCAGTGGCCGCTCAAGAAGTTCGTCCAATAGTAGCAGCAGTTCGACTTCTAGCAGCTACAGCCTTTCCAGTAGCCCCTCCTCGACCGTTTCCAGTACCCTTTCGGCCTCCGAGGGATTCTCAACATCTTGGTGGAGCTCCCAGGGCTCCTGGGGCTCCTGGGGCAGTTATCCGAGTTGGTGGGGGTCTGGCAGCAAGGCGGCCATTGTACCTACCAGCAGCGGCCACAGAAGGCTCTATTGCAACGAAAGCCCCAGCGTCTTCTTCGATGATTCCTTTCGGGTGCCGTTGACGGGAGAAATGACCACAATCCCCATCGACCCCCTCTTTTTGGAGGTCTGCGAACCCGACTCCATTATGGTAATCGGCTTAGTTCCAAACAAACCGTCAATTCTCGCTGGCGAAAATCGTTATGGCTCGCTAATAATCACTCAACATGGAGCAGCTTCGGTGGTCAGCGTGACCGTCCGGGGCATTCGGAGAGGCTTCGCCGGGGTTCGCTTTACTCCGGCCAGCGAGGAGGAGTTCAACCGCAACCGCGAGTTCTGGAGCCGAAATCAATGACGGCACGTGATCGTGCCGTAGCCACACTCTAGCGGGCAACCTTCCCGATCGCCGGCCAGCGAACGGACAAGGGGTGCATCACAAGGCATGTACGGGTGCCGTACCACCCGTGCACGCCTTTTTTGTTGCGCCAGCCCGCTTCCTTTCAAACCGGAGGAGAGACCCTCAATGAACCAGCGTGAAATCAACCGCATTGCCGCATGGATCGAGGCGGCGCAGAAACTCCAGCCCGAAGGCACCCTCGGCATCTTCGTCTACGTTCGCGACGGCCTGATTCAGGTCGGCCGCGGAGACGTGCCGCTGGAAATGCGCAACTTCCCCACCGACGACTTGCCGCGCGTCAAGGACCTCATCTGCGAGGCCCTCGACAAGGCGTTTGAGGCCGGGCCCACCGATCCACCCACGGAATAAGCACGATGCCTCCCCGACGGGACACCTCATGGGCCCTCGACACGGCGACATGGAAGCCACGCAACCTAGACCTGGAAATCTCCGGTCATTGCAACCTCCACTGCAAGTTCTGCTACCTCGAAAAACTGGACCGCGCTAGGCGCGGTCACATGAGCATGGAGGTGGCCGAGCAAGTCTTGCAGTATATTGCCCTCCTCGCTGGCTCGCTGCCGAAGAACCGGCATATCTCTATCTGTCTCTTCGGTGGCGAGCCCTTTTTGAACTTCCCCGTGATGAAATACATCATCGAGGAAGCGGACAAGCGCGGCTTGCCAACGGGGCGGGCGGTGATGACCAACGGCGCCACCGCGACGCCCGAGCAGATCAAATGGTGCCAAAAGCACCGCGTCATCTCCAAACGCTCCACGGCGGGTTGTCCGGAATCGGCTGCCACCACACGCCCCGGACCATACATGGACCGCTATCACGCCGAGACGAAACTCTGGAATGACTATCACCGTCCCCGGCGCGTCTGCATCATCCCCGAGAACGCCAAGTACATCATGGACAACGTGCGGTACTTCTACCGCCTCGGCTACTGGGGAATGCTTGACTTCGCCACGGACGACTACGCCGACTGGTCCGATGAGCAGATGGAAGTCTATAAGGACCAGACGATGCGTCTGGCCCGCGAGTTCGTCCGCCAGTTCCACATGGGCCACATCATGGGGAACGAAGTGCTGCAACTCTACGGCAAGAAAATGTTCAAGCACGGCATGACCATGACAATGGGTTGCGGTGGCGGCTGGGGATTGCAGGGCATCACGTGGGACGGGTATCTGCAAATGTGTCACAGGGCCCTTGGCGAGCCGCACGACTCACCGCTTTGTGGCGGAAAACTCTCGGATGTTCTGGCCGGAAAGCCGGCCACTTTTGGCCAGGTCTTGCGCGAGCACATCTACGCCACGGCCAATCGGCAAGAGAGACCGGAATGCCGTTCGTGTGTGGCGCGTCAAGTGTGCCAGCACGGCTGCCGGCACCTGTCGTGGGCCTGCTTCAAGGATCTCAATAAGACGCCCCGCATCCGTTGCGAATTCACGAAACATTGGCGGCGGCTGGCGTCGTGGGTCCATTCGCAGTTGGGAATGTTCGATCCGCCCTGGTATGAAAGACGCCCGACGCGATGTGCCCCCATTCCAGATAATGCCTAGTTTTTTCATGGGAAGTATCCATTATGGCCAAATGCAATCAGGCTGGCGCACGACAGATGCAGAAGAAGGTGAACAAGTCGGATGCGCTATTTGATAAGTGCGCGAGAACGGGCAAACAGAAGTACTGCCGCCAAGGCACAAAATTGGCCAATCAGGTTAGGGCCTGGTTGCAAAAGTGCGGCCTGTAAACCACGAACCCACCGCGAGCATCAACTGCCATGAATGGCGTCGGCGACCACATCCACCGCATCATCGAGCGCCGCTTCGGTGAAGGCATCACCGCCGGCTGCAACTGTCAAAGTTGGATCGACAAGCTGAACAATTGGGGACCGGCGAAGTGCCGTCGGCGTATCGGAGAGATTACAGAGCACCTTCGCGCAGAGGCGATGGACCGCGGCTGGCGCATAGCCAGACTGCCGGGCGCCCGCTGGGGAATCAAGACGACCATTGTCCTTCCTGCAATAAGGAGAGCAGAACGTGAAGTGTAACGACATCTTCAACGGATCGGACGACCACAACCGTGGCATCGACGGACCGGAAGAGTTTGACGACGACTACGATGACCTCGCAGATGATGAGAACGGGTGTGAAAGCTCATCGTCTGGAAGCGCTTCCGACGCCACGACCAGCCCTCCCCTCCCCGGTGACGTGGACAGCATCCGCCTGATCGTCCAGCGCGACAACGACGGCAAGCCGATCCTATCGGTCATCTATACCGGCCGCTTCGAGCTTTACGAACTACGTGCGATTCGCGCCCAGATCAACGAGGATCTCGACCGCTATCTGCAAAGGCGACTGTCGTGAGCGTCAAGCTTTCGAGCTTCTTCGCGCGATGTTGCGTGGTGAACCTCGCCCGCCGGCCGGACCGCTGGGAGGCGTTCCAGAAACGGATCGCCGAGAGCGACTGGCCGTTTGTCACACCGGAACGGTTTGACGCCGTGGACGGGCAGCTTGTGCCGTTCCCAAAGTGGTGGACGGCGGGCAAGGGTGCATGGGGAGTCTACCGCTCATTCACACGCATAATCGAGGTTTGCCTCAACGAGCAGGTGCCTTCCGTCCTGATCCTTGAAGATGACGCCGTACCTTGTGCCAACTTCCGCGCCAAGGTCCAGGCGTACCTCGATGCCATACCGGCGGACTGGCAGCAGGTCTATCTCGGCGGCCAGCACCTCGATTTGCAGAACCACCCGCCGAAGAAGGTCAACGACCTCGTGTTTGTGCCATGGAACGTGAACCGCCTGCATGCATGGGGCGTGAACACGGCCGGCATGAAAACCATCTATAGGCACATCCTACGCACCGACTGGACGAAGGAACACCACATCGATCATCACATGGGTCGGCTGCACATGACCGGGAAATTCCCAGTCTACACGCCATCCGAGTGGCTCATTGGGCAATCCGAAGGGCAGTCGAACATTTGCGGCAAGAATCTGGAACGCCGCTTCTGGAAGAACGCTGCCGACATCGGCAAGATGCCCAATGTTGTGGCCGTCATCGGCCCCTTCCGTTCTGGTACGTCTTGTGTCGCTGGCATCTGCCACACGCTCGGCATCTCCATGGGGCGTGAGTTCTGGCACAAGCCCAACGCCAAGAACGCCCGGGGCTACTTCGAGGCCAAGTACCTCACAAAGCTCTGTCAGCGCAGCTTCAAGGAGCCGCTGATGCACGTCCGGAACAGCCGACCGGAGCGCGTCAAACTGCTCCGGGAGTGGGCCATGGGGCGTTCTGGGGACTGCAACCCCATCGGCGCCAAGCATCCCGCGCTGTGCCTGATGGGTTTTGCCATGAAGAAGGCGTGGGGGCCGACACTAAAGGTCATCGCCGTCACGCGGCCGGTGCCCGACGCGCTCAAGTCGCTGGAGAAGACGGGCTGGTGGCCGAAGATCCCCGCCAAGAAGAAACGGGCCGCCATCGAGCGTATGCTACGGCAGCGCGATGGTGATTTGAAGAAGCATGAGATCCAGACACTCTACCTCAACTACGAGGAGGTGCTGGAAAACCCGCGACAGACGGTGAACAAGATTATCGGCTTCACGGGTATCGCGGCTACGCCGGAGCAGATCGAGAAGGCCGTGGCGTTTGTCGATCCCAAGTTGAATCACTCGGGCCGCCACGGTGGCGCGCCCGACAGTCGTGAACTTGTCGCCGCAGTGGCGGCGACGGAACCTCAAGATTCGTGTAACCAAAGGAGTTGAGTCATGCCCAAGGGTGCAGAACAGCGTGGAAATCGCCAGGGTCGTGGTCAGGGTCGTGGTCAGGGTCGTGGTCAGGGTCGTGGTCAGGGTCGTGGCCAGGGTCGCCGACAATGGCAGGGGCAGGGGCAGGGTGGCGGGGGAAACTCAGCCCAGCGCCTCAAGAGACTGGAGCGTCGCCTCGCGAAGCTCGAAGGTCAGGACGGCGAATAAGCCTCAGCGACACCGACGTATGAGCGGGCTGTTTGTAGCCATCATCGGCACACAGTCCTCGGGCTCATCCGCGATTGCGGGCGTGGCGTACCATGTCGGCGTCTGGATGGGACACCATCTCGGCGGACGATACGGACGCGACCCAGATAATCGTTGCGGGTTCGAGGACCATACCATCGGCCGTCTCATGCGCCAGCACGTCCCGTTTCTGCAATCGACCTATCGCCGGCGACGCAAGCTGATTAACTCCCTGGACGACCGGATCAAACAACTGCAACGAGAGGCGTCCCGCCGTGGTCAGTCGGTGGCTGGAGCCAAGTATCCGCGACTGTCGCGGCTCGGGCCGGTCTTCGTCAAACTCCTCGGCGACAACCTACGCGTGATCGATTGCGACCGACCACTGGCAGACTCCATCAAGAGCCTCCAGCGAAAGCAACCAAGGAAAGGAAATGCCGCCGCCATACAGAACTGGCTCTGGCAAAGCAAACAAGCCTTCCTGGCCATGGTGCCGGCATCGCACCAATTGTCTGTTCCTTACTACGGCCTATTGGAAAACACCGAAGGGTGGGCGGTGACGATCGCCGACTTCCTCGGGTTAACGCCAACACAAGACCAATTACGAAAGGCCGTACAAATAGTTCACCCCGACATGTTGCACATCGGAGGATAAGCCATGCCACAACATTCAGAAGCCAGCAAGCTGGCCACTGTACTGGAGCAGGTGGCGGCCGAGTTGCGCCGCACCGATATTGTCGCTGAGCGTCTCATCGACCGTGTCTCCGACGCCATCGAAGAAATCACCGAACTCGGTCTCGAAGGCGAGGATGATGAGTTCGACGAGGACGATGAGGCGCTGATGGACGAGGATGAGGATGAATGGCCCGACACTGGTAGTGAAGCTCCGGAAGACGACGACACCGATGCGGACTGATTCGCGCTCGTGTCCGGTACGCTACACAGAAGGGGTCACGATGCCCTCCATCGCCAGAAGCCGCCGCTGGCCCATCGACCACGTTCCACGCTTCGACGACGTTGCGCTGAACGTCACGTTTCGCTGCGATCTGGCTTGCATCGGCTGCAACCGGGCGTGCTTTCTCAAGCCGCCGATCATCCCCGACATGCTGGTGGAAGACGTGCAGCGCGTGCTGGAGGAGATCGATGCGGCGGGCGTGCGATTGCGCCGGGTGCGGATCATCGGCGGCGAGCAAACATTGCACCCCGACTATCAAGAGATCGTGCGTATCGTCCATGACTACGCCCACCCCCGCAGGGTCCGCATCCGCATGTTCAGCAACATGCACAGTCGGCGGGCCCGCGACATGATCCATTGGACGCGAAAAACCTATCCGGACATCAACGTCATCGCCGCCAAGAAACAGCAAAGTATGACTTTTGCGCCCTTGACACGATACGGCTACCTCGACCCCAAGGACTCGGGCATCGACTGCCCGTGGCCGTGTCCGATCATGGGCGGCCGGGGGCAGTGTGGGTATGGGGTGGACAAGTTCGGCTATTACCTCTGCCCCATGGCTGGGGCAGTAGACACGCTCCTTGGATTGAACGCACGGGCCACGACCATCAAGCAGATGCTCGATCCAGACTTCCTGCGGCAGCAGGCCGAGACGATTTGCGCGCATTGTGGCAATTTCATCATCCCCGATCCCCTGCCGCCGACTTGGGATCACAATGGTACGCCCATGAGCAAGTCCTACCACGAGGCACTGCCATGACACGCTTCCCCGGAAGAATTCCCATCGGAAGTAACGATGTCATCTACCCCGATATCGTGACGATCAACACGATCTTCGCCTGCGACCTGAACTGCGTGGGCTGCGGACGCGCCTGCTTTGTGCCTCCCCTGGGACGCCCGCCAATCACCCTGGACCGCGTGCAACAGATATTCGATGAGGCGGCCAGCTTGCATATTCGCATTCGCCAAGCGCGCATCGGCGGCGGGGAACCGACACTGCATCCACACTTTGTCGCCATCGTCCGCCTCTGCGCGGCCAACAGCGATCTGGTGCGGATCAACTCGAATCAGTACAGCGCGCACGCTCGCGAACAACTCGCGCAAGTACAGGGACTTGCCAATATCCGGATCATCGCGCGGTCGGCTAAACGCGATGGCGACCGGACGTTCGTCAACAATGCTCGTGTGCGTGGCATCTGGATCGATCCTGTTGATGCTGGCGTGGAGTGTCCATGGCCGTGCAAGAAGTTCTTCGCGCGGGGCTGCGGCGTCGGGACCGATCAGGTGGGCTACTCGCTCTGCCCAGCCGCCGGCACCATTGACCACTTTCTTGGACTAAGCGCTCGCGCCACTACTCTCGCCCAGATGGCCGACAGGGATTTTGTCATTCGGCAGGCCGCCACGATCTGCCGGCATTGCGGCCAAAACATCCGCTTCCAGACGCCACCGCAGACGTGGGAGCATACCGGTAGCCTGATGAGTCGCTCCTACCACGAACGAATATGCTCATTGCAGACAGCCTGAAACTCATTTTCATCCACATCCAGCGCACGGGAGGTACTTCGCTCTCGTGCCTGCTGCAGGATACGATTCCAGACGCGCGCTCGCCCGGCGCCGAACACGCCACGGCCCAGTGGGCACTGCAACTGCTCGGCGACGACTTCTACGCCTATCACTGCTTCTCGATCGTGAGGAACCCGTGGGACCGGATGGTGTCGTGGTTCTCCCATACGCAGCAACAGGGCTGGATTGCGCGCAAGAGGCTGGGCGTTGACCGCTTTATGTCGTTTGCGGAGTTTCTTGAATCGGCCCCCGACATGGCGTGGGTGCCGCAGTTCGACTACCTCTGCGACTCGCGGGGCAACATGGTGATGAATGATGTGTTTCGCTTTGAAGCTTACCGCGAGGGGGTGGCATCCATCTGCGCCCGCTGGCATCTGAACCCCACGGCGCTACCGCACGCAAAGCCCTCGCGACATGCGTTCTACACCACCTACTACACCAAGCGCACCCGCCGCATTGTGGCGGATCGCTTCGCCAAGGACATCGAATACTTCGGCTACACTTTTGGCGGATAGCCCAAGGAGTCCTCCATGGACAATCTGTTTCCCGAGCCCGTTCCGATCGCAGAACCCCCACCAATGGAGATGGTGCATCGATTGTTCACCGTCACCGTCAGCCGCTACGACG
>Ga0172366_10005415_pt1 | contig 10042 bp, 8 predicted proteins | sample LakKivSesite69cm_FD_114533 | JGI IMG/M metagenome (GOLD analysis project Ga0172366, IMG submission 114533) | Sediment microbial communities from Lake Kivu, Rwanda - Sediment site 69cm | ecosystem: Environmental > Aquatic > Freshwater > Lake > Sediment | place: Rwanda: Western Province, Lake Kivu...
TACTCCAGCAAGCGCATCCGCGCGACGAGTACCGGCGGAATCTCGCTGAAGTCCGCACCCCACGAGAGGTAATTTCTGCCAGACACGTGATCGGCCGGGAACACCGGTTCCACAAGGCCGTCGAGTACAAACCCTGCCGCAAAGTAAGTGCCGAGCAATACCTGCAATGGCCGGTGGAAGACAAGTTGTGGCTTCGGCTGGCCGCGCATGGCGGCAGCACAGGTCACCGTTGGGCTGATGTAGTCAAACACCTTTACCGAGTAGACGGTGACAATGTCGCCCTCGCGGTCCTCCGCCTCGGCCACGAGAGCCGTGTGCGGGCCATTGAAGCAGGGATGGAGCACCGAAAATACGAATCGCCCGCCCGGCCGGAGCAAGCGGGCGAGGGCGCGCGCGAGCGGGTCAATTGCGGCCATGTCAAAGAGCGCCATGTTGCAGATAGCGGCGTCAAATTGCCCTTCGCCCAGCGCCAGCAGCGCGGCTTCGTCGGTCGCATCCAGCACCAGATAGCGGATGCGACCGGCGTGCCCGGCAGTACGCTCAAGCGCGTGGGCAATCATCTCTTCCGCAAAGTCGCAGGCGACGACCTCGGCACCCATCGCGGCCAGACGTCGAGAAGAGAGTCCGTTTCCGCAGGCGATGTCCAGTATGCGCTCGCCGGGACGCAGTTCGAGCAGCTGCTCCGTGGCTGGCCAAATCAACACCTCGACGAAGTCATTGCCCTCGCCCATCCGCTCGTCCCAGAACGCCGCGTTCCGGTTCCACGCGCCCCGGGTCTCCTCATTAGCTCGCTTCAAATCTCCGACCATCATCACTCCCTCTGTTCTTCTGTGCCGCCTGACAAACGAGTTCATTAGAACCAATAGTGATAGCCCCCCACAGAGCAGTCCATTCGGCCAGACTGAGGGTCTCTGCGCGGCGCTGTGGGGCGATCCCGGCGCGCTCTAGAGCGGCGACTATCTCCTCGACCGGACGGCCCAATCCGTGGGATAGAGCGTTGCGCAGTTGTTTGCGCCGCTGGCTAAACCCGGCCCGCACCACGCGAAAAAAGCTGCCTGCGTCATCCACCGGCACAGGAGGCTGGTCGTAAACGTCAATGCGCACCACGGCGGAGTCCACCTGCGGCGGAGGGTAGAAAGCGCCGGCCGGGATGTGGGCCACGATGCGCGGCCGTCCGTAGAATTGCGCGCTCACCGCCAACAGGCTCATCTCACCGGGGCCAGCCACCAGCCGGCGGGCGACCTCACGTTGCAAGATAAGAACCATCAGACAGGGTCGCGCCAGGCTCTCCAACAGGTGTCGTAGCACTGCGGAGGTGACGTAATAGGGGAGACTGGCTACTACCTTGTACCCAGCAGGTCGCTCTGGAAACAGGATGGCGGGGTCGAGGGCCAGGATGTCGCCGTGAATGACCTCCACGTTAGGGCAATCGGCCAGTATCCCAGGCAGAATAGCAGCCAGGTGCTCGTCGAGTTCCACGGCCAGCACCCGTCCCGCGCTGGCCGCCAGCGGGCGGGTCAGCGTGCCCAGGCCCGGCCCAATCTCCAACACCAGGTCATCCGGCGTCAATTCGGCCGCATCTACGATGCGCTGCAATATGGCCGGGTTCTCCAGGAAGTTCTGTCCCAGCCTCTTTTGCGGCCGCAGACCGTAAGCCCGGAGTAACTGGCGGACCGTTCCTCTCTGCTCGCTCACCGCTCACCTGCGCTCCTGCGGCCAGTTGGGCAATATCCAGGGGATGCGATCGGCGGGAGGCACCGGCGTCAGCAAGTATACGTCCACCCAGCGATACCACGGCACGAAATTACCCACATCGTATCCCAGATCAATGCGATGTCCCTTGATCCCCCCGCCGGTATCGCCAGCCACTCCCTCGCCATAGCCAAAGACGTACACCCTGGAGCGCAGATTGATAACCTTGGGGTCCACGGCCACAATCCCACGGCGCATCTTCCATCCCAGGTAAGTGATCCCATAGTAAGGGCTGTCCGGTTCCTTGCCGCAGGTAGCTTCGGTGTAGGCGGTAGCCAACATGCGAATCTTGCGCCAGTATTGGAGCGTGCCATCGGGAGTCTGCAACTCACGGATGACGATGTTGGTACCGTAGGCAATGACCCTGGTGGTAGGCTCCACAGCTACCCATTCGTCCTCCAGGGTGCGATTGACCTCGCGCCCGTCGTGGTAGACCACTCGCAACCGGCTACGGTGCACGCCATCAGCCCCCTCCTGCACCAACCGTCGCTGGTCGAGTTCCATCTCCGCGTTGGGCTGCCAGGCTGTCTCGAAAGGGATAGGCTCCTGCTCGATGACGGTGGTTTCCTGCACGCGCACCACGCGAACGCGCATGTCGTCGGCCACGGGCGTGGCCGGGTCCGGCTCAACGTAGTCGCTACCCACCAGGGTGATTCCCTGCTCGGCCAGCACTTCGGCGACGGTTGGCCGGCGGGTGCGGCTTTTGATCGTCCGCCCGTCCACCGTGATCTCCACCGGCCTGGCCCGCCGGATGTAGACCCGCATCCCGCTGGACACCCGGCTGCCCAGGCTGGGATGCACCTCGTCACCCAGGTAGAGGGTGATACCTTCGGCAAACAGGGTCTCGCCCACCGTAGGCAGAGTGGTATAGAGTGTGGAAGCAACCCCATCGTCGTCCAGATAAACGGACACCGCGCGGTGCACCGCGATGTGGAGCGGGGCGAGGTCGCCGGGTAGCACAAGCGCGGAAGAAGCCCATCCCGTGCCCCGGCCGCTGACGGCGCGCGATGGCGATGTGGCTGCCTCGGAGCCGGAAACCAAGCTTACCTGGCGGCCATCCACCACCACCTGATCGTGGGGGCCTATGCCCACCCCTGCCTGCTGGAGGATCGCAGACACCGATTGCTCGTGAGTGCGCAGCGAGATGGTACGCCCGTCAGCCTGGATGCTCACCGCCCGCGCCTGACGCACCAGCACGACCTGTCCGGCGCGCAAGGTGGTGTCGGGAGCAGGCTGGACGATGTCCTCCTCCTGTAGGGCGATTCCCATTTCGCCCAGCAGGCCGCCCACCGTGGTCTGGTGGGTGCGCACCGGGCGGGGAAGGCCGTTGACTACCACGGTGACCGCTTCGCCGGTGCGCAGATAGCCCATAGTGAGCAGGCTACCCACGATCAGGATGGCAAATAAGGCCCACATCCCGGTTTTGGGCCGCCAGCGAAGCAGGCTGAGCACAAAAGTGCGTGGTCCGGGGTGGATATGCAGTTTCTCCGGCACAGCCTCAGCGCTCAATCGCTCTCCTTAATTGCCAACTCGTCTCTAATTACCGGGGCGACGACCCGGCGGGATCGGGAGAAAAAGAAATGGGTTCCCGTCCGATCACTGCCCGTGCAGCCGATTCACCGGCCAGCCAGCCGGTGGAAAAGGCCGCCTGAAGATTATATCCCCCCGTGTCCGCCTGGATGTCCAGCACCTCACCGCAGAAGTACAGCCCGTGTACCAGCCGCGATTCCATCGTCCTCGGGTCCACTTCCCGCGTGTCCACCCCGCCCGCGGTTATGATCGCCTCGGCCAGAGGGTGATGCCCAACGACGGTGAAACGCAGGTCATGCAGCAACGTGCGCACTCTGGCCCGTTCTTCAGCAGTGATTTGATGAGCGGGCTTGTCACCTGGAATGCCAACCAGAACGGCGAAATGGTCCACCAGCTTGCGCGGCAGCAACCCCTTGAGGATAACGCAGAAAGCCCGTTTGCCGTGCTGGTCGAGGTCGCGGAGCAGCCGCCGATCCAGTTGTTCAGTGGAAAGCGCCGGCTTGAGATTGATACTCAGTTCCAGCCGCCCCCGGCTCAGAGCGTCCACCGCTCGCCCGCTGAGAGTGAGAACGATGGGGCCAGACACGCCATCGTGGGTGAAAAGCATCTCCCCGAACTCGCGCCCAATCTCCCGCCCATCCAACAGCAGGCGAGCCTCCACATTGCGCAGACTGAGTCCTTGCAGACGGGGAGCCAGGTCGCCGCCGGTCACCAGAGGCACCAGAGCCGGGCGGATGGGGATCACCGTGTGTCCCACACTCTCGGCCAGGCGGTAGCCATCGCCGGTGGAGCCAGTGCCGGGGTACGAGGCTCCGCCGGTGGCCACGATCACCGCACTGGCGAAGATCTCCTCGCCAGTGCCAGTGTACACACCTCGTATGAGACCCTGCCCCACCACCAACCCGCTGACCCCCGTCCGCAGGCACACCCGCACGCCCAGACGGTGCAGCTCGGCGACCAGGGCCTCGGCCACCTGATGGGCGTCGCCGCTAGCCGGGAACACCCGCCCGCCGCGCTCGATTACGGTGGGCACGTCTCGCGCTTCCAGGAAGGTACGCAGGTCCTCGCTGAAAAAGCGGCTGAACGCGCCGTAGAGAAAAGGGCCGCTGTCTCCAAAATGACCGATGAAGGTTTGCAGATCGGCGACGTTGGTCAGATTGCAGCGGCCTTTCCCGCTGAGGCGCAGCTTCTTGCCCAGGCGATTCGTCTTTTCCAGAAGCCAGACGCCTGCCCCCAGCCCGGCGGCCCGGCAGGCAGCCATCATCCCTGCCGCACCACCACCGACCACCACCACCCGCCGTTCGCTCACCACGTCCTCTTTCCTAACCCGGACAAGCCGGAACCAAAAATGAAACCGGCTGTTCACCACCAAGGCACCAAGACACAAAGTCAAAATAAAAAAGACTTGGTGCCCCTTCGCAAGCCTTCGGCGTGAGCGGACTTCGGCTGAGCGCTCAGTCGAAGCCCTCAGGCGAACGCTCAGGACATGCTTTGTGCCTTCGTGGTAAACTTCTTGCCCCACGTGCAAGAATTTCACCGGGAAAGTACTAAGGAAAAGGGCTGGCCCAGTAGACCAGCCCCTCAGTTGCCTCGAAAAACGGTCGTGCACCCCCTGTCGAACCGAGCCGCCCGACTTGCCTGAGCCAGCCGGCTCCGACCAGGCACCCCTGCGGCACCCAGGAGTGGCTGCTTACCGTTGCTTCCTTCCGGACCTGGCGGGGTTCACAGGTTCCTGCCGCGCAGGACCCAATCTTCTGCACCGCCTGACACCGGTAGTCTCAGGGACACTGGCCCTCGAGGGGGAGTTCGACCCCGTTATAGCGGATTGCGGGTACAGGGCACCGCTAGCTCCCCGTCTAGCACGACCGGGGTCAATGTTACCCCAGGTGTAGCAAAAAGTCAAATCCTTGGAGCAAGTATCACCACGAACTTATCACAGGCGGAAGGGGTGGGATTCGAACCCACGGTGCATTGCTGCACACGCGCTCTCCAGGCGCGCCTGATCGTCCACTCCAGCACCCTTCCGCGGACGAGGGCATTATACCACGAAAGGCAGAATCGTTCAACTTTTGCCCACAATCACATCGTAGATGGCTTGTAGCTCCTCCTCGGAATAAAAGTGGATGACCAGTTTGCCGCCACGTCTGCTGCGGAAGAGGCGCACCTTGGTGCCCAGCCGCTCGCGGAACCTCTGCTCCAGCGCTTCGGTCTCTGGGGTAGTAGCCTGCTCACGGCGTGGCGACGGCCCGGCTGACATGCGGCGCACCAATTCCTCCGTCTGGCGCACGTTCAACCCCTGTCTGATCACAGTTTTGAGGGCGCGAAGTTGCGCCTCCTCCTGGTCGAGACCGAGCAACGCCCGCGCGTGTCCCTCGCTGATCTGGCCTCCGGCCAGGGCCGACTTCACCGCCGCCGGTAAACGCAGCAGGCGCACCGCATTGGCCACGGCCACGCGGCTTTTGCCCACCTGATCCGCCACCTGTTCCTGGGTCATCCTGAACTCATCCATGAGCTGGCGATAGGCACCCGCCTCCTCCAGAGGATTTAAATCGGCCCGCTGAATGTTCTCCACCAGGGCCAGGGCCAGCATTTCCTGGGGCGTGGCCTCTTTCACGATGACCGGCACCGTGGACAGTCCGGCCAACCTGGCCGCCTCCAGTCGCCGCTCCCCGGCGATGAGCTGATAGGGCGTACTGCCCATGCCCGGCACCGTGCTGCTGACGATCAGCGGCTGGATAAGCCCGTGTTCGCGTATCGAGGCGGCCAATTCTTCCAGGGATTCCGGGTCTAACCTCTGGCGGGGCTGCATCGGGTTGGGCGCGATGTCGTCCACGGGGATCTCGACCATTCCGGCCTGATGCTCGCCGGCAGTCACGGGAATGAGAGCTTCCAATCCCTTGCCAAGACCGCGCTTCTTGGGCACGCTCACACCTCCTGTCGCCTTTGGTCCTCTGCTCCCCCCGCACCCGGCCCGCCATCGCCTTTCAACAACTCCCCGGCAAAAGCCTGATAGGCCAGCGCACCGCTGGAACTGGGGTCATAGACCAGAATAGGCTCACCGTAGCTGGGCGCTTCGCTCAGACGAACGCTGCGGGGGATGATCGTTCGAAATACCCGGTCCTTGAAGTGCCGCCGCACCTCGGCCACCACCTGCGCCGAGAGCCTGGTGCGGCCGTCGTACATGGTCATCAGCAGACCACGCACGTACAAGCGAGGGTTCAGATTGTCGCGCACCAGCATGATCGTGCGCAACAGTTCGGTGAGTCCCTCCAGGGCCAGGTACTCGCACTGCACGGGGATGATCACGCCGTCCACTGCGGCAGTGAGGGCATTGACGGTGAGCAATCCTAAAGAGGGCGGGGAGTCAATCAGAACGTAATGGTAGCGGTCAGCAACTGGAGCCAACGCCTTGCGCAACAAGTGCTCGCGGGCCAGGAGGTGCACCATCTCCACCTCCGCTCCAGCCAACGCAGGGGCTGAGGGCAACAATTCCAGGTGCGGCCACGGCGTGGGCACAACGACCTGAGCACAGGGAATCTGGTTGATCAGTGCGTCGTAGGTGGAAAAGGGCAGGCTACTTTTGGCGAAACCCAGGCTGGACGTGGCGTTGGCTTGTGGGTCCACATCCACCACGAGCACCTGCTGGTCACCGGCAGCCAGATAGGCCCCCAGGTTGACCGCGGTGGTCGTTTTGCCGACTCCACCTTTCTGATTGGCGAAGGCGTAGATTTTGGTCATGGGCTTTGGCCTACGTAGGACAGGCTCGCCGCCTATCGCAAACGGGTCACACCGCCGCCAAGCTGCAGCAGACCACGCCTGTGATCGTCACTTTGATCCGAGGACCTGCGCCCGACAGGCAGTGATTTCCTGGGGCGTGGGGATGCTGTCCAGCCCTGCCCGCTCCACTGAGCCGGAGGCAACGCAATTGGCGAAGCGAGCCGAAGTCCACGGGTTGCCGGTCTCTTTCAGACAGATCAGGTAGGCCGTGGCGAAGATGTCGCCCGCACCGGTAGGGTCTACCTCGCGCACATCGCGGGCCGGGAAACGCCGCATCTGTCCTCGATGATAAACCGTTGAACCCTTCCAACCCGCCGTCAACACCAGGATGTTCACCAGTTGCGCGTAACTTTCGACCAGAGATAAGTCGCCCCCCACGTCCTCCTCGCTGAGAATAACCACCTGCGCCAGGGGCAAGGTGCGCTCCGGTTCAGCCAACAGGCGTGGGAAGACGCGCCCTTTATCATCCCACTGGCGCATCCAACCCTGGGGGGTAATGCCTACCAGCGCCTCCGTGAACAGACGCGCCAACTCGTCGGTGCAACACTCCTGAGATACCGGTCCCACGTGGACGATGGGCGTGTGCCACCAGGCCGGGGGGATACTTTCCGCACGAATGTCGTCGGCCACGGCGCGGATGAACTGTCGTCGCGCGCCGTCCATGTAGATGTTCTGGAAAGTCGTCGTCGCCGCAGAAGGCTGGCGAACCACGGCCACCCCGCGGAGGATGCCATCCAGGTCGAGATCCGGGTCAGCGCTGGTTACCACCCCCACCCGGCGGCCAAAGTTGCGCGCCGTCAGCGCCGAGTACGTAGCCGTACCCCCCACGGTGAACTCACCATCTAGCACGTCTTTCGTCACATGCCCGATGACCAGGTAATCCACAGGTTCAATTTTCGTCATTAGTCCTCATTTCGCAAGGTGCGACGCACTTCCCAAGTGCGTCGCACCTCAAGCTCCCACTCAGGCCACGCACTTCACTGGCGCGGGATGATGGTCACTTTGCGGGCGTCTCCCCTGCCCACGCTCAGAGTAGTGACGACGGGATGGTCACGCAGGGCGATGTGCACGATACGTCGCTCGTGGGGAGGCATAGGCTCCAGAGCCAGGGGCTGCCGGCTGAGGGCCACTTGCTCTGCTATCCGCTCCGCCAACTGGCGCAGGGCGTGTTCGCGGCGCACCTTGTAACGTTCCACATCCACTACCAAATCCACCCAGCATTGCATTTCCCGGCTGACGATCAAGCGAGTGATGTACTGCAAAGCGGCCAGGGTCTCTCCTCGCCGACCGATCAGCACACCCAAATCGTCGCCCAGCACGTCCAACACCACCGGAGGAGCATCTTCCTGGACAGATGTATCCACGTCGCGCCGGATAACCACCTGGGACTTGACCCGCATCCTTTCCAGGAGTTCCTGCAGAGTCGCCTGAGCCACTCGCTCAAGATGCTCCTGGGAGTACGGCGCCTCGCCTGCCTCGCTTTCCTCCTCGAACTCCTCTTCCTCCTCGGTAATGAGCGTAAGCCGGACGTGGGCTTCTTTTGCTCCCAGACCCAAGACTCCCCGGCTACCCTCCTGAAGGACTTCGACCTCCACCTCATTGCGGTCTGCGTTCAACTCCTCCAGACCGCGGTCAATCGCTTCCTGGACTGTGGGCGCTTGTACTTCGATTGCGATTTTCTCACCCATTGTCATCTCTTCCCTTTCCTCCGCTTGTCCTGTGTCCCCGTACCTGATGCCAATTGCGGAAAAACGGTCTGGAACACGTCCCGGAACGATTTACCCCCCTGCATGTCAACGACGAACTGGATGATGATGCTGACTATGTTGGTGACGACGAAATAAATTGCCAGCCCCGACGGCCATTGCATGGTCAGGAAGCCGAACATCAGCGGCATGGTGATCTGCATGGTCTGGTTCATCGAGGCGGCCTGGGGATCGGTGGGGGTATTGGGGGTCATCATCTTCTGCTGGAACCACGAAGTAAAAACCACCAGTACCGGCAACACGTACCATGGATCAGGGCGTGCCAGGTTCAACCAGAGAAACTTGCTGGTCAAAGGAATCATCGCCGTCAGGTTCGCATTGCCAGCCACGAAATCACCCAAAGAGAACAGCGCCAGCGGCGTATCGGCCAGCACTTTGGCGATGGATTGATAGAAAGCCATGATGATCGGCAACTGGATGAGAAGAGGGAGACAACCACCCATCGGGTTGATTCCCTCTTCTTTGTAAAGTTTCATCAACTCCTGAGTCTGACGTTCCTTGTCCTTGGCGTATTTTTTCTGGAGCTCCTGAATTTTGGGCTGGAGTTCCTGCTGCTTCTTGGCCGATTTCTGCGCGGGCAGGGTGAGTGGCAGAGTAAGCAGGCGCACAGCCACGGTCAGCACCGCGATCGCCAGAGCAAAATTGTGGCCCAGCAACTGATACAGCCAGAGCGAAGCATAAATCATCGGTTGGATAAAAACTGTGTTCCACAACTGTCCCACGAATACACCCTCCTGAAATCTTGGACCCTCCCGCGGGTTACCTGGAATCGGCGGGAGAATTTACTGGCTACTCCTTCTGCTCTGGCAACGGATAGAGCCACCTCTGCGTGCCATCCGCCGGGTCCAGAGCATATACCCGCCCGTCCATCGCCGCCGCATACAGTGTTTTCTCGGTCAGGACCAGAGGGCTGAGGATACGTCCTTCGGTGGTGGCCGTCCACTTTGGCTCGCCGGTCTGGACATCGAGGGCATAAACCATTTGGTCCTCAGAGCCTACGTATAGCGTTCCCTCACCATACGCCAGCGCGTCACGCACCACCCCGCCGGCCGGGAAGTCCCAGAGCTTCGTCCCATCCTCAACGTCCAGGGCGTACACATTGTGATCCTGTGAACCGATATACACCACACCGTCGGCGATCACGGGCGTGCCCCACACCCAACCACCGGTCTGGAAAGCCCAACGCTGCTTGCCGGTACTTGCTTCCACGGCGTAGA
>Ga0172366_10005419_pt1 | contig 10040 bp, 8 predicted proteins | sample LakKivSesite69cm_FD_114533 | JGI IMG/M metagenome (GOLD analysis project Ga0172366, IMG submission 114533) | Sediment microbial communities from Lake Kivu, Rwanda - Sediment site 69cm | ecosystem: Environmental > Aquatic > Freshwater > Lake > Sediment | place: Rwanda: Western Province, Lake Kivu...
GAAATCCTTTCCCCCACTTTAGAAAAGGGGGGTCAGGGGGGATTTGAAAAATTCGGTAAAAGGTAAAACGTGAAGTGTAAAAAGTGTAAGGATGGGAAAAAATAAAAGACGAAAAGCTCGAATCCCTCTCAATCTCCCTTTGTCCAAAGGGAGAGGTCCAAATAGGGTGATGATTGAGTCTCTTTACACTTTTTACATTTTACTGTATTTTCAGGATAGTTGAAATAAATCTCATCATATTTTTAGGGGGTGATATGTTCCAGAGAAAAATAAGTCAAGGTAAAGGGTACTTTGTTCTTTAAATCGTTGTGAGTGTCGGAAGAATAAATCAAAATGATAAGAGGAGGAGAAAAACAATGAAAAGAGTCATTGTGTTGATTATGATTTTAGGATTGGTTTTGGGAATAGCCATCTATTCGTTTGCTCAGGAACCAATCACTCTTACCGTGGTGTGGCATGCTGGAACCTGTGCCGAAGCTTTGCTCAATATCGCTAAGGATTATGAAGCGGAAACCGGGGTTAAAGTAGTAGGTGCATTGGTTCCCTATGGTCCGGAATGGCACGATAAGATTGCCTCGGAATTTGCCGCCAAAGGAAGCGGTTTCGATCTGGCTGCTTGGGATAGCCAATCGGTGTCGGAATTCGCCGGAGCTGGACACTGTGTTCTCTTGAATCCTTATCTTGAAAAATCCGATAAATTGAAATTCGAAAATTTCCTTCCTGCAGCACTCAAGAGATACGGTGAGTATCCAGATGACAGTGGAAACCAGTATGCTCTTCCGGTTAACCAGGATTGCCTGGGTCTCATTTACCGGAGAGATCTTTTTGAAGATCCTGCCGAAAAAGAAGCCTTTAAAGCGAAATATGGATACGATTTGATTGTCCCCAAAACCTACAAACAGATGAGGGATATCGCTGAATTTTTCAACCGTCCTGATAAAGGCCTCTATGGACTGGCCATGTATGGAGGCAGGCAATACGATTACTGCACCAGTATGTCCAACTGTTTCGTATGGAGCTTTGGCGGTGCGCTCTGGAATCCGAAGACCAATGAAATTAAAGGATATCTTGACAGCCCAGCTTCGATCGAGGGAGTCCAGTTCTTTGTTGACCTCTTCAAATTCTGCCCGCCTGGATCGGAAACCTGGGGATTCGATGAAGTCAACGTCGCCATGTTGGAAGGAAAAGTCGCCATGGCAATGCAGTGGTTCTATTTCTTTGGATCAATGCTCGATCCCAAGGTGTCTAAGATAGTCGATAAAGTCGGGTTTGCTATTCTCCCCGGTGAAGAAGGGAAAGATGGCAAGTTCCGAAGAGTATTCAGCATGGGCGGACAGGGTCTGGGTATCAACAAATACTCCAAGTATGTTGAAGAATCCTGGAAGTTCCTGGAATGGTATATGCAGAAAGACCAACAAATGAGATACGCTAAGGTCTGCCAGACTGGGAACAAACAAGTTCTGGAAGATCCAGAATGGTTGAAATTAAATCCTTACAATGTACTCTTCAAAGACGCCATGAATTACATCAATGACTACTGGCATCTTCCGGAATATGCCATACTGCTCGATATCATGCAGGAAGAAGTCAACAACGCCATTATTGGCAAGAAAACGGTTGAACAAGCTTTAAAGGATTGCGCGGAGAGACAGGAAAGAGAACTGGAAAGAGCCGGATATGAAATAAAGAGAACCGAAAATATACCGGATTTGCCTTATGAACTCGCCCATGGAGAACCATACAGCGCTGAATTAGAAAAGTACTATAATTATTGAGAACTGACCGTTCGTTACCCAGTACGAGGCTGGGCAACCAGCCTCGTTTTTTCATCTCAAAGGGGGTAAATCGGAATGGCTGAAGCCTATGAAAGCATAATCGAAAAACAGAGCAAAACTACCACTGTCATTCGGACAGTGATTTTGGTTTTATTTTTATTTTTCACCATTTTTCCTCTTCTCTGGATTTTTTTGACATCGCTCAAAGGTCGACTCGACATATTTGCCCTTCCACCTCGCTTTATTTTTAATCCAACTTTTGAAAACTACCGAGGTCTCTTTGTCAAAACTTTTTTGGAGGGCGGTATTGGTCAAACCGATTTTGGACTCGTTTTGACCAATAGCGTTATTGAAGCCGGATTAGGGACATTCTTTGCGGTCGTTCTTGGGGTTATGGCCGGATATGCCTGTTCCCGGTTTAACTTCTTTGGTAAAAATGATTATCTTTTCTTTACCCTTTCAACCCGGATGCTCCCCCCGGTGGCAGTAATTATTCCCATTTACATCATGTTTTCACGTCTCGGGTTAAGCGATACCCGACCAGGCATGATTCTTATCTATACCATGTCCAACCTTGGGCTGGCGATCTGGATCATGAAAGGATTTTTCGATTCACTCCCTCGGCAATATGAAGAAGCGGGATTTGTTGATGGATACACCCGCTGGCAGATATTCTGGAAAATTCTCATCCCCTCAGTAAAAGGAGGAATAGCTGCAACCCTAGGATTTTGCTTTATTTTTGCCTGGAATGAATTTACTTTTGCCACCATTTTAACAACGCGATTTGCCAAAACCCTGCCTCCCCGGATTACCACTTCTTTAGGAGCCGCTGGATTAGAGTGGGGTCAGGTGGCTGCTGCTGGTTTTATCGTTGTCATTCCGATATTGGTGCTGTTCATACTGATACGAAATTATTTGTTAATGGGGATGACCTTTGGTGTTCTGGGTCGAAGGTAATAAGGATATGAATACATTGATTCGAATTCTTTTCGTAGCTTTATTTTTTGTAGGAAGTGGGATGAGTATTGCATCGAGTCAAGAAACTCTTTCTGATCGTTTTTTCAATTCTTTGACGGATCAAACACTGAACCAAAACAGCTCTTCCGGGATTCCATTATACGATATCAATTCCCAGCTTATCGGTCAGGTGGTTTCCAATACCATCGATGGGAGACCATGTGAGCTTATTTTTACCAATGGTCAATTAACCGCCTTTGGTATGGGAGGGTTTTTAACGATAGCCTTTACTCAATCAGTAGAAGTGATGGAAAAAACCTTGACCAGCCGTTATGGTGATCAGGCGAAGCTTATCGATCGTCATTTGACCATGATTCATCCTCTCATGTTTGTCATACAAGGGATTTACAATTATCAGGGGAAAATCATTCACGATCTAATCCTCAAATGTAATTCATTCATATTCACTCTTAAAGGAGACGATGATTCTTCTTCGGAAAGAAGGGTTTCAATCAATCAGCCTGTCTTACCCTTCGATTATCGACGGGTATCTTTTGAAATACCGATTTATCAATACTACCTAAGTGATTTTTCCACCTGCGTATTGATGCTGGCCAATTATTGGCGGCATGTGGGTTGGATAAAAACTCAGCTCCATCCCGAAGACTCACGGTATTTTTTGGTGAATCTTCACTTGATGATGTATGACGTGGAGATGTTGAGGAGGAAATGTCGTTGTGAAAACGATTCAAAAAGCATTGCTGAAATCATTGCCTCTTTTATCAAAGCTCGGGGTGAGGAAGTGAAAGTTGAGGTTTTGGAGGCAAATCACTCAAGTCCTGAGAAAAATACCTTTCAGATTATCAAGGATATGATTCGCCGTACCGATCAGCCCTATTTAATTGAGATATCGTCTAAAAATGGGTATTCAACCTATGCCATACTGACTGGATATGCACAGATTCCCAAGGGTGAATTTCTCGAGTGTGTTTTTCCCACTCCTTTTTTGGGAGAAAAGACATATCAACGTTATTTTTTCAAATGGAATGAAGGTTATGATGTTTTGAAGATTTATCAAATCATAGATCGGTCCGGGAGTGAGAATTTATGAAAGAGAAAAATGTATCACATCAAGTCATGATGCGACACTATGGTATTTCTGATCGTACTTTTATGCTGCTTTTTATTTTACCCAGCTTATTTATTTTGTTATTTCTGATCGGATATCCATTTGCGACCTTGATCCGTTCCAGTTTTTATAGTTTTTCGGTATTGCGGACCGCGACCGCTCCTAAGTTTATCGGAGTGAAAAACTATTCTTTCATTCTCAAAGATGCTGCCACCTGGGGTCGATTTCTCTTTACTGGAAAGTTTGTAGTGATAAATGTTGCTGTCCAATTTTTATTAGGAGTGGGAATTGCCTATTTGCTCCAAAAGAATTTCAGGGGAAGAAGCGTCATCCTCACCCTCATTCTAATGCCGATGATGCTCTGTCCGGTCGTTGTCGGTTTGTTTTGGAAATACATGCTCAATACTGATTGGGGGATCGTAAATTATGTTCTCCAATTGGTGGGACTTCCTAAAGTTGAGTGGTTAGCAAAAGAATCGATCAGCGTTTATAGCGTTATTTTAGTTGATTCCTGGATGTGGACCCCTTTTATGATTCTTTTAGCTCTGGCCGCTTTCACTGCCATCCCCAAATACTTATATGAAGCCGCCGAAATTGATCGAGCGTCTTCCTGGTTTAAATTCCGCCATATCACCCTTCCTCTCTCAGCACCGGTTCTCATCATCGCTTTGCTCTTCCGTCTCATAGATTCTTTGAAAATGTTTGATCTGGTTTATACACTTACCGGAGGAGGACCGGGAAGTGCCACACAAACTCTGTCCTTCGATTTATACAAGCGGGCGTTTCAATACTTTTATACTGGAGAAGCATCAGCATACGGGATTATCTTACTTATGGTTATCATCAGTTTGAGCTTGGTCTTTATACGCTACCTGAATCGCTTGGCTGCTCAAAATTCAGGAAGGTAGGTGTTGAGGCTTGTCAGGAGTACGGGTACAAAACCTCAAAAAATATTACGAAAATGTCAAGGCGGTGGATGGGATTGATTTAGAGGTCAGAAATGGAGATCTGGTCGTTCTCCTTGGACCATCGGGTTGTGGGAAAACAACCACCCTCCGTTGCATTGCCGGTCTGGAAGCACCGACCAAAGGTTCTATTTTTTTTAATGAGAAAAACGTCACCCGACTCACTCCGAGCGATCGGAATGTAGGGATGGTTTTCCAGTTTTATGCTCTCTATCCCCATTTGCGAGTTCGGGATAATATTACCTTTCCATTGCGGGCGCAACAGGTTCCCCGGACTCAAATTGAAGAAAAACTGAAACAGGTCGTTTCAATCTTCCAGTTGGGAAATTTATTGAAACGAAAAGCCCGGGATCTTCCTCCCGGTGATCAACAACGGGTGGCACTTGCTCGCGCCATCGTACGAGACCCGAGTGTTTTGTTGTTGGATGAACCCCTCAGTGCTCTTGATGAAAAATTCCGGGAAGAGATGCGCAGTGAGCTTGGGAGCTTGCAAAAAAGGATTGGCATAACCACCATTTACGTCACCCATGACCAAAGAGAAGCAATGGCATTGGGGGACATCATCGTGGTGATGAAAGATGGAGTGATTATTCAACGAGGATCACCCGAAGAATTGTATGAACACCCGCAATCGGTGTTTGTTGGTCATTTTTTAGGAACACCCGGGATGAATTTTGTAAATGTAATTTACCGGAACGGAGCTTTTTACATTGATGGTACCAATCAAAATATTCAACTCAAAAATGAAGGTCTGATGAAAAGGCTCCGGCCTTATGAAGAAAAACCGCTTATTATCGGTATCCGACCCGAATACATTGAAGTAGACATCAAGTCCGAGACCAATGGGTATCTGACCATTACCGTATTGACCATTGAACCGGCGGGTCGTTTTCGGCTGGTTGACTTTATTCTGGGCGAAAAGATATTTCGAGCTCGCGTCAATTGGGACTTGAGTATTCATGAGGGACAGGAAATCAACATAAGATTTCGCGAAGATAAAATCTGTATATTTGATCGACAGACCGAGGAAGCCCTTATAAGTTAATCGACATCATGGTTCAATAAGGGATCCGGCACCATTTAAAAAATGAAAGCTCATCTTGTTTTTTTAAAGCATATATTGTGGGTATGGATATCTATTCACTTGATTTTATCTCTTTTCATTTTTAATCTTTTTATCTTACGCCGTAGGCTGAATATTGATATAGGGAAGGAATGACTATGCTTGAATTCAAAGGGCTAACCAAAGTTTTTGGAGATATTGTCGCCGTCCGTGATTTTCGTTTATCTATTGAGGATGGGGAGTTTTTTATTCTTTTAGGTCCAACCGGTGCTGGTAAAACTACCACCCTACGAATCACTGTCGGGCTTGAAAAACCTGATGATGGAAAAGTTATTTATAACGGGGAGGACATTACCGAATATCCTCCGGCAGTGAGAAACTTTGCCTTTATGTTTGAATCACATAACCTTTATCCGGTATTGAATGTTTACGATAATCTGGCTTTTCCACTTCGTTCACCACTCTATCGTTTGCCTGAAAAAGAAATCAGTGAAAGAGTAGGAAAGGTCGCTCGTGACCTCCATATCACCCATCTGCTCAAAAGGAAAGTCAGTGCCCTGAGCGGTGGAGAACAGCAACGAGTCGCATTAGGCCGAACGCTGGTCAGGAAGCCCAGCGTGTATGTCCTGGATGAACCAATCAGTAGCTTGGATTATAAATTGAGAGAGGAGCTTCAGACCGAATTCAAGAGAATTCATGAAGAATATGGTATTACCATCTTTTCGGCCACCCACGATAACATTTCGGCAATGGCGATGGCGACCCGAATCGGCATCATTCATGAAGGCACCCTCCTTCAGGTCGGAACTCCGCGGGAAATCTATACCCAACCGCTTTCTATGACAGTTGCCAATATCATCGGCGCTCCCTCGATGAATTTTATCCCTTGCCATATTTCCAATGGTGATCACCTCTTCCTTTCCAATCAGGAACGGATACCGCTTCGGGTTGCTCCCGAAAAAGTCCTCCACTTAAAGTCTCAATTAAAGAATAATATGATATATGCCGGTATATGGCCGGAAGATATCGTGATTGAAAAAGAACCGAAAGAAGAGTTCATTGGGGCTACGGTGGAAACAGTGGAATATCATGGCGCGGAAAAGTTCGTCAATTTTAAATTCCATGATTCGGCAATTAAAGCTCTCATTTCCCAGGCTTCGGTTCTCAAACATAATGATCGGGTTTTCTTTTCTCTTCCCGAAACCAAATTGTATTTTTTTGAACCCGAAGAGGGGAAGAATATTGACCGAATACTGAATGAGGGGGTATAAACCATGATATCTCAGACATTCGAGATTTCAGAAACTACCCGGCAAAAGAAATTAAAAAAACGAAAATTCATCAACACTGCCGAGATGATCGGCATGGGGATTATGCTCTTTGGAGTGGTCCTTTTATTCCAACCCTTCCACATTAATATTTTCATGTGGGGGTTCCCGGTTCTGTTAATTGGATACACAGTTTACAGTATTTTTGGTCATATACCTCGCTGACAATTGGATAACGAATTTTATTATTCGGGAAAAACGCATTGATAAGATTCACATAGAATCGTAAAGGGGATGAGCGCTATGCCGTTATTTCTGGCTTCGGATCATTTTGGATATCCGCTGAAAAAAGTCATTGCTGACCATTTGAAAGAAAAGGGTGTTGATTTTGAAGACTTGGGAGTCAACTCAGAAAACGAGGTGGTGGATTACCCGGATGTGGCATTGAAAGCCTGTATGACCATCAAGGAAGGGAAGCATCAATACGGAATTTTGATCTGTGGAACTGGAATCGGCATGGCGATGGCTGCTAATAAAATTACCGGGATATATGCCGCTTGTGCTCATGACATTTATTCGGCTGAAAGAGCCAAAAAAAGTAACGATTCGAATGTTATGACACTGGGGCGTCATGTCGTTGGTCCGGAACTGGCAAAAATGTTGGTCGACGCCTGGCTGGTCAGTGATTTTGGCGGTGGCAGATCTCTCCCGAAAGTACAAAAGATCCGAGAAATTGAAAAGAAGTATATGAAGTGAGGATGAACAATACTTTCTCTCCTAATACCTCCAGGGGGAAAGCTATTGTTTTTTTATTTTCATTCATTAATATTCAATCATAGTTTTCTCCTCCCTTGACAAAAATGATACACTAACAAAGTTATTCTATTGTTAAAAGACAGTGAACAGTAATCAGCGGTAAATTATTATTACATTGATAAAAGAGAATAGATTGCCACGGTGCGTGGTAGCACCAGGTGAGGAATGGGATCCCCTATTTATTTCACCCCCTTTTAGACAAAGGGGACGAGGGGGGATTTGATGGCTTCAATCTGCAATGGAAGATGAAAAAAGATGGCTCTTGTTTAAAGGAAATGACCATGCCACGATTACAGATAGTCAATTTGGATCGAGAGTGCGAATTCAAAACCGGTGAGAACGTTCTGGATGTTTTGCAACGGGAAGGCATCGAAATCGAATCCTATTGTGGTGGTTTTGGGTCTTGTGGTAAATGTTTGATTAAAGTATTAAAAGGGAAGGTCTCACAGCCGACCTCACAGGAAATTAAACATTTAAAAGAAAAGATCTCCCAGGGTTTTCGACTTGCCTGCCAGACTCTCCTCTTTGAGGATACCGGGATTGATGTAAGTTATTCTCTCTCACGTCAGATTGTAGTGTTCACTGAATCGGGGGAAGCTCAATTGGAAGAACTCCCGGTTCAAAAAATAAAAGTGAATTTGCGTAAGCCCCCTCTGGATAACTTCATTTCTCTTCAAGATCTGTTAGAGACTCAGTTACCGGCTTCTTCAGCATCACATAACTGGGCACCATCTGCCCTACAGGGATTAGCTCGCATCGAAGATCATGATGAACAACTATTTGAAGTCGTTTTTGATGATCGTCAGATTTACTGGGCTGGTTCGGACTTTCAAGATACTTCATTTTTAGGGGTTGCGGTTGATATCGGAACGACTACGGTTGCCTGTGAACTTCTGAATCTTGAAACCGGATCGACCCTCTACCGGGCAGGTGCCTTAAACCGTCAAACCAGTTTTGGGGCTGATGTATTGTCCCGTTTACGGGCTATTCAGGATAACCATGGGGCTCTCTTAACCCTCCAGGAATTGGTGGTATCCACCGTTAATGATCTCATTCATGAAGCATGTCAAAAAACCGGGAAAGATCCCCACCGAATTTTTGCTGTCACCATGGCTGGGAATACCATTATGGAACATATTCTCTTGGGGGTGTCTCCGATATCGATCGGAGTAGCTCCTTTTGCGTCGATCTTTTGTCGGTCGTTCCAAGCCACTGCCCGGAATCTTCATCTGGTTACTCATCCCGAAGCCCAGGTTTACATTTTTCCTTCGGTTGCAGGATATGTCGGAGGTGACATCGTCGCCGGCATGGCAGCACATGACCTCGAAAAGAAGGATACTACTCTTTTGTACGTTGATATTGGAACCAATGGAGAAATTGTTCTGGTTGATCAGGGGAATATCTATTGCTGTGGAACCGCAGCCGGTCCAGCCTTTGAAGGAGCTCAGATCAAACATGGAACCCGAGCCACGCTGGGAGCGATCAGTTCGGTGGAAATTGAAAATGAAGAAATTAAAATTTATACTATCGGAGACGTTGCTCCCCGGGGAGTGTGCGGAACCGGATTGATAGACGCTCTCTCCTGTCTGATTAAGGGAGGCTTGATGGCACCCAATGGAAGATTACAGAAGGACGATCATCATTTTACCTCCCGTATTGCTGAAGAGGGAAAGACCAAATATTTTATCTTGAGTTATGACCCGTCAGTAATCATTACTCAGGAAGATATCTCGCAACTCCAATTAGCCAAAGCCGCTTTGCAAGCCGGGAGAAAAGTATTGCTCCACGAAGCAGGACGAGAAGAAGCCGACATTAATCAGGTTATACTGGCGGGAGCCTTTGGGAGCTTTATTAATCCGGAGAGTGCCATGACGGTGGGTTTGATCCCACGAGTGAAGGCGGTTTCGTCGGTTGGCAATGCATCCTTGTATGGTGCTAAAAAAGCTTTACTCTCTCGTGCTTTTCGACAGAAAGTGGAATGGGTGGCGAGGAAAGCCAAATATGTCGAATTATCGGCACGAAGCGATTTCCAGGATTACTTTTATGAATCCTTAATATTTGAGGAAA
>Ga0172366_10005422_pt1 | contig 10039 bp, 12 predicted proteins | sample LakKivSesite69cm_FD_114533 | JGI IMG/M metagenome (GOLD analysis project Ga0172366, IMG submission 114533) | Sediment microbial communities from Lake Kivu, Rwanda - Sediment site 69cm | ecosystem: Environmental > Aquatic > Freshwater > Lake > Sediment | place: Rwanda: Western Province, Lake...
GGCAGATCTCCTCACGATACGTGAACACAAGGGAAGGCTCAGGGGCCTTAAGCTTGCGTATGTCGGTGACCCCTGGAACGTCTGCCACACCCTGATGGTCGTCAGCAGCCTCATGGGGATGGACTGCTACGTCGCCGTCCCGAAGGGCTGGGCACCGAACCCAAAGATAGTGAGGTTCGCAGAGGAACACGCCTCGATTGGTAAAACCCAGATGGTCGTCACAGACGACCTCGATGAGGCGCTGAAGGGAGCCGACGTCGTCTACGCGAACACGTATCACAGTATGGGGCACAAGGACATCGAGGAGAGGAAGAAGGCATTCGCAATGTATCAGATCAACGACAGGACGTTGAGGTTGGCCAAGCCGGATGCCATCTTCATGCACTGCCTGCCAGGCTACCGCGGCGAGGAAATGACGGACAGCGTCATAGAGGGGCCACAGAGCGTTGTTTTCGACGAGGGAGAGAACAGGATGCACACCGAGAAGGCGGTCCTCGTCCTTCATGTCGCATAAAATTCCCCATTCTTTTAGGCCGAATTTCTACCACTAGGGTTATTAATTCTACTAGGCTAGCTATGTCGATGGAACATGGCAAAGGTTCCTAATCTTGTCACATCTATCCCCGGTCCGAAAAGCAGGGCTCTGCTCGAGGAAAGGAACGAATATGTGCCGCCCGGCGTTTACCTGACGCAGCCCGTCGCGATCGCCGAGTCGAAGGGCGCTTTGGTCACGGATGTCGATGGCAACACGCTCATCGACTTCACGTCGGGCATAGGCGTCGTCAGCCTAGGCCACTGCAAACAGGAGATAGTTGACACCATCTCCGAGCAGGCCGGCAAGCTGATCCATGGTTGTATTCACGTAGTCAATTACGAGCCGTACATCAAGCTGGCGAAGGCCCTCGTCGAGGTCACCCCAGGCAAGTTCCCTAAGAGGGCGATGATGGTCAACAGCGGCTCAGAGGCGGTGGAGAACGCCATCAAGCTGATCAGGCAGTCGACCAGGAGGCCGAACATCCTCAGCTTCGAGAACAGTTTCCATGGCAGGACATGGATGGCGATGAGCCTCACAGGGAAGTGGGACCCATACAAGGTGGGCTTCGGCCCATTCGTGCCTGGCATCTACTTCACCCCCTACGCCTATTGCTACCGCTGTGCCTTCCACCTCGAGTACCCCGGATGTGGCTTCGCCTGCATCCACCATATAGAGAAGAACATATTCAAGACCCAGGTCGAACCCAGCACCGTGGGCGCGGTAATAGCCGAGCCTGTCCAGGGGGAGGGGGGCTTCATCAACCCTCCCCTCGACTACTTCAAGGAGCTGAAGAAGCTCGCGGACGAGTACGGTATAAAGCTGATCATCGACGAGGTTCAGACCGGCTTTGGCAGGACGGGGAAGATGTGGGGCATAGAGCACTACAAGATCGAGCCTGACATCATCACCATGGCTAAGGCGATCGCCTCGGGCCTTCCCTTGAGCGCTGTCGTGGCTAGGGACGAGCTGATGAAGGACATCTACCCCGGCAGCATGGGCGGCACGTACGGTGGAAATCCTGTCGCCTGCGCAACAGCCCTGAAGGTGCTGGAGATCATCAAACGCGAGAATGTAGTTGAGAAGTCGGCGAGGATGGGCGTTCACCTACGAAAGCGCTTGGATGAGTTCAAGGAAAAGTATGAGGTAATTGGCGACGTTCGCGGGCTTGGACCGATGCTCGCCATGGAATTCGTCACCGACAAGGATTCGAAGAAGCCGAACCCTGACGCGTCTTCTAGGGTGATGAAGACCTGCCTCGGGAATGGGCTGATGGTCCTGAAGGCTGGGCTCTACAACAACTGTGTGAGACTTCACCCGCCGCTCACGATAGAGGAGAGCATCCTAGACGCCGGCATGGATATTCTTGAGGACGCTGTGAAGAAGGTCTAATCCCTCTTTTTCATTTAAGTGCGGGAATGTATTGTATGATCCGATGAGAATAGGGTTCCACGTTTCCATCTCCGGCTCTATCGATAGATCTGTTGATAGAGCAAAGGAACTTGGGTGTACCACGTTTCAAATCTTCACCAGGAGTCCAAGGAGTTGGGCCTCGAGAGAAATTAAGCAGTCTGAAGCTGAAATATTCAGGGCTAAGCTATCTTCATCGGGCATTGAACCCGTCTATGCTCACATGCCCTATCTCATCAACTTGGCAGGTACAGATGCTACGACGTACAGAAGATCGATATCCTCACTGAGAGAGGAGCTGAGAAGGTGCAGGCTTCTCCAAATTCCTTACATCGTTACTCACCTCGGCAGTCATCTTGGTTCAGGTCAGAGGCGAGGACGCAGAAGGGTGGTCAAGGCTCTCAGAACCGTTCTAAAAGATTCCGACGAAACCATGATTTTGCTTGAAAACAGCTCAGGCTCTGGCAATCAGGTAGGATCCCACCTCGAGGAGATTAGGGGCATCTTCGACGACGTGAATTCACAAGGGATTGGTTTCTGCTTTGACACCTGTCATGCCTTCGCTGCGGGGTACGAGCTCAGAACAAGCGATGGCATAGGGGAGACGTTTGATGAGATTGAGCGAAGTATAGGCTTCGATAGGATTAAGCTCGTTCACCTCAACGACTCTTCGGGTTCGTTGGGCTCAGGCGTCGATCGACACGAGCACATCGGCCTCGGCTCGATCGGCGAGGTAGGCTTCAGGCTTATGCTTCATAGTAAGTTTGCTAGCAAACCGATGGTGATGGAGACTCCGGTTGATGGTAGAAGAAGTGACGAAGAGAACATGAGGAAGGCTCTTGAGCTAGCTATCTAATTGATCAAAAGCCCCTAGCTTGGTCTGATAGGGACGAAAATCTGCACCGTACTTGATTACTCTAAGCGCTGAGCAGGCGCATTCGTGGAGCTCCCGTTCCGAGAGGTATGGGTATATTTTTCTACCCACTTTTAATAACGGGTCTATGGTCTCGATCTTTTTCTTTTTTCCGTTTGCCTCTTTCTTCGTCTTCTGAACTAATTGATATATTAGTGCTCGACGCTTATCAACCTGAGTCATAAATATCTCGTCTAATAAACGAGATAATTTCTTAGTATATAAATATATCATGGTTTATCCCAAATTTCATCAGTTTAAAGTCAATATTTTTCTGATCTGTGTTAAACACTGGGTCTTTGCGAGCGCATGAAATCTTTTCATTCATCATAAGAAAATTGTAATTGTCTATTTGATAGGCTTAGTGTTACTTTGGTTTTCAAAGATATGTGGAAAATCGCTCAATCAACTAAATTGATTAGCTATTTTACTATTGGAAAGGGTAAAATTAAAATCGATGGTCTCTTAGACTATCCTTGTCTTCGGGACCATGCCCCGGTGGCTTAGCCTGGCCAAAGCGTTTGCTTGGTAACCCGCTCGTTGGGCCGAAGAGCAAAAGATCGCGGGTCCAAATCCCGCCCGGGGCTCCATCAAATCAACTTATTTAGAAATGCCTCTATAGGTGATGGGAAATCTATATCTTAGAACCGGCTTGAACCCCCTCTGCTTCGACGGCGTCGTATTCGACCTGGACGCAACGCTCGTAAATCTCGGGGAACATGTCGATTGGAGTAAAGCGCAAGAGGATGTAAAGAAAATCTTTATCGATTGCGGTTATGGGGAAGAGGAGCTGAAGCAACGTGAATCGAGGGGTCTTTTTAACCTCCTCAATATCGTCAACGAGGAACTAGTCCAAGGAAGGCCAAAGGATGAAGCGAGGAAGATTCAATGCAAGGCGTTTGATGTTATAGAGGCTTATGAGATGCGTGGTGTAAAGGCGTGTGGCCTGATGCTCGGATGCTTATACGCGCTGAAATGGCTTAGGGAAAGAGGCATACTCATGGGCGTTTGCACTTCAAACTCGATCGCTGCAACGGATATGGTGCTCGATTCATGCGGGATTACATCCTACTTCTCAAGCATCGTCGGCAGAAATATAGACCTGAAGATGAAGCCGAACCCGGATCAGATCGAGGCGTGCCTCCGCGAGATGAGTGTCAAGCCAAGGAGAGCCGTGATGGTTGGGGATAGCCATAATGATATCCTAGCAGGAAAGGCCGCGGGAACATTCACCGTCGCTATCCCAGTCTATTTCACGAGAAGGGAGGCACTTGACGATGCTAAACCGGATGCGGTAATTAAGAGCCTCCATGAACTACCTCACGCTCTCCTCGGTCTCTCATCTCGGATAAAGTCGAAATAGACACCGAATTATCTTTTCTAGAATAGACCTGAGATCGCCGGGCGCGAACCATTTTTATAAACAACCCCAATCCCTTAACTCAAGGGTAAAACGATGCCTGAGATCATCGGTAAAGGCACATGGTACGATAAAGCGGCACATGAACTGATAGAGCGGGAGAAGAACCTGGGCAGGAACCTGAGCAACATACGAACCGAGAGCGGCCTCGGCGCCTCAGGCTTCCCACACATAGGCAGCCTCGGCGACGCCCTCCGCAACTACGCCGTCGCCATGGCATGCAGGGTACAGGGATATAACGCCGAACTCATCGCCTTTTCAGACGATAAGGATGGGCTCAGAAAGGTGCCCGCCGGCCTCCCAGATGACCTTGAGAAATGGGTCGGCTATCCAGTCTCATCCATCCCAGATCCCTTCGGTGATTGTCACCAAAGCTTCGGCAGCCACATGACCAGCCTGCTTCTAAATGCCTTGAACACAGCGGGAGCCGACTACCATTTCATGTCAGGGAACATGGTCTATCAGGAAGGCCTCTTGAACGATGAGATCATAACCCTCCTCGAGAACGCGGGTCGAGTCGGCGAGATAATCTACGACGAGATTGGTCAGGAGAAGTACCAGGAGACTCTACCTTATTTCGCCATCTGCGAGGATTGTGGTAGAATCACGACGCATGCCTATTCCTACATGCCCGAGGAGCATAAGGTCCTCTACGATTGCAATGGAATGGAGATAAAGGGGAGGTGGCTCGAAGGCTGCGGCCACAAGGGAGAGGTCGACGTCCTCGCCGGGAAGGGCAAGCTCAGCTGGAAGGTTGAGTTCGCAGCCAGGTGGAAGGCGCTCAACATCCGTTTCGAGGCGTATGGCAAGGACATAGCCGATTCTGTTAGGGTAAACGACAGGATCTGCCGGGAGATTCTTGGCTGGGAGCCCCCGATGCATGTCCAGTACGAGATGTTCGTCGATAAGGGGGGAAAAAAGATATCCAAGTCCGCTGGGAACGTCTTCACCCCCCAGGTCTGGTATAGATACGGCTCGCCCCAGTCGCTGAATCTCCTCATATTCAAACGCTTCGTAGGTACGAAGAGCGGATCGGTGGACAACATCTCCCCTCATATGGATGAGCTCGATGACCTTGAGGACATCTACTTCGACAGGACAAAGATCGGTGATGAGGTGGAGAAGGCTAGGCTGATAGGCTTGTATGAATATAGCTGGATGCTCAAGCCCCCTGAGAGGCCATTCGTCCACATCCCCTACAACTTGATGATAAAGCTGGCTAGGTTAGCCCCAAAGGGCTCGGAGGAGGAATTCATCAGATCAAAGCTCAGAGAGTATGGTCTCCTAGAGGCTGGGGAAAGAGGACTGGAAACCCGTATTAACTATGCTCTGAATTGGGTCAGAGACTTCCCAGAGGAGGTCGTCTCACAGGTTGTCCTCTCCGAAGACCAGAAAAAAGCCGTGAAGGCCATAATGGCTGCCCTAAAGAAGGCGAATACTGTGGAAGAGTACCAGAGCGTAGTCTTCAACGTTTCAAAGGAGATGGGCTTGAAGCCGAAGGAAATCTTCGCGGTGATCTACCAGATACTTCTTGGTAGGAACCAGGGGCCTCGCCTCGGACCATACATTGCCATGATAGGTAAGGAGAACGTCCTGAAGGAACTAGGAGCTGTCATCAAAACCGGCTGATAAAAAATAAATTTAAAAAATTATAGGTGCTTATCCGTAGGGCTTGCCGGCGTTGCCCCAGTCAGACTTCTCTATATCGTAGAAGACTATGGATACTGCCTCGGGCTTGCAACCAACAGCTTCACACATCGCCTTCGTGAGCAGCTCCATTGTCTTGGCCTTCGTTGCCTTATCTCTGCCCTTATACCATTTCACTTCTATCCACGGCATTCTCAGAACACCGAGGATCATTCTACGCCATATCCGTTAAGAAGCTTACTGAGGCGGCGGGCTCCAAACTCAAGATCCTCATCACGGTTCAGAAGGGCAAAGTCTTCATCGCCCGCCTACTGTACTCTCATCTGTGAAGTTGAAAAAGGTTTGGCGAACGTGGATACTTTTTTACCTTCCGCAATCCTCTGGTTGAGCCATGGAGAGACCCGACAAGGACAGGTACTTCCTCGGCATAGCACTCAGCGTCGCGGCACGCTCCACCTGCCTGAGGCGGAAGTTCGGCGCCGTGATAGTGAAGGACAGCACCATAGTCGGCACAGGCTACAATGGCACCGCAAGGGGCGTTGTAAACTGCTTTGAGGTTGGCTGCATCAAAGACGAGATGGATGCACCGAAGGGCGAAGCATACGACTACTGCCCGGCAGTCCACGCGGAGGAGAACGCCATCATAAATAGTAACAGGGCTGACAGGATCGGGGCCACCCTTTACATCGCTGGCATCGACAGAGACGGAAGACTGACGATGGCGCTCCCATGCCAGAGGTGCAGTAGAAAGATAATCAACTCCCAAATAGGTAGGGTCGTTATAATGAGCAACGAGGGGGAGCCCCTCTACTTCGATGTAGCCGACTACGTCAAAGAAGACTCTAATTGGTATCAAGATGCCCTCAAGAAAGCAAAAATGAGGTAGACTCTAGCATAGAAGGACCTCGGTAAATTTATAAATTGACTGCCTAAAACCAATGCGAGGCTCGACGATGAGTCTGGAAAAGAAGGTTCAGGATCTCGAACTTGAGGTACACGGGCTCAACGACAAGGTCGAGAGCATAGAGGAGCAGCTCGAGGAGATAATGGAGCGCCTCAGCGAGATAGAGGAGAAACTAGAGGAATTATAAGCTGCTCTACCGGAATCCCGGCCCGTATAGGTAGGCGTTTCCTTCTAAAAAGATATTAACTATCCACCCCGCCCTATGCATGTGATCGGGATGGCCTTCGGGGAACATACCTCAAAGCAGATCATAGGGTCAAAGTCTCATGAATTTAAGGGAAAAAGGATAATTCTATGCATCACAGGCAGCGTTGCTGCAATCAAGAGCCCAGATATCGCGAGGGAGCTGATGCGTCACGGCGCCGATGTCTACGTCGTGATGACGAAGATGGCGGAGAAGATCATCCATCCGTACATGATGGAGTGGAGTACGGGCAACCCCGTCGTGACCAAACTCACGGGGCAGGTTGAGCACGTGGCCTATGGAGGCGAGCACGATAAGCGGGCGGACCTCATTTTGGTAGCCCCCTCTACTGCGAATACAATCGGGAAGGTCGCTGCTGGTATAGACGACACACCCGTCACGACGTTGCTCACGACGGCGATAGGTGCCGGGATTCCGGTGATAATCGCCCCAGCGATGCATGCGAGCATGTATAATCATCCTATAGTCGTCGAGAACGTTCGGAAGCTTGAGTCAATAGGCATCGAGGTGCTGATGCCCAGGATGGAGGAGGGGAAGGCCAAGATCCCTGACACCGATGAGATCGTCGACGCTGTCAGGAGGAAGCTAACGGCGGAGGAGGATTTGGCGGGGAGGAGGGTGCTCGTCACCGGTGGGCCGACTCGTGAGTATTTGGACGCCTTCAGATTCATCTCTAATCCGAGTTCCGGGAAGATGGGCGTAGCCGTGGCAGGGGAGGCTCTGGCCCGAGGCGCCGAGGTTACACTTGTTTATGGCCCGGCGGACGCGAAGCCACCGTATAAGGCTAAGGTGATCGGCGTCGAGACGACGAAGGAGATGCTCGAGGCTGTCGTGGCTGAGCTCAGGGAGAGAAAATATGATGTCGCGGTGTTCACCGCGGCTGCCTCGGACTTCGGCCCGACCGGCAGGAGGATGGAGAAGATGCCGTCGAGCAGAGGTGAATGGACAGTCAGGTTGAAGGCTCTCCCCAAGATAATAGCCGAAGTGAAGAAGGTCGATCCAGATGTCTTCCTGGTCGGCTTCAAGGCGGAGTATGGCATCACGGACGAGGAACTGGTGGATCGTTCCTATGAGAGGCTGAAGGAGATGGGCATGGACCTCATCGTCGCCAACGACGTAGCCAGGGAGAACGCCGGCTTCGGATCCGACAAGAACGAGGTGTTCATCGTGGATCCCAAGCGGGAAGTCGTGCATGTACCCTTGACCGATAAGAGGGATATAGCTAGGCGGATCATGGACATCGTATCAGAGTCGCTGAGAGCACAGATCATATAGAGGCCATATCGCCCAATGGTGCTGAGTGGAACTCAATTTTAGGAGGTTTTTTCGTCCTAAAATTGATACCCCCCTACCTTTTTTCACATAAGTAGAGCCGTTTATGGCTAGGTTACCTTTTCAAACTCCTTCTTAGGGGCGAAGCAGACTGGGCAGAGCCATTCCTCCGGAAGCTCCTCGAAGGGTACGCCTGGCTCAATGCCGTGCTCAGGGTCACCTTTCACGGGGTCGTAAACGTAGCCGCAGACCCTGCATTTCATGAGCTGATACTCTTTCGTGCTGGTTATGATCTTCTCGACCACGCCGCCGTACTTCTCATGGATCATGTTCCTGTCGAACTCGTAGAACTCCTGAAGCATGGCATCCTGCTCTTGGGGGGTGAAGTACTCCATGGCCGGGTAGAAGAAACGTCTGTCCTCCTTCTCGATGTGGGCTGGGTATAGTTGGATTAGTTCACCGAGATGGGTCTGAACCTCTACCAGTGCATGCTTGTCTCCTTTAGTGTATCTATTCTTCGCATCGAGGAGAGCTCGAACCGTTTTCCTGGCGTAGATGTGCTCCTGGACAAGCTCATCTATGACCTGTTTATCCAGAGGCTTGAGCTGCTTCATGCGGAGCTCCCTGAAGAGTATATCCTCCTCCTTCCCGTGGTGCGTCCTGTCGGCGTAGGTCTTGAAGAAGTCGACGGCGGTGTCGATGAAGACAGGGTCGAGGTCATTCACCTCCCTCGTCCTCTTTAACTCCCTATCGAGAAGCCCGACCATGCGCTCGATTAGCCTGTGCTCCCTCATGAGAAGGCCGATTGGCAGCAATGTGATCACTAAACTATCGATGCCGATGGCAGTCTATAATCCTTTTTCAGAAGCACCTTTCTCGATAATCCTCAGCTCCTGAATCAGGTTAATAGGCTGGGGCTCCAAAAGCTTCATTTGGTGTTCAGTTGATGCCCATCGACACCGACTTCCAGAAGAAGAGAAAGGTTGTGGACCATAAGGAAGGATTGGCCGTCTGGGGTCCTGTCGCGCCTCCCCAGAAGCTCGGCATCGTCGGCACGAATGTGGCCATAGACTGGGACATCTGTGAGGCTCAGGGAATATGCCTCTCAGTCTGCCCCGTCCAGCTCTGGGAGTGGCGGGATACACCAGGCCACCCCAAGTCTGAGAAGAAGGCCTTCCCGGCCAGGGAGGCTGACTGTATCCAATGCCTAGCCTGCGAGTCAGGATGTCCAGTGAATGCAATAAAGATAACAGCGCCCTAGGCCCATTTGTTTTCCGGAATGGATCATGAACTAGACAGAACATGTTCCTATGCGTCAATGTAGATGCTTATTAAGCCCCGCGGCGTCTCAGAACTACGTCTCTGAATGAGCGGCGACAACGTCCAGCCAAAGGATGTCTTTTCTGGCAGGGCCATCTTATGTATGTTCAAAACCAACATCCACGACCATAGGGTATTCAGGATCAGGTTGGACGAGCTAAGAGCCCTCGTCGAGGCGCTCGGGCTTGAAGTCGTCTCGGAGATCGTTCAGACCAGGTTCCATTCATTCTCCAAGTACTGCGTCGGTAAGGGGAAGGTCAAGGAGATCAGGAGTCTTGCAGAGAAATGCGATGTAAGGCTCGTGGTCTTCTACAACATCATAAACAGCAGCCAGAAACTCAACCTCATCCGAGATA
>Ga0172366_10005423_pt1 | contig 10038 bp, 11 predicted proteins | sample LakKivSesite69cm_FD_114533 | JGI IMG/M metagenome (GOLD analysis project Ga0172366, IMG submission 114533) | Sediment microbial communities from Lake Kivu, Rwanda - Sediment site 69cm | ecosystem: Environmental > Aquatic > Freshwater > Lake > Sediment | place: Rwanda: Western Province, Lake...
CTATATACGTTTTCAGTTGCCCAAAGTAACTTGCGTTCGAAGGTTGAACATCAGCGTCCTTCCCTGAGTCCCAAAACCCCCTATGGCAACAATCTTGCGAGCGTGGCTCACAGAAGATAACTTATGTGATAAAGCTCGAGGCTCTTTCTGGGTTATGGGTCTATGGCGGTGGCCTTTCGCCCAAGGTCACGCTGATGAACAGTTTCTGGCCACTGCGGATTATGGTTAGAGTCACAGTGTCGTTGGGCCGCTTGTTTCTCTCCATGTAGACCGAGAGATCGTTGAGGCGCTTGACGATGAGGTCGTCGACGCCGACTATCAGGTCTCCTCCGATCCTCACTGTCTGCCCTAAGACCGTCACATCTTTGTTTCCCCCCTTGATTCCTGCTTGGGCTGCGGGTGAGTTGAAGGCCACGGTTCCGACGAGGAAACCATAGCTCACATTAAGGTTCGCTGCTTCTTTTATGTCGAGGTTAACGTCGACTCCTGAGACACCTAGGTAGGGATGCTTGTAGGTTCCAGTGGCAATCAGGTTTGGTGCCTCCCTAGCAATCGTATCCGATGGGATGGCGAAGCCGACGCCACTCGAAGTGCCTGACTCGGATATGATGGCCGTGTTCATACCTACAACCTCCCCGAGGAGATTCACTAGGGGGCCGCCCGAGTTCCCTGGATTAATGGCGGCATCCAACTGAATCACGTCCACTATCTTGTAGTTTCCAGGCGCGTCGAGGTCCCGCCCAACTTGGCTTACTATACCTGACGTCATGGTTCCGCTTAGGCCGAAGGGGCTACCGATGGCGACTACCCTCTCACCCACTTGGAGGGCCGAACTGTTGCCTAAGGCTAAGGGTTTGATCCAAGGCATGTTTGTTGATAGCTTGATTACTGCGAGGTCGCTATAGGGATCAGTTCCGACGATCGTCGCTTTTGTGTTGTTTCCGTCCTCGAAGGTGACTAAGAGTTCTGAGGCGTCTTCGACTACGTGGTTGTTGGTTATGATGTATTGGGCTTCGTTATCTACCCTGTAGACGAAGCCTGAGCCTAGGCTCTGGGTGACGAGGCCTGTTAGTGTTTGTTTGCGGTTCTGGATTAGGACGACTGAGGCTCTGGTCAGATTGTATATCTTCGTTAGGACCTCGTTCCCGCTCTGGTTGAGGTAGAACCTGTTCTCTAATCGGATATTCAGGGCCTGGATCTGAGCCTCCAAGTTCCTTATCTGCTCTGAGAGTTCGCTGGTATTTGAGACGGGATTGAGGACCGTGTAGAACATGACGAAACTGTTTCCCAGAACCACTATGCCTAGGAGTAGGGCTACGTACATCCATCGCTTTGACTCTGTTTCATAGGACATTTTGCGACCCTTAGGGATTCTTGTCGGGAGGACGATTTAATGTTTCTCAACTGGGGATACGGAGCTTTTGTTACCATTTAGTAATATTTATAACGGAGGCTTCTCACCAAAGACTTAACCTCCCCCTAACAAGAGGAGGAGACCAAACCTCTAGGAGTGAAATAAAGGAATGAGTAGGGACGAGGACTTCGACCGATGGTTCAGAAGGCGAAGACAACGATGGCCGAGTAGCTTCTTCGGCTTCGACTTTGGAGAAATGGACCGAATGATCGAACAGATGTTCAAAGACATGGCCGAGACGATGCCCAAAGAACTTTATCGTGAGGAGAAACTCCCCGACGGAACCACAATCAGAAAGATGGGACCGCTCATCTATGGCTACTCCATGACCATCGGACCAGATGGGAAACCAGTCATAAGGGAATTCGGGAACGTCAGACCCTCACAACGTGCCCCCTTCGGTGCTCCTAGACCTCCAATAGAACTCAAAGAAGAAAGAGAACCACTTGTAGACATAATATCGGACAACGGGACGATACGAGTCGTCGTCGAACTACCCGGCGTCGAGAAGGAAGACATCAAACTCCGCTGCTCCGAGAAGATACTGACCATAACCGTCGACACACCTGAACGAAAATATCGCAAAGAAGTTGAGCTACCAGCTGAGGTCGACCCGAAGATCGGCAAAGCCAGCTACAAGAACGGCGTATTGGAAATAACCTTGAACAAGGTCGAAAAGAGAAGGCCTTCAGGAGAACCCATCGAGATAGAGTAAGTCTATACCTTACCTCTCTTTTTTCAGGAATCCTTAAACGTGCCCATCCCCTTTGCAGGAGAGAGTGGATCTTATGCCCGCAGAGATCTTGGACGCAGAGCTATTCGTGAAACTAGCCGAAAAGGCCGAGGTCTGCCGCGTTGTCCGTTATGAAGACGAGGTCAAGCTAAAGCTGCGAACACCCGCGAGGCTCTATACCATGAAGATGGAGCCACCTAAGGCTGATGAACTGTTGAAGAACCTGAAGTGTAAAGTTGTTGAGCTGACTAAGGAGAAGAAGGGGAAGCGGCAGAAGGAGGAAGCGCCTACCCCCCGTGAGAGACAGGAAGAAGAGTGAGACGATCCCCCGCCGTCAACCGAGTCTCCAACCCATCTAGGACACCGATCTCTCTCCCATTGACCAATACCAGTAGGTTACTTCTCATCCCCTCTTGATCTTCTTCCAGTAAGAAACCCTTTGGGATTCCATGTTTCTCCTCCAACTCTCGAATAAATGAGATCACACTCACACAATCGTTTATAGTCACACGTAGCTTTCCCTTACCAGCATAATGCCTCAACGTACCAACAAACTCAACTGTAACAAAGCCTTGCTCACTACCGGTGGAAGAGGAAGATACCTTCATCGTATGTTCGACCTTCAAAGACCGATTTAGGTGGAATCTTATCGACATGCTTCTTAGAAACCCAAAGGTAGAATTCACGGTTCGCCTCATCCAAGGAATGATTCCTGAGAAACCTAAGGGGGAAATCAACCCCCATGGGACGTGCTGGGAACTTATGCCTCGAAGTCTTACATGGGAACCGTCTGCCTGACCGAGCCATCTCAATTATAGCATCCTTCGTCAAGGGAGGCATCGCGATATAGGCCAAAGCGGAGCCTTCTTGGACGCTCTTGGAGGCCATCTCCTCTGAGGCATATCCTATCCTGAAACCCGAGTCGCGTAGCTTAGCATCCACCCTCCTGAGAGCTTCGTATGCTTCGAATAGGCTTCCAAATTGGTCAGAGATCAAGGCTCTTCCTTTCATCACGACGGCTAGGGCTTTGGTCGAGTGGATGGTTTCATTAACCTTCTCCCAATCTAGATCGATGTTCTCAAACCCCTCGACGGCATTTGCCAGACGATTATGATCTCCGTCCTCGATGATACGGTACCAGCACTTCACTTCTATGAGGGGGCTTTGATAATCCACCATGCAGACGGGAATTTGGCTGTACCCCAGCCTCTTTAACGCCTCCGTTCTATGATTTCCATCCAAAACCACGAGAGAGTTGCCGTCGACTATCACCGGATGCTTCATCATGCCGTCTCTTTCGATCTCGTGAACCAACTTCTCCAAGAGTTCTGGGATGACATCCTCGTGGGGGAGAATCTTTCGCAGTTCAGCGGTCTCCAATTTCATCTCAAAGTCTTGGAGGTGAAGGGTATATCTTTCCTCAGGCATCTTTTGCGACTCCTAGGCGAACTCAACAACCTTACTCCCAGTCATTAGAGACACCATCTTAGACGCTAGCTCTATGAGGGCCCTCGCATTACGTATTGCGATGTCCTTCCCCAACCTTTCGCCGCCGTTAATACAGCTTCGAATCATCAACTCCATATCCGCCAAGAACTTCATAGTCGGGTTATCAACGCTCCTCTTCCCCTCGAGAACATCATTAACCATCGGCGTCAGATACGATGGATCGCCGATGCTATAATAGACTGAGGTCTGGGCCTTACGCATCGCCATAACAGCGAAGCCGACGCTCATCGTAGGTATAGGCGTCTTGTCCGCTGTGGAAAGGTCAGACTTGGCTTCCCTAAGAAACCTAATCGCCCAGTTCTTGCGGTACTCGTCTATGAGGAGCGGCACCTCCAGTCAACCCTCACATCGCATAGCCGTCAGAGAGTTCAGCGTTCGTTGCCTCCATTCTCGCTTAGCCGGCCATAGAGGCGGAATGAGCATACCATATGACGTCCCCTATATAATCAATCTCCCTTACCTGCCTCTCGACTCAGGAAATTGGAAACGGGGTCTTCAGAAGGACTTAAAAGAGGCTTGCGAAAATCTATTTCCGAGTGAATGGTGGTCTATTTGGCTAAAAAGGACTTGCAGCTTGCACCGATGCACCGGATAATCAAGAAAGCGGGTGCTGACAGAGTAAGCGACGAGGCAGCGAGGGAACTGCGTGAGGTTCTGGAAGAAGTGGGCGTGAAGATCGCGCAGGAAGCCCTCGACTTTACAAAGCATGCCCACCGGAAGACGGTCAAAGCAGAGGACATCCAAATCGCTGTCAGAAAGCTCCTCAAAGAGTAGGGGAATCACTTCATCTCTAAATGGGTGGCGCATCCTTTGTCTTTAGTCCGGTTCCGCGAAAAACTCTTATATGGCGGCGCTTTTCCGTCATCTACTCAGAACAGCTACTAAACGGAGGAAAGAAGAATGGCTGCAGGAGTCCCTTCAGGATTGGCGAGCCAACCGATCCTGATTCTTAAAGAAGGATCTAGTCGAAGACGCGGTAAAGAAGCCCAGCTGGCAAACATATCAGCAGCACGAATCGTAGCAGACGTGGTCAAGGCAACCCTCGGCCCACGAGGGATGGACAAGATGCTCGTGGATACCTTGGGCGACGTAACCATCACCAACGATGGCCATGAAATACTCAAGGAGATAGACGTCCAACACCCGGCTGCGAAGATGATCGTGGAGGTCGCGGAGACCCAGGACAAGGAGGTTGGAGACGGGACAACCACCGCGGTCGTCTTGGCTGGCGAGCTACTCAAGAACGCGGAGGATCTGCTCGATAAGAATATTCACTCGACGACGATTGTGAGTGGTTATCGTAAGGCAGCAGATGAAGCCCTCAAGATTCTCCAAGAGATTGCAGTACCAGTTGACTTGAATGACCGCGAAGCCTTGAAGAAAATCGCAATAACTTCTATGCGAGGTAAGATCATCGGAATTGCCCGAGACCACTTCTCGGACATTGCCATAGACGCTGTGAAGCAGGTCGCGGAGGAGGCGGCTGGGAAGATGACCGCCGACAAGGACGACATACAGATGGTCAAGAAGCCTGGGAAGAGTCTCCTCGACACTCACCTCATCCAAGGCATCATAGTCGACAAGGAAGTGGTTCACCCAGATATGCCCAAGAGGGTTGACGACGCGAAGATAGCTCTCCTAGACTGCGCCCTCGAGATCGAAAAGACGGAGATGGACGCAGAGATCCGTATTCGTAACCCGTTACAGATGAAGGCCTTCCTTGATGAAGAGTCGAGGATGCTGAAGGAGATGGTGGATAAGGTCGTCAGCACCGGCGCTAATGTCGTGCTCTGCCAGAGAGGAGTTGATGATATGGCTCAGCATTTCTTAGCTCGCGAAGGAACCCTTACGGTGAGGCGGATCAAGGCCTCAGACATGGAGAAACTAGCGAAGGCGACTGGCGGTAGAGTAGTCACTAACCTTGATGACCTGACAGCAAACGACCTAGGCACCGCGAAGATTGTCGAGGAGCGGAAGATCGGTGAAGATAAGATGGTCTTCATCGAAGGCTGTAAGAACCCCAAGGCGGTCTCAATACTCATCAGAGCGGGTTTGGAGCGGCTCGTTGACGAGGCGGAGCGGTCACTTAATGATGCTCTATGCGTGATTGTCGACATCGTCAAAGAAAATAAGGTCGTGGCTGGAGGTGGTGCTGTAGAACAGGAGCTATCCCGAAGGCTCCACCAGTACGCAGCTAAGGTCGGTGGAAGGGAGCAGCTCGCCATAGAACGCTTCGCTGACTCGCTGGAGGTAATTCCCTCAGCCCTCGCTGAGAACGCGGGCCTCGACCCTATCGACATTCTAGTCGCCTTGCGATCGGCTCACGAGAAGTCTGACGGTCTTTGGATGGGAATAAACGTCTTCAACGGCGAAGCCGTTGACATGATGACGGAAGGCGTCATCGAGCCTCTGAGCGTTAAGACACAGGCGATCAAGTCAGCGGTAGAAGCAGCGTCCATGATTCTGCGCATAGATGACGTCATTGCTGCGGCGAAGCCGCCTCCGATGCCTCCGAAAGGTGGGATGCCGGAGTACTAGCTTAGCCTTCCCTATCTCTTCTCTTTTTGCTATTTCTTGTTCTCCTAATCCTAAGGTTTGCAAAGCCTTTATATCACGGCCATAGATTGTCTCGTGCACTATGCTCCGGTGGTGTAGCTCGGCAAGCATATGAGCCTCTCGACCACTGGGGGAGAAAGCTCACGACCCGGGTTCAAATCCCGGCCGGAGCACTCAACGCATAACTCTTATGTGTTTAACCTCTTGTGCTATTGCAAGTCTTATTTCTGCGTCATTGAGGCTATGATGGCCATCGCAAATATTGTAATACCTGACAAGACTACTAATGGCCCGGCTGGCAGGTTCAAATAGCTAGATAATAAAACTCCAGAAAACGAACTAATTGCACCAAATATAGAGCTTAATACGGAATATCTTATTAAACTTGAACTTATGGTCTTCGCAGCTGCGGCGGGAACCACAACTAGAAACCCTACTAACAAAGTCCCAACAATTTTAATCCCTATAGCTACCGTAAGAGATACGAGCAAAAGGTATAAGAGGTTTATTCTAGCAACATTAACTCCATTTGAAATCGCAAGTTCTTCTGAAATCATAGTCAGAACAATTTTATTATAAATAATCTTTGTAAGAGAGATAGCTACAATAGAAATGATTGCTGCTACTACTGTATCCATTAAATTCACTTGACTTATATCACCGAATAAGGCTTCAAGCAACTCTGGTTCCGGTATAATTAATATTCCTACCGCTAAGGCTATAGTGAATAATGCGCCCACGATGGTTTCGAAAGATAACTTGGTCATTCTTCCTAACTGCCAAATCATGATTGCTGATCCAAAGAGAAAAGCGAATCCTCCCAAGAAAGGATTAAAATTGAATAAGAAGCCCAGAGCAAGACCCGGCAAAGCCACATGTGATAAGGCATCGCCGACAAGCGCCATCTTTTCTAGCACCATGATGGACCCTAAATAACCAGCCGAAAATCCTACGAAGATTGCTATTATGAGACTAAATATTGAGGCCTCTGCCATATGAATCGCCAATACTTACGGTCGCGTTTCTAAACACGTGTGTGTTTCACCGTAAATTATCTTCTGCAAAGAAGGATTCATTATCTCCTTTGATTCCCCAAAAAACGTCACACATTTATTCAGAGCTAACATATAATCCGAATAATCTCTAATAATATGTATGCCATGTGATATTAGGAGTAGTGTGACTTCATTTTCCTTCGTGAATCTCTTAAGCACCTCGTAAATAGCTTCTTCACTGTCTAAGTCTACTCCTGTTGTAGGTTCATCGAATAACAAAACGTTTGGCTTATCTATTATGGCCCATGCTATTAATACTCTTCTCAGTTGTCCTCCAGACAAAGCGTCTAAACTCTTATTTAATATGTCTTTATTTAATCCAACAGAATTGAGGGCCTCATCAATGTTTGAGGCTTTCTTTATTGACAGGAATTCTTTTACGGAAATTGGTATATCTTTAACTGAAAGGATCTGTGGGACATATCCGATTCTGACTCTGTCTCCCCACTCGATTTTTCCTGTATATGGTATTAGATTTAGTAGTGTTCTAAACAATACTGACTTGCCGGCGCCGTTTGGGCCGACTATTGCGAGGGTTGTGCCTCTTTTGAGTTTAAAATTTATATTGTCTAGAATTATCTGATTTTGAATCTTTACGCTAAGACCTGATACATTTAATATGTTATCGTTGGGGTTTTCCATAAATAGCGAACTCGTTTGAAGTTGTAATCCTCAGTTCATATAAACTTTCAGGAATCCTCCTCACCAAGGTCGCGGTCTGGTTTTGGGGTCAACTCCCGATAGATGTCTACAGGCTCTGGAATTCGTGAGAGGAAGTTCCCTCACTAATGTCCGAGACGATTATTTATTTACGCCCTCCAAGCTAATTGGATGTGGTTCAAGGTGCTAGCAGAGATGGGGGGAGTCTATAGGTCTAGGCTCGAAGGGAAGTACTCCGACGAGACTACGCGGTTTGTCTCCTCCCTCGCAGAAGACGCGAGGATCTTCGAGGAGGACTTGGATAACACCGAGGCACACGATATTATGCTTCATGAGCAAAGGCTCTTGGATCGAGAGGAACTTACAAAGATCCTCGGTTCCTTGGAGAAGCTTCGTCGGAAATGGATTGAGGGGGAGTTCAAGCTTGAAGGGGAGTACGAGGATGTCCACGAGCTTGTCGAGGCCCATGTGATAAGGGATCTCGGGCCCGAAGTGGGTGGGAAGCTCCACTCCGGTCGGTCGAGGAATGATCAGGTTGCCACGGACATACGGATGCGCCTGAGGAGCGACCTGTTGACCATATCCCAGGCAATCCTAGATCTAGTCATGACCTGCCTATCTAGGGCAGAGGAGTGGAAGGCGACGCCGATGCTCCTTTACACGCATACTCAGCAGGCACAGGTCGGGGCCTTCGGTCACTACCTCCTCGCCTACGCAGAAGGATTGCTGCGAGACTTTCAGAGGATTCAGGACTGTTATGACCGCGTCAACCTTAGCCCCCTCGGCGCAGGACCTGCTGGCGGAACGGTTATTCCCGTTGACAGGCATCGAACTGCACTTCTCCTGGGCTTTGATGGTTTGGTTCGCAACTCGTTGGATGCGACGAGTTCGAGGGATTTCATGGTTGAGGCTACAGCTTGTTTGGCGAGTCTGATGGTGAGTCTCAGCCGGGTCGCTGAGGACCTCGTCCTATGGTCTAGTTCGGAGTTCGGGTTCGTCGAACTCGCTGACGAGTTCGCTTCAGTCTCAAGTATAATGCCCCAGAAGAAGAATCCCACCGTCCTCGAACTCATAAGAGGCAAGACCAGCCGCGTCAACGGAAACCTAGCCGCCCTCCTCGAGATGTTGAAGGATCTCCCCTCAGGCTATAGTAGCGACCTACAAGAGACGAAGCCCCTCCTCTGGGACAGCCTTGACCAGACCCTCGCATCGCTAAGAATCCTCACAAACGTCCTCGGCTCACTGACCGTCCATGAGGGCAAGATGGTTAAGGCGGCTCGGGGAAGCTACGTCTTCGCCGTTGATTTGGCCGAGTGTTTGGCATTGCAGGGTCTAGTTTCCTTCAGGCAGGCCCACGCCTTAGTTGGGGTTCTCGTCCGTGAGATGGTCTCCAAAGGCTTGGAGCCCAGCAAGCTCACTCCTGAACTCATAGGCGCGACGGCCGAAAAAGTTCTCGGACGCTGGATTGAGGTTCCTCAGTCCCTCATCGAGGACGTTACCGATCCGAGGAAATGTCTGGCGCGTAGAGCTTCTCTGGGTTCGCCGAATCCTGACCATGTTGAACATATGCTGCAAGAGTCGCGGGACCTTGTCTCAAAGGCGATGGCCGCACTCCTAACCCGCCGGGAACGACTTGAGTCGTCAAAGGCGAAGCTCTCTGAGGCTGTGAACAAGTATACTGGGCTTGGTGAGCCGAAGAGGCATGTAATAGATGGGAACTCAGCGCTCATCGTGGTCGATGTTCAGAAGTGCTTCTGCCTAGGAGGCTCCTTGCCGGTTCCTGAAGGAGATGAAGTCGTCCCAGTCTTGAACGAGTACGCGAGGATGTTCCGTGAGGCTGGAGCACCTGTCTACGCCACAAAGGACTGGCATCCACCGAATCACATCTCCTTCAAGACCCGCGGAGGACCCTGGCCCCCACACTGCGTTCAGGGAACAGAGGACGCAGCCCTGCATCCAGATCTCAAGCTCCCACCCCGAACTGAGGTCATATCTAAGGCGACAGACCCTGATCGAGAAGCCTACTCGGGGTTCGACGGTACCGATCTAGCTCAACGCCTGAGGAAGAAGGGGGTCAAACGCGTCTTCGTCGGAGGGTTGGCCACGGACTA
>Ga0172366_10005425_pt1 | contig 10034 bp, 8 predicted proteins | sample LakKivSesite69cm_FD_114533 | JGI IMG/M metagenome (GOLD analysis project Ga0172366, IMG submission 114533) | Sediment microbial communities from Lake Kivu, Rwanda - Sediment site 69cm | ecosystem: Environmental > Aquatic > Freshwater > Lake > Sediment | place: Rwanda: Western Province, Lake Kivu...
AGAATCGGCTCACCCTCCTTTTTTTCCCCCTGTGGAGGAGATGTACCTGGTGTTCGGAACTCGCCCTTTTCGGAAGTACTGAGGCAAAAGATAGTTTTATATACAAGCAGTAATCTAACCTACTAGTAGCACTTGTTTTCAAGTGTTGGGTCCGTTGTTGTGGCATAACCGCCATCAAAGAATTAGGAGGTGATACAGATGGTAGAAATAATCACCATTATTATGGAAAGTTTTGCGACCGCCATAGGCACCATGATTAAGTGGATACCGGCGATCATCGCTGCGCTGATTATTTTGCTCATTGGCTGGATCGCCGGCAGGCTCGCGGGAAAAATCGTTGGTGCTATAATTGAGAAGATACGTCTCGGCGCGGCTGTGGATAAAACGGTTATTGGTGGTGCTATCAAATCAACGGGCATGACCACTGCCGGATTCTTCGAAGTCCTCGTACGATGGTTCATCTACATCATCTTCATCATGGCAGCGATAAACGTGCTGAAAATAGAGTTATTGATCGACTTTATGAATCAGCTCGTCTTGTACATCCCGCATCTTATTGCTGGTCTCTTCCTGCTGATCGTCGGCCTTATCCTCGTCGATTTCGTCATGGACTGGATTGGAGCGCAATTAAAGAGCCGCGAAGTTAACCAAGGCGATCTGATAGCAACGATACTCAGGGCGCTCTTCACCTTGGTGATTATCGTACTGGCACTGGATCAAATGCTCATTGACACCTCGATAATCTACACCTTCCTCGAACCGCTAGCGTGGGGCCTTGGAATCGGCCTTGCAATCGCAATAGGCATCTCGCTGGGCTGGGGAAGCAAAGATATCGTTGCAGAATACATGAAAGAGAAATTGACCAAGAAGTAACGAGCCGTTCATAACGATGGGGTGGGATAGGTTCCTCGTGGGAATCTCTCTCAACCTTCTCTTTTTTAAAAAACAAGTACCGGGGTTTTCTTATCTTAGGTGCCCTCACTTTTTTTTTGATCCGTAAAATGCCACTTTTGGCATCGGAATACAGCGTAACCGGCAAAGATTCAAGCTATACTTGCTGCGATAAGGCTATGTTGTCGCTTTTAAGAGCTTTTCACTAGCATTCAGTCCGCGGGGATCCCTCACCTGAGTAGCCAGAATAGGATATTCGACGCCTCCTGCACGGCGCCCCGTCAGCCGATGAGGGTGACGTAATCGCCCTCGCGAAGCTCGGTATCACCATGCGCGCTCAGAGATTTGCCGTTCACGGTTCGACCGAGCAGATGTGCGAAAGTGCCGACGAGTATGACCGCGGCGAGTGAAGTCAGCACGGCGATGGTGCTCATAGAGGGGCTCCGGGACCGCAGCACGAGGCAGGAGCACGTTGAGGTGCCCACCGCTCATGATCGATCAGCAAGAGAGGAAAGGGATAAAGAGAAGAAAAAAGGAAAAAAGGGAAAAGAAAAAAGAGAGGAATGCTATAGGCTCACCTATAGCTCTTGGTACGCAGTTGTTGAGCCGAGCAGAATCACGTACGACCGCTCAGTCCGCAACGATTTCTGCAAATCCAACCTTCCTCGAGACCTTGGTCACCCGAATCTTGGCTTTGTCGCCTTTCTTCGTGTTGGGCACAAAGACCACAAATCCCTCGATTCGCGCTATCCCATCGCCGTCTCGACCCACGTCCTCGATGGTGACATCGTAGGTCTCGCCGACGTTAATAGGGGAGCTAAAGCCCCGTCTCTCACCGTATGCCATACCTTACAGACCCTCCTAGTTAGTTTTTGCTTTCGCAGTCAGTGATACACCGAAAAGTCGCCTTCTTCATGAACAAACTGCGTCCGTCATGAACAAAGTCGCCTATCCACCGTACCACTAGTAAACGACTATAACCTCTCGGTATATAAAGCTACAGGAGAGGAGCGCGTGGTAAGCGCGGAAAAACCTGCTTTTACTGCGTTACTGAATGCTCCCACCACTCCATGATGTATTCCGGGAGCATAAACCGGCGGAGATTCAAACGTTCAACCAGGTGGAGCGGCAGGGGACTGAGTGCGAACGTTGCGCGCTCGTAGAACGTGGTGGCTGGCGACTCAATGATAAAGCTCTCCGATTCACAGGATAAGTTCGATTCGTTCCCGACGAGCGAGTAGACATACGCGCCAAAGTCCTGGTGCTCCCGACACCATCCACGGACTGACTCGGTCTCGCCGGACCATGAGATGAGGAAGAGGATATCACCGGCGCGAGGTCGCGGCGCGAACGGCCCGGCGAGGTACGCCTCGTCCCCGAGGGCGCGTTTCACGTGCTGGAGCCGAATAGCAGTCATCTTCGCGACATTGCGACCCGGACCCAGCCCGCCGAGGGTGATGCGGCTCCGAGTCTCCAGCTTGTTGATGAGCTCGCAATACATCTCTGAGGTGACGAACCGATCCACCAGCTTACCGATGATCGCGGACTCCTCCGCGATCTTCCGAAAGACCGAGGTGTATCCCAGCCCTTCATTGATGACCTCCTTCGTCTTCTGAAAGAAGAGCAGGGAACTCAGTTCATACACATCGTTCAAAATGCCGTGCTTGAGGAACTCGTTCGTGGTGTCCGCCCTTCTACTCCGCCCGTGGAGCTCGACCACGTGCCCGTATTCCTTCTCGCTGATCCGTCCGATCGAGGAGTCACAATTCGAGACCACGGCATTGATACTGAACTGCTCGCTCTTCTCCTGCTCGATGTAATCGGCGAGCTGTTTTACCACGACCCGCGGCGTGGTGGTCTCACCGCTACCGGAGTTGACGAGCAGTGCGATCCGGTTATACTTCCGCGCCAGTGCCGGTGCGGCCTCGAGGATATTTCGGCCGGGGAAATCAATGTCAATCATCGTCTTCACGGTGCGGTCCAGCTGCCCCATCCCGATGTAGAGCGCGCTCTGCGATCTGCCTTCTCCCACGAGAATGATGCAATCAGCGGCGGCGAGCTCGTCGAAGAGCGGCTTGAATTCACTCCGTTTGACGTTTCGAACGTTCGCAATCACGCTATTGATGTACCCGACTTCTCTGCTGATCTCGTATCGTGCCATAGGCCGTAAGAGAGAATAAGAGGTGCCGCTTCTTTAAGCTTTTTCCCCCACTCCCGGCACGTCAATACGGTCGAGCCACGTACACCCGCACTCCCTGCCGCCCGCAGACGATACACGTGCTCTTGCCTGGTTCGCCCGCATCATGCTCCAGTAGTGGCTGACCGAGGACACTGACGCCAAGCTGCTCCTCCAGCATCGTCCTGCACCGTTCGTCAGCACATAAGGGTACGGCGATGATGCCGCGTTCCGTTTTCTCCTTCAGCTCAGCCCAGACCTCGTCGGTCGCCGTGGCACTCTGCTCGTAGTGATACACCCGAGTGCGCATTGCTTCTCCGGTTGCGCTCTGCATACTGGTCTGGATCGTCTCAAGCAGGCGCTGCACTTCTGGAACCACCTGGGCGAGAGGCAGCGGCGTTTTCGTGAAAGTGTCTCTCCGCACGGCCACACAGCTCTGCGTTCGCACGTCGCGAGGGCCGATCTCGATCCGGAGCGGCACGCCCTTCATCTCCCAGCGATAATACTTCGCGCCCGGGCGCTCCTCCGAGTCATCCACGATCGTGCGAATACCCGCGGCTTTCAGCGCCTCTTCGACGCTACGGCAGGCCGCATCGACCGCTCCCGCCTCGCTACTGCCCGCCGGGGTACGAGAGAAGAGAATGGGCACGATGACGACCTGGACCGGAGCGACCTTTGGGGGAAGGACCAGACCGTGATCATCACCGTGGATCGCGATCACGGAAGCGATGCAGCGTTCCGAGATGCCATAGCAGGTCTGGTTCACGAACTTCAAGGAGCCATCTGTATCCTCATAGGTGATCTCAAAGGTGCGTGCAAAACTCTCCCCGAGCAGGTGAATCGTGCCGATCTGGAGCGTTTTGCCGTCGGGCATCAGGGTATCGAAGGCGATGGAATACTCCGCGCCAGGGAACTTGTCCCAGTCCGGCCGCCGGGTGATGAGATAGGGAACCGCGAGCTGCTCGAAGAAGGTTTGGTAAAGCGCGACGGCCGTTCGCACCTGTGCCTCGGCATCCGCGCGGCTCGCATGCGCGGTATGCGCCTCTTTAAAGGACGTAATCTCGCGTAACCGGATGAGCGGTCTTGTGTGCTTCGTCTCATAGCGGAAGGTATTGACGATCTGGTAGACGCGAAGCGGCAGGTCGCGATGGGAGCGGATCCACAGTTTGAAGACCGGGTACATCGCGGTCTCCGAGGTCGGGCGGAGCGCGAAGGGTATCTCCAACTCAGTCGTACCGGCCCGGGTCACCCAGAAGACCTCCTCTTCAAAGCCCTTGATGTGCTCCTTCTCCTTCATGAACTCGTCCTTGGGGATGAGGAGTGGGAACTGCACCTCCTCATGCTCGACGTCCAGGAGCGACCGGAGGATGCCGTACACGAGGTTCCGGATCCTGTAGCCGTAGGGGTACCAGACATACACGCCCTTGATCGGGTAGCGCACGTCGAGGATCTCCGCGCGTTTCAGGATCTCCCCGTACCAGTCACTAAAATTGTTCGCCTTCGGGATGACGGTCAGTGCTTCGGTCTCGTGCTGCATGGTTCAGGTGAAAAGCCGCGGAAGGATGTCAAGCGAAAGTTCAGCGCCGAGGTATGAACTTCGTCCGCCTGCCTGCCTGAGCTGTTCGTTCTTCACCTCACTATCCGTTTCATATTGTCCTCTACCCGCGTATCTTTTAAATCTTCACGTGCCCTGTCCTCTCGAGGTATCAGAAGAGCATAGATCCGCGCATCTGCCTTGCGCGGCGCGGACAAGGCGATAACCTGTACGCTCGATAACGCGACCTCCGGCCAGGATACCACGCACGCGGTGCCTGTCACCGCGGGCGACGCGGTGAGCATCAAGCTCGTCTCAAACAACGCTTCGGATGCGAGCGCAGATGTGACCGCGACGCTCGTGCTCACGTGAACTTCTGAAGTGATAGAACTCGCGCACGCCCTTTCTTCTGAGTGTTACCGCTTTCCTCCATCTTCATAACGCCCGTCAGTTGGAAAGTTCCAGCGTTTGAGCCCTAAGGTCAGGAGTTGAGCTTGCACGAAACCGAAAAGCTTATATCACACATTCTTCCTACCTTAGTTTAGTTAGTCTACTATCCCCGTGGATCGGCCGAGGTTGTAGCTGGAGGTGGAAGAATGGCGATGGGATTCTGGCAATTCGGTAGGTTTGGGCAGCGGTTTGGTGCATCGAGGTTTGTTTGTGTGGGTCTTCTGGCGCTTTCGCTTTTTTTTTGGCTTAGTGGCTTTCCGCACAGAAGGTAGTGGATGTGAAGATCCTGCTCACCATGACAGGGTACCGGCGGTACGATTAGGTTAGGAGGAGAATGAAACGGAAAATGGGTAGCGAAAGAAGACGGATTTCAAAACACGGAATTATATTGATTGGTATTGCTCTGTTAATATTGTGTGCTTTCATTGGAAGCTGGACTACTTCACCTGTCAAAGCGGTTCAGTCAGAACCAACGTTAGTAGATGTCGAAATATCCGCTATAGATACCACTACACCTGTACACAAATCTACCTTTAAATGGGGGGAACCTCTCCAAGTATGGTACAAGATAAAAAATCCTTTGGATATAGAAATAGATGTTTTACTTCAATGTCAAATGAGGGATCCTGTCACTGAAGCTATACTTGTCCCTGATCAAGTGGTTAGACTACACCCTGGAACAGACTGGTATAGTTTAACCGCTTTTGCCCCAAGCCATGCTGGCAAGACTGGTGTTACTTGGGAAATATACGCACCAGATTGGAAGAAGAAATACGATCAGATTTGGAAGGAAGAGTACCTTACTGTAGAAAAAGGAGAATTACCAGAAGAACCAACTGTTAAAAAGTCCACAACGCTCATAGTCTTACCATCGAGTATTGCAATAGAGTCCGGAAAAAACTCCTATTTTTCGGCTGAACTAACTGCAGATGGCGTGGGAGAGCTCGAATATAAGACAATTAACTGGACCGTAGAGAAGGGCACGCTCAGCTCGGGAAGTACAGTAATGGGTGAGGGGATTCTTTATCGTGCTCCTAATTATGAGACTGTAGACACAGTTACTGCTTCCTTTGCTGGTAGTGAGGGATATCAAGAGTCTAAAGACAGTGCTTCCATCAATGTAAAGGCTAATTTTAAGACTATATCTGTTGAAACTGAATGGTGGGAAACTGTTAGACCAGAAGAGCCTCAATTTATAATTACTATATATAACAAAGGTAACCGTGAGTTCACAATAACGAAGGTGGTTCTAAGTGGCATCGAGGTATGGAGAGGCAGATTTACAGTAGGAGCACACTCAAAAGAAGAACTTGAAATTTCTGATATAAGTAGTGTTTTTGAACGCTGTTTATTAAATAATCTGAACCTAGTCTACATCGAAAATGCTACATCTAATCCATTCGCTCATAACATAATTATAACTAACAACTCCAGCTTTAGTTATAAGGATGGTCATACTACAGTTAACGCTTATATCGGATTAATAGAAGAGAAACTAACACCACTCAATGCTTTACTGCAATTCCTTACCGAGCAGTGGACTGATATCTCGCATTTCATACGACGTGCAATTGCGGGTGATTAAAAGAGCTATTCGAGTTTTATTCAAGAACATCTTCAACCTGTGAAATCATCACCTACCAGCAGAGAGAAAGGGGTGTCGAGGTCAAATGGCTAATTTAAGGGCATCATTGGGTGAGACCCATATAAATTATCAGATGAGTAGCCCGTAGACTTTCTCTTTGTTTCCATACCCATCAAAAACGATCTCATCTCGTATCTTCCATTATGGGGATCACAACGCCCGCACGGGTGCGCAACCGCATTCAAGCAACTGAGGCCGACCGACATCTCAGATGCCGTGCTCAACGAGCTCAAGCTGCGCGTGCCGCGCACCGGGGTCCTCCGTGACCTCTACGTATGGCAGCGCGTCGCTTCCGGCGCCGCGGGCCGCACGGATATCTACACGGTCCGCGTAAACGGCGCGGACAAAGCGATCACGTGCACGCTCGATAACGCGACCTCAGGTCAGGATATCACGCACGCGGTGCCCGTCGCTCAGGGCGACGCGGTGAGCATCAAGCTCGTCTCCAATAACGCTTCCGACGCGAGCGCAGACGTAACCGCAACGCTCGTGCTCACGTAGAGCGCTCAAAATTGAAAGTCAGAACGTGAGCGTGCAAAAAACCGAAAAGCTTATATCCAAATTTTACCTACCTAAGGTTTAACGGGGGGGTTGCTTAAAAACGAACAGCGGAAAGGGGATTTCTAAGGCTCTTCTGGTTGCACTCATGTTCGCCACGTGGGCTTTCGTGAGCGGTGGGTATGTTTCTGCCGGAACACATTATGTCAACCCAGGTGATTCGATTCAAGCAGCAGTAATCGTCGCAGATCCTGGCGACACGGTCGTCGTGCGGGACGGAACATATATCGAGAACGTGGTGGTGGATGTGGCGAACCTGACCCTGCGATCAGAGAATGGCTCCGCTTCCACCACGGTGCTTGCAGTGGTCAATACCAGCGATGTCTTCCTCGTAACCGCAAACTCGGTGACGATCACGGGATTCACCGTTCAAAATGCAACCGATTCGGCAAGTGGCATACACCTTAACTCCGTTCATCACTGCACCGTCTCAGGTAATAACGCTTCGGGCAACTACCACGGCATTCGCCTGGATTCTTCGAGCAATAACACTCTGACGGGTAATACCGCTAACTCGAACAACCAAAACGGTATTTACCTGGTGTCTTCGAGCACCAACAATAATCTCACAGGCAACATCGCCTCGAACAACTACGCCGGCGGCGTCTTCCTGTATTCTTCGAACAACAACACACTTATTAGCAATATCTTTGTAAACGATGGTCTTGCTGTTGTGTATTCATATGATAATGTTGTTAAAGATAATATAGTAAATGGTAAGCCTCTTATTTATTTTGAGGACTTATCAAATGCCACAATTACAGATGATGCGGGACAGGTTATACTTGTTAATTGCAATAATATCACAGTACAAGGCAAGGATTTATCTTATGCAAGTGGCGGTATTGAACTCTGGGAGACTGACAACTCTTCACTCTCAAATAACACCGCATCGAACAACAACTGGGCTGGCATTATTATAGTTGGGTCAAATAATACCGTGAAGGACAACCTCGCTTCAAATAATCATTATGGCATTGTTATTTATAACTTTGATGGCATTGTTTCAGTTAATAACATCATAGAAAACAATACTGCTAAAAATAATACTGTGGAATTTTATCAAGGAGAAGGCGCATCTCCATGCGGAATTAGATTGAGCGCATCAGATAATATTATTAGGGGGAACAGAATTTCAGGTAACTTTATTGGTATTGCCGTGGGTAGTGGCCCAGATGGTAACATTTTAGTGAATAACAATGTAAATTGCAATTACGTTGCAGATAACATTTATGGGGTTGTTCTTATCAACTCTTCTTATATTGTAGTAGAAAACAATACCGTAACCAACAACTCCCGCTATGGTATCTACTTAGAGATGTCAACTCATAACAATATAACTAATAACGTCATCAATAATAACAACGAATGTGGCATAGAGCTCAGATATTCATCGTCTAATAATCCCATCTACAACAACTACTTCGACAACCCAAACAATGCCAACGATGATGGTAACAACATCTGGAACATCACCAAGACTCCGGGTACAAACATTATCGGCGGCTCGTGGCTCGGCGGCAACTACTGGAGCAATTATGCGGGCGAGGATTTGGATGGCGATGGTCTTGGTAACACCCTGGTCCCCTATAACTCCAATGGTGAGATTGTTAACGGAGGGGATTATTTACCATTAGTCCTAGGGAATTTTATAACCAACATCGAGCCAACTCCTCCATCGCCAGCAACTTTGGAGTTTTACGAAGACGTCAAATTTACATTTGATTATTCCACGAACGAGACGGGCGGGGTAGGCATATTCTCTATTCCGTTCACCAGTGGATCACCGACCCCAAATTATACGATTAGCAGGTCTCCAATCTATCCAGTCGGAACGGGCAGTGGAAGTGCCTTCTTCACGATCATGCATGGAGAAGTTACGGTTAAGGTTGATCAGGTTAAATTCCAGATGATTTCCTATGCAGACCAAAGCACGCTGCTACTCGAATTTTTCATCCCGGTGGAGTATTATTTTGGAAAGCCGAGCAAATATTTCGACACCCAAGGAGGCGCCTACCCGAGCATCGGGGGCACACACAACGGTACCATTACTCCCTTTTATGATATCATAGATATTACAAAGCTGTACACTTACCCCTGCATAGGCACTGGCGGACATACGGAGTCCGTCAAAATCTGGAACAGCACGACGGGGTGGAACGTAACAGCAACATGGAACGGCTACGTAGGCGACTGGCACAACCTCTCCTTCAACTACTCGTTCACGCTCTACGCGAACGAAACCTACAACTACACCATCCGCACCGGTTCCTACCCGCAAGTCATCCACGCGGAAAGTAAAGATGTAACTGGTGGCAGGATTACCTGTTCCGAGTTCGTAGACGTCAACGGCAAGCGGCACGAGGGGTGGATACCGGCGATACGGGTGAGCTGAGCAGAAGTTCGCCGCACACGTCTACTATCCTGCGCGCGACATCCATGGCGTGCCTACGCGGTCGAGAGCGTATGGTCACAGCAGTTCTGCCGCTCGTGCATCAACTCCTTCTTCCCGGCGGGCGACTTGACTGGCTACTCATGATCGCCCTTCTAATCGCCGCTTGAATCGCTCCTTTAAGTCCGGATTCGATTCTAGCATTCCCATCATGTCCTCAAAGAACCCCATCGCCTTCGCTTCAAAGTCCATCACTTCCTCGAGCGCGATCGGTCGCTTGCAGTTCATGCACACGCGCGCGCCTTGCACGTTCACCGTCTTGCAGTATGGGCAGACAACGAGTTCCAACTTCTTCTCCTCTGTCTCCGCCTTCAGCCCATACATCTTC
>Ga0172366_10005426_pt1 | contig 10034 bp, 12 predicted proteins | sample LakKivSesite69cm_FD_114533 | JGI IMG/M metagenome (GOLD analysis project Ga0172366, IMG submission 114533) | Sediment microbial communities from Lake Kivu, Rwanda - Sediment site 69cm | ecosystem: Environmental > Aquatic > Freshwater > Lake > Sediment | place: Rwanda: Western Province, Lake...
AAAAGACGGACAAGGGATTTAAAATCTTATGGTCTCCAAAGAGTATATCTATCTCCTCAGAATTAAGAGATACATATCGGAGACCTTTATTACATACTTATCTTCAGTGGGTTAAGAAATGATGATATTGTCCAGAGTTGTCCAGAGTTTTATGTCCAGAGTTAGAGATGTTGGTCATAGTTTGCTGTGTCCAAGGTTGATAAGGGTCATGTTGTCCACGGTTGCGTTGTGTTGTCCAAGGTTCTATGGTGCCCGAGGCATTAGTCTAACCATGGACAAATTTTACTGGTTAAAGTTTTATAAAGGTCGTAGTCCGCCTATGATTCAAAAGTAAGGGAGGATAACTAATGGAGACTAAAAAAGAAAAAAACAAAAAAGGAGGAAAAATGAGAAGAGGTCAATTATTGAGAGGTAAGAGAGATGATAGACAAAGAGAAACTTTTTGGAGATTCAAACCCGGAGGTAGACCATACCCCAGCACCAAATACTGCGCTGGCTTCAAGGAGCAATAAGGGGAATGATGCTGGAAGCGGTAATAGAAATAGAACTCAGAAGATAAAAGAAGATGAGAAGTTATTAACCGTTGCTGAGCTTGCCGAAATCCTATCCATAGATGAGTCCACGGTTTATAAATGGGCAGACCAAGGTAGAATAGCCTACATAGATTTAGGTCGGGGCAAGAAACGATGTCTTCGTTTCCGCAAGTCCGATGTTAGGCAATTGATAGAAAATAGTTTAGTGAATAATTCTCAATTATTGAAAACTAAGCCTAAAGTTGGTATAAACTATAATGGGAACAGCGACCAGCCCGCGGAAAGGAGGTGAAAAATGGCAAGTGTATTTAAGCGGGCTAGAAAGAATGGTGGTCATAGTTGGTATGTGAGGTATAAGGACCCTTATGGACGGGACATTAAAGAGAAGGTTCCTGCGAGGACTAAACGAGAGGCAGAGCTTTTTTTGGCAAAAATTATCCAGGAGTTAGAAAGTGGAGAGCTTGAAAAAAGAATTCGCCAACAAGATGTTAGTTTGTTTCAGATTCTGGATGATTTTGTTGCCTACGGGAAGGCTCACAAGCGAAGCTGGGCAAGAGATGTGAACTCCATCTATCATATCAAGCGATTTTTCGGAGATAATCCATTGAATATGATTACCCCGGCTAGGCTTGAACAATACATCTCTTGGAGGAAAAGCTCTATCGGCCTTAAAGGCAAGCCTGCTGCCCCTGCTACTATCAATAGAGAACTTTCCTGCCTGAAAACCGCATTTAACCGAGCGATTAGGGATGAAAAAGCATCAACCAACCCAGTGCAGAGGATAAAGTTTTTGGAGGAAGATAATATCCGAAACCGGGTATTAGGACAAGAAGAGTATGAAAAATTGCTTGAGTTATCTCCTGCGCATTTAAAGCCGGTTCTGGTGTGTGCTTATGAGACTGGGATGCGGTTAGGAGAAATCTTGGGTCTGAGCTGGAATCAGGTGGATTTAAAGAAACGGGTAATCATCTTAGAAGGTAGCCAGACTAAAACTGGAAAAGGCAGGATTGTGCCGATAAGCCCGGAGCTACATAAAGTACTGAGTCCTTTACCCCGGATAAATGAATCTGTGTTTACCTATCGGGGAAATAGGATTCAATGGATAAAACGCTCTTTTACTACCGCTTGCGAGTCCGCAGGAATTAGAAACTTCCGCTTTCATGACTTCCGCCATACCTTTGTTACTCGGATGAGGCGAAAGGGTGTGCCTGACCGGGTTATTATGGCAATCACAGGACATAAAACATTGGCAATGCTTCATCGCTATGACCGGATTGATGAAGAGGACTTACTCCGGGCGGTGGGCTGATGAAAAGCTGGAACATTTCTGGAACATTTGCAGAAAAATGGATTTGGAATGTTCGCTAAGTGCTTGATTTTATTGGTGGGCCGGGCGGGATTCGGACCCACGGCCAACGGATTAAAAGTCCGCTGCTCTACCAGTCTGAGCTACCGGCCCTTGATGGAAATTAAAGACTTGTTTAATGATTATAATCTGAAACCTGATTTTAGCAAGCTATGGCAGGTTATAATTTGACAATCTCCAGCGTTCGGCTTAAAGATAGTTATAAATATAGGAAGGAGGCGGAAATGAAGAGAGTTATTTTGTTTTTTCTTTTTTTAACTTTATCTTTTTTGGGTTGCAAGAAGGAGCCAGCTGGGTCTGAGGAACTAACTAAAATTAAAAGTGTGGAGCCAGCAGTGAAGAAGCTTCGCTTTGTTTTTATTCCCAAGGCAATCACGATACCGGTTTTCAATTATGCCAAGGTGGGCGCGGAGGAGATGGCAAGAAGGCTGGGCAATGTTGAGATTATCTGGCGGGGTCCTGAGACCATTGACCCGATTAAGCAGAAGGAGATTCTGGATTCCTTCATTGCTCAGCGGGTTGATGGGATTGCGATTTCCTGCCTGAACAGCGACCTTCTCACTCCCAGCATCAATAAAGCAGTAGATATGGGGATTCCTGTTATTACCTGGGATTCAGATGCGCCAAAGAGTAAAAGGATTGCTTTTTATGGGGTGAATGATTTTGAGACCGGTCAGGTTATGGGTGAGGAGCTGGTTAAGCTCCTGGGCGGAAAAGGAAAGATAGCGATTCTTACCACTTTAGGAGCGGATAATTTAGAGCGGAGATTAGCAGGCGCAATGGATGTTTTGAAAAGGGAGCCGGGGATTCAGATTGTAGAGACCTTTGATTGCAAGGATGATTTTTTGGTTGCCAAACAGATTATGGAGGTGGCGAGCAAGAAATATACAGACCTTGGCGGATGGCTTTCAGTGGGAGGCTGGCCGGTTTTTAATGAGAACACACTTGACCCGGTTGACACCAATAGAATAAAAGTGGTGAGCTTTGATACCATTCCTCCTGCGCCGGAGATTATGAAAAAGGGCAAGGCTCATCTTTTAATTGGGCAGAAGTATTTTGGCTGGGGCGCAAGACCCACCCAGATTCTTTATGATATTGTGGTTCATAATAAATATCCAGAAAATCAGATGGTTTTTTCCGGGGTGGATATAGTGACCCAGGAGAATGTTGCCTCATATATGGAGAAATGGAAACAGATGGAGCGAGGAGAGATTTTTGAATAATCAGCCATTGGCTTGTAGGAAAAGTTAGATAAATAGTTTTTTCGGGGGATGTTCTTGAATAAATGGAATTGAAAGTTTTTTTGGCCCTTGATTAAATTCCGTCTATAATCTGATTTTTTATTTATCAGAATTGCCTTCTGATATTTTTTTTGATAGAAATATAAATGGCAATGAAAAGGCAAAAAGGGTCAAGATATGAGTTTCCTACCAGGATTTTAGCCCGAGCAGAGCGGTTCATTTCTGGAATTCTGGCAAAACGAGGCATTAAAAAAGAGGATGCGAGATATGAGGAGCGGGTTAAAGGGCTTTTTAATTTTGTTCAGGAACTGCTTTTTGTTCGGTTAATGGAGAATAACTGGATTTTAGATGATGGCTGGCTAAAGGCAGAGATAGAGAAAAATGGGCTTTCTGGCTTATTGGAGCGGTTGAATGAGTTCAATCAAATTTTGGGGTTAAAAGTTTTTTTCCCGAATGAGGACCGGGATTTGGAGATTTCTTTAGAGGAATTGAGCGGATTTATTCAAGAGCTTTATCAGTTTATGCCCAAAAATATCCAGCCAGAGATTCTTGGCGGTTTAATTGAGAAGTTAGGGATATTAGGCTCTGAGCAGGCGCCATTTTGGACCCCTCAATCGCTGGTGGATTTGATGGTGGAGGAGAGCTTTAGGATTTTGGGCTGGGACCAGACCCATCTTGAGGGGCAGGAATTTTTGGTTCTGGACCCGAGCTTTGGCGCGGGCAATTTTTTGCTCGGACTTTTAAGAAGGATGATTTCCATAGAGGAGGGATATTATGCGAAGAGACCCAGCGGTTTGTTTTATCCTTTGGTTCGCCTGCCGGACCTTTCTCGGTCAATAGAGCCGGAATTAAAAATTGAGCTTTTTAAAAAGCATTTATTGGGCTTGGACTTAGTTCCAGAGGCAAAATTAACCGCAATTCGGGCTTTGATTGTGTTTTTGCATAAAGGCAAACCCCTTGGGGAATTGAAAGAAGGAGGATTAGCATTTCTGGATGAGCATTTAGCGATTGGCGATTTTTTGATTGACCAGCCTTTGCAGGAGCAGATAGAGCTTTTTTTGCCAGAGCGCTTTCAAAAAATAGCTCCTTTTAACTTTTCAGAGAGCTTTCTGCCTCATCATCAAGCGATGTTAAGGGGAGGATTTGAGCTGATTATTGGTAATCCTCCCTGGCTCAGTCTCAAGGGAAAAAGAAGAATCAGCCCATATTCTCCAGAGGCGGTCAAGTGGTTGATTGGGCGCTATCACGCGGATAGCTATCGTCCGAACCTTTTTGAGATGTTTATCCATCGGGCAATAGAGCTTCTCAAAGACCAGGGCTTGAATTGTTTTCTGGTTCCGGACCGGTTAGCGGAAAATCTACAATATCAGCGCTTGCGGGAGTTCATGATTGAGCAGGGCGAGATAGCTCGCCTGCATTTTCGGGAGCCTTTTCCAGGAGTGGTCTCAGATACACTGATTTACTGGTTCAGAAAGAAAAAGCCTTCAGTCCAGAAAAAAATCCTTGCCAGCGACGCTTTGAGGAATCAGGTTTTTATCAGCTCCTCTAAATTTATCCGAAAAGGTGGCGCATTAGAAAAAAAATTGGCTCCTCCGGCGCTTTCCTTGATTAAAAAACTCAAAACTCGGTCGCGGGGGAAAATCGCAGATTATTTTAATGCCGGGGTGGGGCTGATAGCTCGTCCCGGGAGCATTCATTCAGAGAAAATAAATTCTCTGGAACAGCCTCTGGTCAAGGGGGAAAATGTCCAGCCCTGGAAAATTACTGGGCATTATTTTTTTGAATTTCATTCTCGGAATTTGTTGGGCGGGACCATCCGCTATTCCAAATTGACCGCTAAGCAGAGAATTCTGGTTAGAAAAACCGGCGCCAGGTTAATCGCAGGAATAGACCATAGCGGTTATCTGGTTGAACAATCTGCATATTTTTTAATTCCCAAGCCCGGGAAAAGGATTAAATATGACCTGGAGTTCTTTTTGGCGCTGATTAACAGTCGGCTATTGAACTTTTATTATCGCAATTATTTAGTGACCAATCCAGAAAGCACCCCCCAGCTGAAAAAATTTCATTTAGAGCAATTGCCAGTGAAAAGGCTAAACCTGAAAGACCATTCAGAAAAAGAATTGTATGAAGAATTGGTGAGCCTGGCGAAAAAAATAATGGAGAGCAAAGAGGATGCGGAGAAAAAGGCTTGGGAAGAGGAGCTCAATCGTTTGGTTTTTAAAATTTATCAATTAAGCGATGAGGAGATGGAATTGGTGGAAAGAGCGGCCTCAATCTTTGCATAAACCAAAACTTCTGCTAAATTCAGTTTGATGTTGATTCGGGAGAAACTGGAAAAATTGGAGCATGAGACCCTTTCCCGGTTTGCCTGTTTTAGCGACCAGAGCAAAGGCAGACTTAGACCAGAAGAGCCCTGCGAGATTCGCCCCGGTTTTCAGCGAGACCGGGATAGGATTATTCACAGTAAGCCCTTTCGCAGGCTCAAGCATAAGACCCAGGTGTTTTTAGCTCCAGCTGGAGACCATTACCGAACCCGATTGACCCATACCATAGAGGTCAACCAAATCAGTCGCACCATTGCCGGAGCGCTTTTTCTTAATGAAAGCCTGACCGAGGCGATTGCCCTGGGACACGATTTGGGTCATACCCCATTTGGACATGCTGGCGAATATGCGCTCAATCAGGTTTGTCCAGAAGGTTTCAGGCACTGGGAGCAGAGTCTAAGGGTGGTGGACTTACTGGCTCAGGAAGGTCAAGGTCTAAACTTAACTTATGAAGTTCGGGATGGGATTTTAAGGCATTCCAAAGGCAAAGAAAGCCCTTTCATTGGAAAAGGGGAGGAGTTTCCCGAGACCTTGGAGGGAAAAATTGTTCGGGTGGCGGATATTATCGCTTATGCCAATCATGACCTGGAGGATGCGCTTCGGGCTAAAATCATTTCTTATGATGAGATTCCCAAGGAATGCCTAAAAGTTTTGGGAGAGACCCATTCTCAGCGGATAAACACTATGGTTTCAGACCTGATTTATCATACTCAAGAATTGAAATCCCCGGAGCTTTTTATGAGCCAAAAAGTTGCAAAAGCAACCGAAAATCTCAGAGATTGGCTATTTGAGAAAGTGTATGAGAACGGGCTAATCCGAGCAGAGTTCAATAAAGCGGTGAAGTTGGTCTTGGAGCTTTATCAATACCTGGTGAAGCATCCGGACCATTTTTTAGAAATAGCAGATAAGCCGGGCTTGAGATTTTCCATTGAGCAAGAGGCATGCGATTTCATTGCCGGGATGAGCGACCGTTATGCTTTAAGGATTTATCAGGGGATTTTTCTTCCCAATCCCTGGGATTAGCCTTGAGCTAATTTTTCTGCCCATTTTCTTAAGCTCCTGACCAATTCTCGGAAGAAACCAAAATCAATAGTGATTTCTTCGGTTTTTCCCCAGGGTAAAAGGTCATACCTGAATTCAACCGCAAAAGGTGAGAGCCTTTTAAGCTCTTCCAGCTCAGCCGGAAAATCAACTTTATGCTCTTTAAGCAAATCTATTAACGCAGTTAATTGATGGGTTTTGGGATAAAGTATTTCTAAATAAGAAAGTCCCGCCTTAACTTAGCTTCTCTGCGGACTGCTGAAGATGAAAGACAATCACTTCTCCCGGTGAATTGGGGTCTGCTAAAAGCTTGTCAACCACAAATTCATCTTGAGAGCTTTTTTCAATCAGCGCCTTTGCTTGCTCCTTCCATCTCATAGACTACTTTTCCCTCCCGAACCGCATAATAGATTAAATTACCCGGAGTATCTGCCCATTCCTGAAAAATTTTCTCGCTGACCACAACAATGTCCGTAAGAAGCCGAAGCGGGCGAAGCGCATCCACCAGCCTGACCATTTCTTCCCTCCGATTGGGAACCTCTTTTTCCACTACTAAAAAATCCAAGTCGCTATCTTCCTTCGGCTCTCCTCTTCCGTAGGAGCCAAAAAGAATAATCCGCAAAGGATCCGCCTGCTCCTTTAGCAAATTAACCGCTTGAGCTATTTTTTCTTTACTAATCATCTCAAACTTAATTTGCCATAATTTGAACAATTTGTAAATAAAACCTGGCTCAAATTTTTACTAAAATTGCAATTCATCCCGCTTCGGGTCATATTCTTCTTTTCGGAACTCAAAATAGCTCTCCTCATCACCCCGGAATTTGGTGTTTAATAATTTTTTCCCAAACAACCTGAGCAATAACCCCAAAGGAGTAAAAACCAGATAAAAAACTAAAATCAATAATAGCTGGGTATTAAGCCAGGCAAAGCCTAAAAAAATTCCTCTGGCGATTTTTTCCAGCGGAACTAATATCCGAGGATAGACCATTCCTAAAGCAACTATTAGACCCGCGATGATGGAAAGTTTTTCCGCCCGGATTGGATTGCCCCGGAAAAGAGAAAAAATGCTCACCAGAAAAAGCGCCATTCCCAGCGCAAGCGAGAATTGCTCTGCTTTTTTATCTTCCCCTTCAAACCACTTTTCGGGTTTGAGCCAATCCTTTAATCCAAACTTGAAATTCACTTTTCTTTTTCAGGAACCGGTTGATTAATGGTTGCGCCCGGCTCAGGCACTTCTATAATCACCTCATCCGGTCTAATCATCCCTAACTTCTCTCTCACCAATCTCTTTAGATATTCAAAGTTCTCTTTTAACAGCTCTGTCTTATTGGTCAATTTGTCATTTTCTTTTTTAAGCTGGGAACTCTTTTGCTCCAGCGCCTTCCTCTCCGCTCTCAATTCCTGGAGCTTTAACAAGCCCCGCTCCCCAAAAATTGCTAATCCCAAAAGACCTAAAAATATGCCCAAGCCAATGCTAATCAAAGTTTTTTTCTTCACTGTTCTCTTTCCCGGTTGATTCTTTCCAGAGGCTCAGTGGCGATTGCCAATTTTTCAAATCCCAGGCTCCGCGCTAAATCCAGCACCAGAACCACTATCCCGTGCTTTGCCTCTTTATCTGCCTGAATCACCACCAACTGATTTTTACCAGTTTGAGCAGTCTCTTTTAGACGAGTCTTTAACTCCTCTAAAGATAATTGCTGATGGTCAAAATAAATCTCTCCAGAGCGGTCTATGGCGATTACCACTTTAGCCTGGCTGGCGCTGAGCTCTGGCGCGCCAGCTTGCGGGAGCTTAACATTAAAAGCGCCCATAAACGCGAAAGTGGTCGCAACCGCAAAATAAATAATCAATTGAAACACCACATCCACTAACGGCGTCAAATCCACCCCCGGGTCCAATGATTTCTCCTCAATAAAGTTCATTCCTTATCTCCTCGGCTCTGTCTCAGCTGATACTTTTTACTCTCACTCAAAAATTCACTTGACCGCTCTTCCAGAACCCCAGCTAACTGGTTGACCCGAGCAGAAAAATAATGATGAATCAGCCGAGTGGGAATCGCAATCACCAAACCACCCGCAGTGGTTAGAAGCGCCTCTGCAATCCCTCCTGCCAATGCCCCGGGATTGCCAGGTCCCTGAGCAGAAATCACCCCAAAAAGCCGAATCATCCCGGTGACCGTTCCCAAAAGTCCGAGCAGAAGAGAAACATTGGCTAAAGTCGCAAGCAGGGCTAAATATCTGCTCAAGCGGTTCACCTCCCGCTTGCCTGCCTCCTCCAGCGCCTCTTTGATTAGCTCAAAGCTATCGTTTATATGTTTAAGCCCGGCTTTTAACACCCGGGCTAAGCTGGTCTTGTTATGCTCGCAAAGGAAGTCAGCTTTTTCAAGCTGATTTTTTCTTATCAATTCCTGAAACTCGTTATAAAAATTATTCCCCACAATTTTATCCGCCCGAATCAAAAGCGCCCAGATTCTCTCCAAAAAAATCGCGACCACCAATGCGGAGCAAAACACTAAAAAGAGCATCACGGGTCCGCCTTTTGCCAGAAGCGGAAAGCCCACCATTAAATTATTCCACCACTCGGACATCTAACACCTCCATTCTTATTTTAACTCATTTTTTCCTATCCGAGAAAATAAGTTATTCTTTAGAAGCCTAAACCAGACCGAAGTTCAAATTGACATTTCCCAGAAAGCTATTTTAAAATCAACCAGATTCATTATTTAAGAGAAAATAAATGCAAATCCGAACCCAAGCGCTGATTTTGAATTCCAGCCCGATTCAGGAGTCAAGCCTTTTATTGGTCCTCTTTACTGAGCGGTTAGGAAAGCTCCGTGCCCTTGCCAGAGGCGCGCTCAAGAGCAAAAAGCGGTTTTTAGGAATCTTGCTCCATTTAAACCAGCTGGAGGTTGAGTTAAGCCCTTCTCCCAGCTCAGAAGTGAAATTTTTACTTAACCAGGCTCAGCCGATAAAAAGCAGATTATCATTGGCGCAAAATCCGGCTCGGCTCTGCTCTGCGTCTGCGCTTGGCGAACTAATAGAAAAAGCGCTTCCAGAACTGGAGCCTTGCCCAAAGCTCTTTCAAGCTATTGAGCAGGCAATAGACCAGGTTCAGTTCCAGCCAAATTTCCAGAGTTATTTTTTTTATTACCTTTTAAAAATCCTGGCTCAACTCGGTTATTTACCATCTTTGGAGTGCTGTGCGGGTTGTGGAGAAAAAATCCCTAAAAAGCCCAAGGCTTTTTTCTTTAGCCTAGCAATGGGAGGGTTTCTCTGCGCAAAATGCTCGGAGCAGAAAAAGAATCTGCTTGAGCTACCCCTGGCTCTGGGCCAAACCTTACGCGCAATTCCTCAACTTAAAGCCCAAAGAATCGCTCAGCTAAAATTAACCGCTCAACAATGGTGCTTGCTTCTAAAATTATTCTCAGAATTCACCAGCTGGCAGCTGGAAAAGCCAATCCTCAGCCTTCAATTCCTGATGGAATTTTCCACTCCTAAAGAAAAAGCTAAAACCGTTTAATAAGCAA
>Ga0172366_10005430_pt1 | contig 10032 bp, 9 predicted proteins | sample LakKivSesite69cm_FD_114533 | JGI IMG/M metagenome (GOLD analysis project Ga0172366, IMG submission 114533) | Sediment microbial communities from Lake Kivu, Rwanda - Sediment site 69cm | ecosystem: Environmental > Aquatic > Freshwater > Lake > Sediment | place: Rwanda: Western Province, Lake Kivu...
CACCAGAAGTCTTATCGATTCCCTGTTTAATAAGATCAGCAAGTTTAGCCCTTCTCTGATAAGTGGCAAGAACCATTCCAAATCCGTATTCTGCGTTATCCTCAAATAATGAGTTTGCCCATGCAGGACCAAACCCTTTCTCGTTTGTAGTAAACGGTACAGATGGTGCTGAACCACCCCAAATAGAAGAACAACCCGTGGCATTTGCGATAATCATACGATCACCAAACAACTGCGTTATAGTTTTCAAGTAAGGCGTTTCTCCACAACCAGCGCATGCACCAGAAAACTCAAACAATGGTTTCTGGAACTGTGAACCTTTAACTGAAAATTTATCAAAACCACCAGATCTTATTGGAATTGTCTCAGCATATTGTTGCAAAGGTTTCTGCATATCTATTTGAGTAGCAAGCGGTTTCATAACTAATGCTTTCTCTTTTGCAGGGCATATATCAGCACAGTTACCACAACCCATACAATCCTCAGCGTAAACCTGCATACGGAATAGCAATCCTTCAGCGTCTTTACCAACTGCTTTCTTAGCTTCAAAACCTTTGGGCGCCTTTTTCATTTCTTCCGGTGTTACAAGGGCTGGTCTAATAGCAGCATGTGGACACACCATAGCACATTGATTACATTGTATACATTTATCCATCAGCCACTCAGGTACATTAATTGCAACGCCACGCTTCTCATACTTAGTGGTTCCTGATGGGAAAATACCTGCAGGTGTAAACGCGCTTACAGGAAGTTTATCGCCTTGTTGAGCAAGCATAGGCCGCATTACTTTAGCTATAAAATCCGGTTCGTCTTTTTTCAACCGTTTTTCTGGTTGTAAGTTTTTCCATGAGGATGGATATTTTACTTCTTGCAATCCATCTAATGCGGCATCAACTGCCTTCCAGTTCATATCTACAATATTCTGTCCTTTCTTACCATAGGTTTTTGCAATTGCATCCTTAAGGTATTTTATTGCATCGTTAATAGGAAGAACATTCGAGAGCTTGAAAAACACTGTCTGCATGACCATGTTTATGCGGCCGCCTAAACCAACTTCTTCGGCGATTTTAACAGCATCAATATTGTAAAACTTCAGGTTTTTCTGTGCTATTGTTTTTTTCAATGAATTCGGTAAATATTTTTCCATCTCCTGCAAAGTCCAAGGAGAGTTTAAAACGAAAGTGCCGCTATCGCGTATTCCCTTAAGTAGATCATATTTATCTACATAAGATGGTTGATGACAGGCTATATAATCAGCTTTTTCGATCAGATAAGATGAGTGAATCGGTGATTTGCCAAATCTGAGATGCGACGTAGTGACGCCGCCAGATTTCTTTGAATCATATGCAAAATAACCTTGGACATACATGTTTGTGTTATCCCCTAGGATTTTGATCGCATCTTTATTTGCACCTACTGTTCCATCTCCACCTATTCCCCAGAATTTACACCTGATTAAACCTTCAGGTGCAGTATCAATCTGTTCACCTAATGGAAGCGAAGTATGTGTGACATCGTCTTCGATACCAACTGTAAAATGATTCTTCGGATTTGCTAATTTCAGATTGTCAAATACTGCTTTTGCCATAGTGGGAGTAAAATCTTTTGAACCAAGACCATATCTGCCGCCAACAACCGGAATATGTATGTTGCGATCATGTAACACACTACAAATATCAAGATATAATGGTTCACCAAATGCTGCGGTTTCTTTTGTTCTATCAAGCACTGCGATTTTCTTAGTAGTTTTCGGTATGACCTTCACAAAGTGATCTGGTGAAAATGGTCGATATAAACGTACTTTTATCAACCCAACTTTTTCACCTTTCTTGTTTAGATAGTTAACAGTTTCTTCAACGATTTCGCAACCAGATCCCATCATTATAATAACACGATCAGCATCAGATGCACCAACATAGTCAAAGAGATGATAAGCTCGACCTGTGAGCTTTTCTACTTTTTTCATTTCCTCTTCAACAATGCCTGGCACTTTTTGGTAAAACTTGTTTGCAGCTTCATTTAATTGGAAATAAATATCTGGGTTCTGTGCGGTACCTCTCTGATGAGGATGTTCCGGATTTAATGCACGTTGTCTATGTTTTTTTATAGCATCCCAATCAACAAGTTTTGCTATATCATCGTAATCAATCATCTCTATTTTTTGTATTTCATGTGAGGTACGGAACCCATCAAAGAAATGAAGAAATGGAACGCTTGCTCTAAGTGTTGATAAATGTGCGACTAAAGCCATGTCCATGACTTCTTGTACAGAGTTAGATGAGAGGAATGCAAACCCAGTTGCCCTTGCTGCCATAACATCTTGGTGATCACCAAAAATTGAAAGTGCTTGTCCTGCGATAGCACGACCAGTTACGTGGAATACACAAGGCATCAGTTCTCCGGATATCTTATACATGTTAGGGATCATAAGCAATAAACCTTGGGACGCAGTAAATGTTGTAGCACAAGCGCCCGCGCTCAGCGCACCATGCACTGCACCAGCAGCTCCCCCCTCAGATTGCATCTCTGAGACTTTTAGTACTTGATTAAAAATGTTTTTTCTTCCATGCGCAGCCCATGCATCAACCTCTTCACCCATAGGTGATGATGGCGTTATCGGATAAATAGCTGCAACATCGCTAAAAGCATATGCTATATGGGCAGCAGCAGTATTGCCATCGATACTTTTCATTACAGCCTTTTTTCTATTTTTTATTTCTACAGTTTCGATTTGTTGTCTCATCATAAGAAACACCCTATTTTGTGAGGGATTTATTTAATATCTAAAGCAGTAACCCGTAATGAAGTATTATACATAAATATTTGGTTTCAGCCCCAATCAGGTTTATGTACCAAATAACTGTAAATTAGCCGACTCAAAAAGCATATAAGGGCTAAGTATATTCCAAGAAGACCAATCCTGTACAAAATAGAGTTGTGATTTATATGTATTTCATGGTAAAAGTTGAAGATACGATAAGGATACCGCCTGAAAAATTCGGCGACGATCTTGATAAAGTTGTTGAAGAAATTGTACAAAAAACTTTTGAGGGAACGATGCGAAAACAATACGGTGTAATTGTTGTAGCAGGCAATATTAAACCTCTTGGAGACGGCATAGTTATTCATGGCGATGGCGCGATGTATCAAAAGGTTATGTTTGATGCTTTAACGTTTAAACCAGAATTGCAAGAGGTTTTGGATGGTATTGTTTGTGAAATCGTAGAATTTGGAGCATTTTGCCATATAGGCCCACTTGATGCATTGATACACATGAGTCAGATAATGAACGATTATGTTGAAGTTGATTCTACATCAGAAATGATTGTTGGTAAAGAAAAGAAAAAGACACTTAAGATAGGTGACGCGGTAAGAGCGCGTGTCGTTGCCGTTAGTTTGAATGAGCTTTCAGCTAGAGAGAGCAAAATCGGTTTAACTATGAGGCAACCTGCTCTAGGTGCACACGACTGGCTAAAAGAACCAACAAAAGATGATGCAAAAGGAGAAGCCAAGAAAGACGAAGATAAAAAGAAAAAGAAAGAAGGGCGGGATAAAAAATGAAGAACGTTCATGCCTGTAAAAGTTGTCATGTTCTGACTGATAAAGAAATTTGTCCAAATTGTTCAATCCCTACATCTAAACGTTGGCGCGGTTATGTTATTATTCGCGATCCTGCTCATTCTCAAATTGCTTCCAAGATGAATATAACAAAACCCGGCAAGTATGCATTAAAGGTTATGTAAAGTGGCAATTATGCGTGTATTGCCAGATAAATTACGAGATAAGTTAAAAGAACCGATCGGGCAACTTGTAAATGAAGAAGAACTTTTGAAATTACTAAAGAATGAAAAGTATGTAGTTTCCGTTGGGGATCAAGTAACATATACTCTTTTAAAACATGGCATTTCTCCTGTTTTTTGTGTAGTTGATTTTAAAGTCAAACGGAAAGAAGCTCCATCCGATTTTAACAAGTTGGTTAGATCATTTGGTAAAAAGGCTGTAAAAATAAAAAATCCTCCTGGTTCTATTGTTGATGAGCTATGGGCTACCATTGAAACTGCTTACCAGACTTTAGAAGGAGGCTCTCTACGTATAGAAGTAGTGGGTGAAGAGGATTTAGCATCTCTGGCGGCTATATATTTAGCCCCTCCAGACGTAACTATAATATATGGATTGCCGAATAAGGGGGTCTTAGTAGTTAAATCATCAGATGAAAATAAGCAGAAGGTAAAAGAAATACTAGATGAGATGTGAGCACCATGGAAATAGAGATCAACTCAAAGAAAAATAATCCGTTAATCAATAGAACTGAAGTTCATTTTACCATTAATCACAAGGGTGAATCTACACCCAACCGTGAGATTGTACGAAGTGAACTTGCCGAAAAACTCAATGTAAAAAAAGAAGATGTCATTGTTGACAACATTCATACAAGTTTTGGTATTCAACAGATTAAAGGATATGCAAAGATATACAATACCGTTGATAACGCAAAGGGTTGGGAGCGTAGTCACATTCTTGAAAGAAATAAATTAATCGAGAAAAAAGTAAAGAAAGAAGGCGAGAAAAAGGCAACTGAGAAACCAGCCGCTGAAAAACCTCCAAAGAAAGAAGAGGCACCTGCTAAAGAAGCACCAAAAGAAAAAGTTGAAGCACCTGCAAAACCTGCCGAGAAACCTCACGTTAAAGAAGAACATGTTAAATCTGAAAAACCTGCTGAAAAGAAGGAGTAAATATGAATAAAAGAGAGCTTTTTAAAGTCGAGAACGAAAAAATTGTCCGTCTTCGGAGACATTGTCCAAAATGTGGTGATGGAGTATTTCTTGCTGATCACAAGGATCGGCTTAGCTGTGGAAGTTGTGGGTACACTGAGTATAAAAGCGGTGTAAATAAGCAAGCTGAGAAACCTGTTGCATCTGAAAAAATGCCAGATCACCATGAGAAAAAACCTGAGAAACAGGAACCAAAAGAAAACAAACAATAAACTCACATTTTTTGTTTAAATAATAAATTTTTTATGCATCTTTTATTGAAATCAAACCAAGAAGCATACCAATGTATATTGTCTCGTTTGGACCAATGTTGATTGGGCCCCAATTGTTATTGAATGTGAAACTTGAGCCTACAAAGAGTTTATACACTAATTTTCCAGTTCTGAAATCAAGTGCAGTTAAATACCAGGGGTTTGGCCATAAGATGGAAGGAGTTTTTGTATAAAGATAGATGAGCCCATTCCCTATGCTTAGCTTTGGTAAAGCTGAGCACGGGTATTCATCGCTAGTCCAAACCTCTTTACAAAAGTAACCTCCACATCCATTTGGTTTTACATCGATTCTTGTGATACCTGGCTCGGTTACACGACCCAGGGTTAACTTCAATAGATTTGAATGTCCATAGCTGTTAGCAACTATGATGGATACCGTATCGTTTTTGTAGGATACAGCGATTGGTGAGTTTTCTGTGCAACTTTTATTATCTTCGAAGATAGGTATTGAACATGCTAGTGTGCCGTTATTGCGATAGTAGACATTAATGTTCATTTTTGGTTCTGCGTTGTCTCCGATTATCACAAATTTGTCGGTTATTGTTGGTGTAGTGCCCGAGCCTTGGTTTAGCATCCCAGGTTTTCTTGTTGTTCCTCGATTGTATTCTGTTCTCCAATCGATTATTGGTTTGTTGTCTTCCAGGTTGAATCGATATATTGCATGATCGGATACAACATATATTCCATCTTCCCCTATTGTGAAAGAGTTTTGTATTTCTTCTCTTACGTTGTCATCTACTAGCTCTAGTGTTTTTATTGCGTCGGTTGTTTTATTTATAACACCGACGACGCCGTAGCGTGATACAAACCAAATATTACCATTCCAGTCAGGTAGTGCGCATCCTATTTTATCCCGCTCTGGATGTTCTAATTGTATAACATAATCTGAAAGATCATATTTGTGGGATAGTTCGAAGCCTTGGCCATTTGGCAAAATCTGTACTATTTCTATTGCTTGTTCATGAGTTGCTACTACCACTCTATTTTGATTATCTAGATAAAAATAGGCTCCACCAGATGTATCTTCCATAACACCTATGGGATCTAGAAATGAGAACCTGGGGCGTTTTGGCAAATTATACCTCGCTATTTCTTTTAATGAGTCTGGGTCCATCAAAATTAATCTTGGCTTGGATAAACTTACGCAACATGTTACCATTTGTCCGTCGCTAGTAAAACAGATAGTGACGCATTCTGCTATTCCTCTGAAAATTGAATTGACTTCAGGGTTGTTTGCCAACGGGCCGCTTTGAGAGATAGTATCTGACATATACGCATCGCAGTGCATATTATTCCATCCATTAGATGCCATAAAAGGATGCTGTGGGATAGACGTAACATTTTCTAGTGGGCTAGAATAATTTTCTCCAAATTCTGGATTTATATAAAGTCGGTTTTCTCTTGGTGTTATCCTGTAATATATGCCGCGGGGAATTGGCATACTTGTTACATTAAAACTAGTAATCAACAACAATAAAAATGATATGAACGCGAATAAAATTATTCTCTTCTTCATATAATAAAATAATGGATGATATTATATAAAATTATCTGATTAAATAATGCGCTTTTAGTCTAGATTCTTTTTTGGATAATGTTTTCAGGATTTACCTGACCTTTGTTTAAGGAAAATCTATTAATTCAGTTGCAGATAGCCATCCAAAAAAGGGTCTGTAGTGTAGAGGATATCACAGAGGCCTCCGGAGCCTCTGACCCGGGTTCAAATCCCGGCAGATCCGTATTTAGATAAAGGAGAAATTCACCTATTAAACTTGATTAATTTTTAATGCGTTAATTATTTTAGTATTTAAATATTATAGCTATATATATTATAAAAAGTCTTAAATATTAATATATTACATTACAGCCCGTCATGCTCATTAAGAAAACCATTACCGAATTTGCAAAATTATCTAGTGTGCACTTTGTATTTTTAACCGCTGTCATTCCAGTCACAGGCGCTATTGCCATGGGAGAAAAAGATATATTCATTCTTACAGTTATTTTCATAATCGGACTTGCCGCACATACCTTTGGCTTTGCATTTAACCATTATATGGATATCAACGTTGATCGTATGGGAGATCATGTAAATAAACGACCACTACCCAGTGGAAGTATCTCTAAAAAACATGCGATGATTTACATTTTATCTTGGTTTTTTTTCGGATTTTTCTTAACCCTATACTTTTTTGGTGCCAAATTACTCCTTATTTATCTTTTGGGAATCGCCCTTGCCGCTATTTACGATGCATACAGCAAAAAAATCGGTGGGATGGATTTTGTACTTGGAGCATCTGTAGTTACTGGAGTTGTGTTTGGTGCAGCCACCGTTTCGTTTCAATTCCCAAACATAATATATGTCTTTTGTGTGCTCGCATTTCTACAGACGCTTAACCTAAACTTCATTGCAGGAAGCATAAAAGATGCAGACCATGACTATCTAATCAACTCAAAACATCTGTCAACACAACTAGGATTGCGTGCAGAAAACGGTATCTTTAAAATACCAAATTCATTCAAAATTATCGCATATCTATTTGGTTTTATCTACGCGTTCTTTGTTTTAGTTTCAGCTCTGCTTGGAATTATACAGTTGCCAATCAGCCTATTTGTTATACTTTTACTAATAAACGGGATGTTCTTTTTTGTCACCTACAAAATGCTGAGCTTAAAAAACTTTGACCGCCAAGAAGTACGCAAATACATTGTGCTTCAATACACAATCAATTGGTCAAACATACCGATTCTACTTGCAAGTGTCGCACCAATGGCCATATTCCTTCTGTTGTACCCAGTAATAGGCCTAGTTGTATCAAATGCAATTTTATACAAAACTGTTATACGATCGCAGGTTATGTAAAAAAGGAAAAAAAATGAGCATGGATTTAGTAAAAGAATACGCACGGTTCCTTAGACTAAAGGCCTTAGGCGTATCTACTATTGCAGTGGTTGGTGCAATAAGTGTAAGCAGCTCAATTGAAATTTCACATTTTTTGGTTCTATTTTTTATATGCGCTCTATATAATGTGCTAGGGTTTGTTCTAAACGATTACATTGATTACGACCTTGATATCGAGTCAAAAGAGCTAAACGAGCGACCACTTGTTAAAAAAACTATATCCAAAAAAACAGCACTTTTTATAATCGTTTTATTCTACGCACTTATTATTTCAACAGCAATAATCTTTTATCATACTCTACTTCCGCTTCTGTTCTTATTGCTTTCTCTTGCACTTGGAACAATCTACGATTGTTATGGAAAGAAATTCTTTGGCTCCGACTTTGTACTTTCTGCATCGGTTGCCTTCTTATGCTTATTTGGTGCAGCAACCGTTTCATCAGAGATAGGGCTATTAACAATAATTATTGCTTCTATTTATTTCATGCACGTTCTGTTTTTCAACATAATAGAAGGTGGATTCAAGGATGCAGACAACGACAAGAAACATGGTGCAAAAACAACCGCATCTGCCCTTGGAGTTACGCATCAACCAGAGATACGCGTTCCTGCATCGTTCAAGGCACTTGCGCTTGCTATTGAAATAGTAACTGCTACGTTTGTTTTTCTCCCGTTTTTCATCTTTTCCGAATTTCAAAAATTCAGTTACTGGTACATACAAGTATTGATATTACTTATACTTACAATAAGCCTGTTTTCTTCTTCCATAAAGATGCTTATGTTAAAGACCTTTGAACGAAAAAAAGTAACAATAGGCATCACAAAACAAGAAGTAAAGCGTTACATGATAATTCCGATCCTACTACTTGGTGTAAGCAACATTCCATGGATCATCTTTATTTTGCTTCTACCAACCATCTGGTACCTCTCATTCTTAGGAATATTCAGAGAAAAACCGTTCAAAAGCAAATTGCTGTAAATCAAACTCCAAGTCAAAGATTTAATCAGAATATGAGAAACTCAGCCATCTGCATGCCATCTATATTCTCTGTTTTTCCAAAAAAAGTAATTGTTCCGCTATAAGTTACATGAAAACGCCAGTAATGGGCCTTCAGCATCCTTCTTACATGATGTATATGCTTCACATCCATAGAAACATCAATAGATACATTTTCATTCTTAGCCTTTAAATTAAAGTAATGCGGGATAAACTTTCCATTTTCTCTGCTCAAATTACTTCCTACAAATTCAATTTCTTTTGGATTTACATTTGTATAGTCCCTATTGTTTTTGTTTATAATAAGAATTGGTTGGCCTAAACGTCTATTCTTAAAGATAGCAGCCCATGTGATTGTAAATGAATTGGAATTTATTTTTCCCCAAAACCATCCATAATTTTTTCTGGCAACAGGACCTGTAACATCCCAATTGTGATCATGATACCCAAGACCTTGAACGCTTATTTCTTTGTTTTTTATTTTTAAAATACCTTTAACTTTTGCTCGGGGTAAAAAAACAGCCCATGAATCTCCAGATGGATTTGTTCCTTTCCAACCTTTTGTGCAACCTTCAAATGTTAAATCTGCTGATGCATCTTTAACTTTAAAAAAAAGATGATATTCTAGATTTCCATCCTTATTCAATCCACCTGCAATGACCTGTTTTTTATCTAATTTTACATTAGGATATTGACTTTGAGCTTCAAATTTTTTAGGCGTGAAGTACTTTTCATTATGTCTTACAAGCTCCCCATTTTTATAAATATCCAATCTCTGAGATATTATCCCAAAACGTTTTTTTGTTATTCCAAAAAATCTCACGCTTACTTGAATGCTATAACCATTGTCAAAAACAGCATCGAAATACCACCATTCGGTAAACCTTGGGATGCTTGAACCATGAAACCCATCGTCTTTTATTGATGTTGCACCAGGTGAAAAATGAAATGTGCTGTCTTTTGAACTTTTGTAGGATTTTTCATTCACTTATAAAATGCCCCCATTCCGCCAGAAAATATTGTATGATATCCTTCTTTTTTTAGGTGTTTTTTTAAATATTTTAATCTTTTTTCCATAATATCTTTAGG
>Ga0172366_10005432_pt1 | contig 10031 bp, 6 predicted proteins | sample LakKivSesite69cm_FD_114533 | JGI IMG/M metagenome (GOLD analysis project Ga0172366, IMG submission 114533) | Sediment microbial communities from Lake Kivu, Rwanda - Sediment site 69cm | ecosystem: Environmental > Aquatic > Freshwater > Lake > Sediment | place: Rwanda: Western Province, Lake Kivu...
AAAACAGACGGGGCGAGGATGGCCATTATTGAGTTAATTAAATAAAACTGATATGCCCGGTAGTAGCATTTCCAAATGGCATTATGTTTATGTGTTGCGAAGCGAGAAGGACAAGAATCTATATATCGGATACACCACTGATTTAGCCAAGAGAGTTAATAAACATAATGCCAAGCAAAATTTTTCTACCAAATCAAGAACACCATTCAAGTTAATCTATGCCGAGGCAACATTGAACAAGGAAGATGCCCAGAGAAGAGAACATTATTTTAAAACATCGCAAGGTCGTAGGTTTATAGCATTAAGATTAAAGAGATATTTAAACTCGTAGGATTTCTAGCAGAAAAGTTCTATTGGAAATCCACTACCGGGTATGGAAGGAAAAACTTTTAAAACAAAAATTGACGGGAAAGAAATTGCCGTCCAATACAGCAATCTGGCCGAACAGACAAACGGAAATATTATGGTTCGCATGGGAGACACGCTGGTTCAGGCAACATGCGTGATGGCGAAAGGGAACCGAGGCAATCTCGGTTTTTTTCCGCTAACCGTTGAATACGAAGAAAAATATTACGCGGCCGGAAAGATAAAAGGCTCCCGCTATATGAAAAGGGAGGGCCGTCCTTCCGACGAGGCGATCTGCAACGCCAGGCTGATTGACCGCTCAATCAGGCCAAGATTTCCGAAAGATTTTCAAAAAGAAGTACAGGTAATCTCCACAATCTTTTCTTGGGACGGGCAAAACGACCCCGATGTTTTGGGACTGCTGGCTTCTTCTCTGGCCCTGTCTATTTCGGATATTCCCTGGTTCGGGCCGGTGGCGGCAGTCAGAATCGGAAGAAAAGAGGGAAAATTCGTTATCAACCCGGTTTACGAAGAAAGAGCAAAAAGCGACATTGATATTATCTTTGCGGCAATAATGGAGAATAACGAACTCTTAGTAAATATGATTGAAGCCGGATTTGAAGAAGCGCAGGAAAACGAAATTCTTGAGGCTTTGGCCATAGCCGAAAAACCGCTAAAAGAACTTATCGCGTTTCAAAAAGACATCGCCGAAAAGCTCGGAAAAGAAAAAACCCCCATTGAAACAACAGCCATAGACTCTGACTTGGAAAAAGAAATCAGAAATCACCTCGGAGACAGCCTGGAAAAAAGCATTTATCAAAAAGACAAAAACAAGCGAAGCCAAAGCATGGACGAACTAAGAGCGGACGTGACCGCTTTTGTCGCCGAAAAATTCCCGGGGCAGGGAAAAGAATACGCCACTCAAGTATTTTTTGACAGAGAAGTTGATAGATTATTGCATGAGAATGTTTTAAAATACGATAAAAGGCCGGACGGCCGCAAGCTTGATGAATTGAGAGAAATCTCCTGCGAGGCCGGCTCGTTGCCGCGCACTCACGGCTCCGGGCTTTTCTGCCGCGGCCAAACCAAAGCTCTTTCCATTCTGACTTTGGGCTCTCCAAGCGACCAGCAACTGTTGGAAGGGATGGAAATTGTCGGCAAAAAAAGATTTATGCATCATTATAATTTCCCGCCCTATTCTTCGGGAGAGATAAAACCCTTAAGGGGCCCCGGAAGAAGAGAAATAGGGCACGGAGCCCTGGCCGAAAAAGCGCTTTTGCCCTTGATTCCAAACGCTGAAAACTTTCCCTACACCATCAGAGTGGTTTCCGAAATTCTTTCCTCAAACGGCTCGTCCTCAATGGCTTCGGTTTCCAGCTCTTCTCTAGCTTTAATGGATGCGGGAGTGCCGATAAAAAATCCGGCCGCCGGCATTGCCATCGGCCTGATATTGGGCGAAAACGATAAAACCTACAAAATACTTACCGATATCCAAGGGCCGGAAGACCACCACGGCGACATGGACTTTAAAGTTGCCGGAACAAAAGACGGAATTACGGCAATCCAAATGGATGTGAAAATCGCCGGCATCACCAAAGACATTGTCAAAGACGCTTTGCAAAAAGCAAAAAAAGCCAGATTGGAAATCTTGGAAAAAATACAGAAAGCCATACCCGGCCCAAGACCAAATCTTTCACCTTTTGCCCCTAGAATTTTAACTCTTCAGATAAATCCTGATAAAATAAGAGAAGTGATCGGCCCCGGCGGAAAAGTCATAAACGAGATAATTGAGAAAACGGGATCGGCCATAGACATTGAAGATTCCGGACTGATTTTTGTCACGGCGGAAAATGAAGATTCGGCCAAAAAAACAATAGAAATCATTAGAAACATCATCAAAGAAGTAGAGGTTGGCGAGGTCTACGAAGGCAAAGTTAAAAGAATTTTGGAATTCGGAGCTTTTGTGGAAATACTGCCGAATCAGGAAGGAATGATTCATATTTCCAAGCTCGCCCCCTACAGAGTCCGCAAAGTTGAGGATGTCGTGAAAATAGGAGACGTTGTCAAGGTAAAAGTAATATCAATAGATGAACAAGGAAGGATAAATTTGGCCTTAATTCAGAAATCGCCGAAGGCAAACCTCGCTGAAGGCGAAAAAAAATAAGTTTAAAAATAACCAATGGCGGAAGAAAAAAAAACGAGTTTCTTGAGCGGGGAAATTCACACAATGGCGAGAGACATCGCCCGACTTCAGGGAAAAGAAGTTAAACCTGCCAAAATTTCTCCAGTGTCCGCTCCCGCTCCAACAATCCCAGCTGCTGCCCCAAAGCCAGCAGGTTTGGCGGTTCCCTCGATCGCCGCTCCAACGCCGCTTCCTTCCGAACAAAAACCGGAAGAAATAAAGAAAACAGAAGCAGGGCCGGAAGAAATCAAAACGCCGAAAGTAATGACTACGGAAGAAGAATTGGAAAAACAATTCCAGGAGAGAAAAGAGCTGGAAGAAAGAATGGCAGCCGAACAGGCTAGAGCAAAAAAAGAGGAGGAAGAGAGAAAAATAGAGGAAGAGAGAATGATGGCGGAAGAAAAAACGCTTCAACAGCGGAAAATTCAGGAGCAAATGGAAGAGGAAAGAAAAGAGGTTAAAAAACGGGAATCGCGCCTTGTGGAGGAAGCGAGAATAAAGGAAATTGAAGCCAAAAGAACGGCCGAAGAGAAAAGAAGAAGAGAAGAAGAGGAAGGGGAAAAAGAAGAGAAGGCGAAAAGCGAAATGAAAAGAAAAGCCAGAGAGCTTGCCGCTAAAGAAAAAGGGCAGGAACCGCAGAACAAAAAAGAAGCTCTGTTGAGGCAAAGAAAATCTTTGCAAGAAGAAAAAATGAGATTGGAGCAGGAAATCAAAAATTTCGGCGGCAGGAAAAAACCCCTGGAGGTTAAGAAGAACGCCTTGCTTGGGGAAATCCAGGAGCTGGAAAAGGGATTTGCGATTATTTCCGAAAGGGAAAAAAGAATTGAAGAACGAGAAGCTAAAGTCGAAGAACGAGAAGCTAAAGCGACAACCCCAAAAGAGAGAAAGGCGATAGAACGGGAAAGGTGGGGTATTGAAAAAAAGAGGAAAGAACTGGAGGAAAAAAGATGGCCATGGGACGAGAAACTGCAACAAATAAAAGACAAAATCGCCGAAATTGATTCCCAGCTTCAAGAAATGGACGAAAAGGGTGAAGGCACTCGGCAAAGACACGAAGAAATTTTAGGAGAAGAGTCAAAGATTCAGGCGGAAATTGAAAAGCTGGAAATAGCCGACACGCTTCAAGACATAGAAAAAGAAAAGAAAATCCTTGAAAATCAAAAAAGGCAGCTTTTGGCGGATACAGACGCGGCGGAGGAAAAAATCAGCGCCGTTTCCGAGGAAGAAAAAAGAGTTGAAGAAGATAAAAAATTAATTGAAGATGAAGAAAAAATAACAAAGAATCTGCGCGAAAGAAAAAAATTGGAACAAGAACGATGGGAAACTGAAGAAAGTCGCAGAAAAATTGAAGCGGAGAGGTGGAAGCTGGAAGAAAATAAGGAAAAAATGGAAAATGAACTTAAGAGAGACGAAAGAAAATTTCAGGCGTTGGTGCAAAAAGCCAGCGACCTTATAGAAAGGAGAAAAGAAATAGACAGATTGCTGGGCGGAGCGGAAAAAGAAATTGAAGAGGAACTCAAATTGGATGTATCGCTTATGGCGAAAGCCAAGCCGCAGGCGCCGAGAAAAAATATCAGCGGCCTCAACTTTAAATTTTAATAATTATTAACCCCGTTGGAAATTACATTTCTACCGGGGGCAAGCAAAAAAATGTCCATTGCAGATTCAATAAAAGAGGCAAGGAGAATGGGCGCTTCAGACCAGGAAATATTGCAGGAAATTGTCAGACAAAATCCCGGGAGAAAAAAAAGCATTGACGAAGCTAAAAGCAGAGGCGCCAATCCGACTCAAATCTTAAATGAAATAATCAGACGCCAGAAACAAATGACTGCATCGGCGGTCCCGCCAAGGCCGAGCGCCCCGCCGGAAAAAGAAAGGGCAGAGAAAATTCCACCTGAAACGGGAAAAACGGCAGCCGAGTTAAAAATGGAAGAAGCACAAAGGAGATTGGAAACCTTAAGTCGCCTGCAAGACGAAGGCGAAACTGAAGAAATAAGCCAAACGCAGGCGTCTCAAACGCCGCCGAGGCCGGAACAGCCAGCCAAGCCTGCGATGCCAGCAAAACCGAAATTGGAGCCAGGCCCGGAAATGGAAATCAGCCAGTTAAAGCCGGAAGAAAAAACAGGAAGAATGCCCACTATTCCCGTTCCCCCGCGACCGATAAAAAAGCCGCCTATGCCGCCGCCGTCCGCCCAAGCGCCGGCTCCCGGTCAGCAGTTTATGCCTCGGCCGATTCCAAAGAAGCCAAGCTCCCAAGAAAAAATATGGGTGAGAATTGTCGTTTTCGGCCTCGCCTTGATTCTCCTGGCGGTTATCGCCACGTTTTGGTACTGGTATTTGGTTATCAGGGTCCAGCCGCCGGCAACAACAGAAACAACAACCGGCTCCGGCCCGATAGCCCAGCCCGGGACCCCTCCGCCGACACCCGAGCCGCAAATTTCTCCCTCGCTCTTCCAGGTTGAAGACACCAGAACCCTGTCAATCGCTTCGGCAAGCGAATTAAAAACTCAACTTCAGCAGGTATTGCAAGAATGGCTGGACACAAATCAAGTCCGCCGAATTGTAATAAAAAACACGACTGAAAACAAAATTTTGGGATTAAAAAATTTTTTTGAAGCGATTTTGATGAGAGCTCCCGACCAATTCTACGCGAATCTTGAAAACGATTTTACTCTTTTTATCGCCTCGCAACCCGAAGGCAACAGATTCGGATTGGCGGTAAAAATAAAAAACACCGGGGATTTGGCCGCGTTGCTTAAAAATCAAGAAGCAACAATGGAAGACGATTATAAAACCCTATTTGAAGTAATGGGTAAAACCGCTCCGGCGATCAGCAAAAACTTCCTTAACGCCTCCCAAATCAAAGGCTATCTCGGGCCTGACTTCAGATACAAGTCTTTGACAAAACAGGACTTAACCATTGCCTATCTTGTTTCCGGCGATTATTTTGTGCTGACCGGCTCCCTGAAAAGCATGGACAAAGCGGTTGCCAGATTGGCCATTCCGGTTTTGCTCACCCAAACATTAAGGGTCGGCAGTTCGGGCCGGGAAGTGTCAATCCTCCAAACCTGGCTTAAAACCGATCCTGAAATCTTTCCGAACGGAAAAGTTGACGGTTACTTCGGCAACGCCACTAAAGCGGCGGTAATTAAATTCCAGGAAAAATACGCAGCGGATATTCTAGTTCCCCAAGGGCTGACCGCGGGAAACGGAATTGTTGACGCCTATACCAGAAATAAGTTAAACGAGCTTTTTGCAAAACCAAAATAAAAGTTAAAGAAAAAGAAAATGGATAAAAAAACAATTGAGGAATTAAAGGAAAAGCTTGAACAGCAAAAATCGGCGATTGAGGGCGAACTGAAAAAGTTTGCCAAAAAAGACACAAAGATTAAAGGCGATTGGGACACGGAATATCCGAAATTCACCAGCGCCGGCCAAGCCAATCCCCTGGAAGAAGAGGCCGACGCGGTGGAAGAATACGTCAACCGGCTGCCGGTTGAACACACCATGGAACTCCGGCTCAAAAATATAAACGCCGCCTTGGAACGGATCAAAAAAGGCGCTTATGGAAAATGCGCAAACTGCAATAAAGAAATCCCTGAAGAGCGGCTGAAGATAAATCCCGAAGCCACATTCTGCAAAGAATGCCAAAAATAAAAATTACCTCAAAAAGCAATCCCGTTGAAACGGGATTGCTTTTTGCTATACTAAGCTAATATGTCTTCTAAAGTTTTTTCGGCAGCCATAATCGGCCTTGACGCTCAAATTATTGAAGTGGAAACCGATGTTTCTTACGGCCTTCGCTGTTTTACGGTTGTTGGATTGCCAGACAAAGCGGTGGAAGAATCAAAAGAAAGAATGGGAGCGGCAATTAAAAGTTCCGGCTTCCGCTCGCCGGTCAGCCAGCCTCAAAGGGTTCTGGTAAATCTGGCGCCGGCTGATTTGAAAAAAGAAGGGTCTTTGTACGACCTGCCAATGGCTCTGGGATATTTGCTGGCATCCGGCCAGGCAAAATTCAATCCCCAAGAAAAAATATGCGCGGGCGAACTATCCTTGGACGGAAAGTTAAAACCAATAAAAGGCGCTCTCGCCCTGGCGCTGGCAGCCAAAGAAAACAACTGGAAAGAAGTGATTTTGCCTAAAAGCAATGCCCTGGAAGCGGCCTTGGCCCTGTCTGCGAACAACAGCGCAGAAAACAGCATAAAAATAATCGGCGTTGAATCTTTAAAAGAAACAGCCGACTATCTTGAAGGCCGGAAGCAGATTTCTCCGTCCCGGGCGGATATTAAAAATTTTAATGAAAACATTGATTATCAACTGGATTTTAATTGGATAAAAGGACAGGAAAGTTCCAAGAGGGCTTTGGAAATCGCCGCTGCCGGCGGCCATAATGTTTTGATGCAAGGCCCGCCGGGCGCCGGAAAAAGCTTACTGGCTCGTTCGCTCCCTTCGATTTTGCCCCGTTTATCTTACGAAGAATCTTTGGAGGTAACCCGGATTTACAGCATTGCCGGCATCCTTTCCAAAGATAAACCGTTAATAACATGGCGGCCGTTCCGCTCGCCTCACCATACAACTTCTGAAACTGCTTTAATCGGCGGAGGTAATCCGCCCCTTCCCGGGGAAATCACCCTTGCCCACAGAGGAATTTTGTTCTTGGACGAATTCCCGGAATTTCACCGCGACGCCCTGGAAAGTCTGCGTCAGCCGATAGAAGAAGGCAAAATCGCTATTTTGCGGGCAAAACACAGAGTGGTTTTTCCCGCTCGTTTTACCCTGATTGCCGCCGCCAATCCCTGCCCCTGCGGCTATTACAGAGACCCAAACCGGCCCTGCCGCTGTCAGCCGGGGCAAATCGCAAGTTATAGAAGAAAACTTTCCGGACCTTTAATAGACAGAATTGACCTTTTCATTGACGTTCCCCAGATAAAATACGAAAAACTGACAGCGCCGGACGATGGTAATCTCGGCCAGGAACTGCGCCTAAAAATAGAAAAATCCCGCCAAATTCAACAGAAAAGATTTTCCTCTGATCCCGATATTGTTTCAAAAGAAAAGCCATTGACCAACGCCGAAATGGGAATACCCCAGATAAAAAAATATTGCGAAATTGATTTAAAATCGCAAGATATTATGCGCCGTTTCGTTGATTCGGGCAAACTTTCAGCCAGGGGGTATCACCGGGTTTTGAAAGTCGCCAGAACAATCGCTGATTTGGAGGAATCTCAAAATATCAGCTACGACCATTTAACCGAAGCGCTGATGTACAGAGTAAAAGACGAATAGTTCAGGCGAAGCAAAATCATAAAACAATAAAAAGCATCCCGCCGCGGCGGGATGCTTTTTATATTTTTCCTGGCCTTTTTCTATCTCGCAAAAGGATTGCTTGCGCCTCTGGTTTCAAAATGGACATGGCATCCAGTTGAATTTCCGGCGCCAGACGTACCCGGTTTACCTCCAATTAGAGCGATAATCTGTCCTTGCGAAACCTCCTGCCCGACGCTGGCAAGCGCCGAAGATAAGTGGGTGTAATATGTGGTAACGCCGTTGGGATGCAAAACCGTAATAAGATTTCCAGCTCCGCCGTTCCAGCCGTATTTAATTTTCTGAACCGTTCCCGCGGCCGCGGCGTAAATCGGGTCTCCGCAATTCCCCCCAAAATCTATGGCATTATACCAATGCAAACCCTGGGTAATCTTGCAGTTAGAACAGGGCTTTATAAAATAGCTTGAACCGATTGGAATCTCCGGTTGAGCGGCGTAATTCGGCTTTGGCGAAGCCGGCATCTTTCCATTAGGAATCACCAAAATGTCGCCGACAAAAATATCGCCCTCTCCAGACAACTCGTTGGCGCTGATGATTTCTTCCACCTTTCCTTTATAAGTATTGGCTATGCCGCCTAAAGTGTCTCCTTTTTTAACATGGTGCAAAACGCCGGAAACCGGCAAAATAATAAGTTTCTGACCGGTTTTGAGTTTTGTTTTTGCGCCTAAGTCGTTCGCCCACAAAATCGTGTTGGTTGAGATATTAAACTTGGCGGCGATGGAAGCCGTGGTGTCTCCCGGCTCAACAACATATTCGGTAACTCCTTTCCTTTCACCTTCGTATTCTTCAAAGTCTCCGACCACGCTTCCTAAAACCTGGGGATTAGCCACAACAACCGGCGGGATGACCGCGACCAAACTGTTCTGCTGAAGAATCGTGGTCTCTGATGGCTCTGCGCTGATATTCTTCACGGGTTCGGCAAACAAATCTTGGTCGGAAAATTCAGCCGCCACACTGGCCGTTAGAAAAGAAAAATCCCTCAGAGAAAGGGATTTTGAGTTGGGTTTAGATTCAAAAATAATCACGCCCATGAGGCAGATAGTTAAAAATACGCCCATATAGAAAACCGGGGATTTGGTGAAACCTCTTCCAGCTTTCAGGTCTTTCGCCACGAAACGTATTTTATGCCGAATAAACGGCAAAATCGCTAAAAGCGATCTGAAAAAGTTAAAATTACTAATGTTAAATCCTCCTTATCGTTAACTATGACCGTTTTCTTATTGTAGCTCCGCGAAAGCGGCGAGTCAAGCCACTTTTCCCCAAACAAAAAAAGGAGGCGTTTTGCCTCCCCTTGCCCCCCTTAGAGGAGCTTTCTTAGTTCTTGCTAGAGCCTTTTGGCAAAGCCGAGTTTGGCGGCGCTCCGGCAGATTGGGAAGATTCTGCTTTCTTTTTCGGGCTAGCCCATTTTACCAAGTAAAACCTTAACCAGCCGATGACTATCACCCATAAAAGGATGGTACAAAGAAACGGGAAAATTGCGTCGCAGTACTCTTGGAAAGTAATAGGACGCAGAACAGTGCCTTGGTGGTTTTCCACCCACAAGCACAATTGCCAGAACATCCAACCCCCGAACAAAAAACTCGCTACGCCAAAAATTTTTCTCATAAGACATTCCTTTCAAAAAAGCCCTTATTAAGTTTTAAATTTCCTGCTTTTAGAATAGCATAAATCTAAAATATTGTCAAGCAAAAATGATTTTGGTAAAATAATTCAATGAATGTTTTCTTTCAGGCAAAGGCGCTCAAAAAAATAAACATCGCTCCCCTCAAAAGATTGGGGCAAAATTTTTTGGTTGATAAAACAGCAATAAGAAAAATTCTGCGCTCGGCTGACCTGCAGATCGGCGATGTGGTTTTGGAAATCGGGCCGGGAGCCGGAGCGCTTACAAAAATTATCGGCGGAAAAGTAGAGAAAGTAATCGCCGTAGAAAAAGATCCGAGAATGGTGAAAATTCTTGAAGAAAATTTGCGGGATTGCAAAAATATTGAAATTATCCAAGAAGACATCTTAAAAATATCCAATTCCCAGTATGGTCAAATGTCAACTTACAAAATTGTCGCAAACTTGCCCTTCTACATAACCTCGCCAGTGATTAGAAAATTTCTGGAAAGCGCCAATCCGCCCGAAAAAATGATTTTGGTGATTCAGAAAGAACTGGCCCAAAGAATCTGCGCCAAGC
>Ga0172366_10005433_pt1 | contig 10031 bp, 14 predicted proteins | sample LakKivSesite69cm_FD_114533 | JGI IMG/M metagenome (GOLD analysis project Ga0172366, IMG submission 114533) | Sediment microbial communities from Lake Kivu, Rwanda - Sediment site 69cm | ecosystem: Environmental > Aquatic > Freshwater > Lake > Sediment | place: Rwanda: Western Province, Lake...
AAACTCTGAGGAAAAGCTGGGAAATCGGGGAGAAGGATTTGACGTATGAGGAGAGGTATATAATAACTATCGCGTAAGGCATTCTTAAATCATTAATAAAACTTTTTGCTTAATATTTCAATTAATTTTACGTATATTGACATATAGAGGAAATTTGGTTATAATTATAAAAAAGATTAATTTTATAAATGTTAATGCTATTAATAAATATAAGGAGGAATGAACATGACAAATAAGGAAATAGATTTAGAAGAGATTACTAAGAGATTAGATATCATAATCTACCTATTGATAAAACAAACAAAAGAGAAAGATGAGGCACAAAAGAAAGAGGTGATCGCTGAGCTTTTTGAACTGGGCTTAAAGGACTTTGAAATTGCCAAAATTCTTGGCAAAAGCAGAGGTTATATCTCAAGTGTAATTACGGTGTACAAAAAGTCAAAGAAAAAGGAGGTGGCCAAATGAATGATATAAACCTAAAAATATTGGAAAAACTTGACCTTTTAGTGAAATTAACAACTCTGAGTATCGTAAAGGACAAGGACTTTAAAGAACAGGTAAAGCTTTTATCATCAGTAGGATTTAAACCCAAAGAGATAGCAGATTTATTGGGCACTACGCCTAATAGCGTAAGGGTAACTCTTTCCAGAATACGAAAAAGCGCGGATAAAAACAAAAAAGGTGATCTAAACGAATGATGAAGAAATTAAGGCTTTGTTAAAAGATTCTTTAAAATGGCAAAGATTACAAGGTATACAAGTGGCTTTAGAATTATTGCCGAAAATTCTAGATACTAAAGAAAAGAAGATGGTTTATGAAATGACTGATGGAAAAAATGGCATAAAAGAAGTTCAAGCCAAAGTAAAAATAGCAACAGGAACAATTCATAACTGGTGGAATAACTGGCTTGCACATGGGATACTCGAAAAGAAAGGCCAGAAGTACCAAAAAATTATCTCTCTTAAGGAATTGGGCATTCCTCTTAAGGAAAGCAAAAATGATAAAGGTGGGTAAACATAATGGCTGACCTTCAAGAACTAATATTGCGAGCGAGATTTATATTTTCTGGGGCGCCAAAAAGGTTTGAAGTATTTAATCTCATTAATGGAAAAAACTCAACAAAGGATGTGGCTAAAAGGACTGGCAGAAGCCTCTCTTCTGTTTTGCAGGACATTGAAAAGTTAAAAGATTTGGAGTTGATTCAAGAAAAACAGGACAGTGCAGGTTTTGTAAAAAAAGAAGACGCTTCGGTATTTGAAAAAGCTCCCAAAATTAAACATGTACCCGATTCATATTTCAAGGATGTAGCGGATACAAGCAAATTAGTAAAGAAAAAAGTAAGCAAAATAGCCAGACCTCAAAAACTCACTTCTGTTCATATTCCATCAGAAAATGAGATTCTTGACATATGTAAGGAAGGCGAGAATCAATTCTATGAGTTTAAATCTCCCAGCACGAAAATGGAGGACATATCTGAAGAAATATCTGCTTTTTTGCATTCAAGAAATGGAGGAATTATTTTTTATGGAATTGATGATGGCGGAACAGTTTTAGGTAGCGATTTAAAAAGACAAGATTTTGACCAAAGAATTCACAATTCTATTCGCAATACAATAAACCCATCTCCAAACATAGATATAAAAGAAAAAGATGTTATGGGCGCAAAAGTTATCCTAGTTATTATCCCTCCTTGGGACAGGAGGAGCCTTTATCAGTATACAAAAAAAGGCAGATATCTAATCCGAAAGGGGACCAACAAGTTTGCTCTACAGCCGGATGAATTAAAAAAACTCTCAAAAGGAATATATGTGGTTTGAGGTAGAGAAATTTAAGCTGAATACTTCATGATCAAATTTATATAAGGTTGAAAACAATGAGTCTCAATAAGGATTTTATAGAAGAACTTTGCAAAAGAATGCGGGATGTATCCAAAAGGCGAGTCTACCAAAAAATAAAAGAAATTGAAGAAGAAGAATTGCTATCTAAAGAAGAGGCAGCTTGTATATTGGGGCACACATATAAAGTTTCTCTAAAGAAATATTTTGATCAAGATGTGATTAAAGGCGCAAGAGAAATTCTCCAAAAAGGGAAAATACAGATGATACGAGTACCATCTTCTAGTAAAATTGAAGTTAAAGAAACATTGTTTAAAGTCGGTATTGATAAAATCTTTCGAGACATAAAAGAGCCATTATTGCCAAAAAGTATCATAAATGATGCAAAGAAGATGGCTAGCTACTATCCTTTGTTTTACATCTTTGAAAATTCTATAAGAAATTTCATTGTACAAGCAATGAGAAAAAAATATGGTGAAGATTGGTGGGATGCAAAGCTAAGAACAAATAATCACTTTAATAAAATTTGCCAAGAAGTTGATATCCGAAGGATGGCAGAGAATGAAAATAGATTTCATGGAAAGAGAGGTGCACATGAAATATACTATACTGATATTGATGACTTGAATAAAATTATAGATATATATTTTCCTGATTTTAGGCCAGTTCTAAATCAACCAAAATCATTCTATGATCATATGCTAAGGACTATTAATTTATCTAGAAGAATAATAGCTCATAATAATCCTCTAGCTAAACGAGATTTTGATAGAATTAGACACGCATTTGCAGATTGGTGTGATCAATTAAATTTAGCAAAAGATAAATTGAGGGTGATAAATAATGAATGACAATATAATTAAAGAATTGAAAGAACAAACAAAATGGCTTAGATTTCTGGCTTTACCTAATTTGAAGAAGACAATCGAAGAGAACCTTCAGACAAAAGAACAACAAAAAATTTACTCGCTTACAGATGGAAAAAACAGTACTTACGAAATAGCCAAAAAATTATCGATTGAAGGAATAAAGGTAAGCCATATGACTATTTACAATTATTGGAAAAAATGGAATGTGTTGGGTTTGGTAATTCCCAGCGAAAAATATTCAGGCAGATTCGAAAAAATTATCAATTTAGAAGATTTGGATATTAAATAATTTTCATTTACTCCCCAAAACCAGCGGCAATCCCTTTTCCACCTTTATGTTTTAAATTCCTCAAATTTCTTGTCTATTTCACTTCTTAATTCTTTCCCGGCTTCATGAAATACGTCCAATAACTCCTCATAAATATTGTCATTTGCTACGAAATTCCAGAATTCCTTACCAACCAGAATTTCGCCTTTCTCCAAATCATATAATCCTTTTAGCGTCCATCTTTCATAAGGTTCTGGATGATAAGGATTGTAAGGAATAGCAAGCCTTGTAAAGACCTTAACAATTTTATTTTGACTTAATCTCAATCCTGTCCATCTTAAGAGTTTTAACTTCAAAGCTACGAATTCTTTCATATTCGGTTTTGCACTCGTAATATCAAAGTAGTTTTCTTCATTATTTATTTCAACAAACAAGTCTACTACTGAATCAGGGTCTATTTTTGATTTTCCTTTTCTAATAATTCTTCTAATCTGTTCTATCTCACTAATTTTATCCGTTGCAGTTTCACCTTTCCTTAATTTATAGTGTATCTCGTTGATAATCTTTTCTGTATCTCCATCTATTTCTCCCAGCAATTTGTATTGTCTTTCTGCATGATTGCCGGCTCCTCCTGCCAGAATAATTGCAACTTGCTCCCATATCGACATACCAAAAGTGGTGTTCATTGAATGTATGAAAGAAAACATTGCATATCTATCCTTGCCAAGAAGCTCGTGATGAAATGGCATGTGTACTGTTTCAGGCCTGTAGCTTCTTAGCTTTTCTCTAACTGTATTAATAAGAACTTCTGCAATTTCCTTTTTTGTTTTTGATGATAACGCCATATCTACCCCTTTTTCCTCATTAATTCTTCTAAGCCCGAATAATATGGGTAGTGTGTTTTTAAAGCAACAGCATCATTTGCTTTTATTATCTTCTTCCTTATATCTTTTGATATATTTTTTAAAACACAATTATAATGATAATGTAATCCGTTTGCATATTGGTGTTGTGTACATTTTAATCTTTGAGCTTTATTTCTGGAATACTTCGTATATGGACATTCGCCTGCTGCAATTTCTTCTTTCGAATAAACATTACATTCCTCTAAACATCTAATTTCATCTTTTATTATTTCTTTATCAAGACTGGAATAATTTTTTATTACAAAATCGCATAACGGAATCCATCTCTTGCAAATAGGGCATCTATCTGACGCTCTTGAGTTTATTGTGTCAATCGTTGCGGTGGGAATAGCTGTTTGCAAAGAAAATGACCCTGATTGTATCTCTTTCTTCGTTCCTACTTCAACCCCATAAATCCGTTTCTCGTAAGAAATAATTAAAAAATCGGGAGGAACTATACTCCCTTCCAAACTCATTAACCTTTGAGAAAGAATCAATGGAATTATATATCCGAAATTGTTCCTTAGCAGAAATATGTAAACCAACAATTCATGCCACAATCCTCCCGCAGTTTTGGGAAGCAAGGAATCAAAATATCTATCTAAATAGTAAGGAGCATCTGTCTCTTCTTTTTTTAATCCTACTTTTTTCGTAAAATCTTTGAGCTCATCATAATGCTCTTCTTCTTTAACTTCTCTGATTTTATCTCCTAATTTTTCTAGAAATTTTTTTCTTAAATTATAAGAAACTGTCATCGCTTCATAGCACATTAACAAATTGACAAAATGAAGAATTGCTTTGATAAAATTCTCTCTATCCTCTCTTGATCTTATAGAATAATATCCTCTTCCCAAAAAAATATATTCAAGAAAGTCAGCCAAAATCATCTGCCTACCCTTTTGGCTGTATAGCTGGGCGTCAAGTGCTAATCTATTTAAGTCTTCTCTTAGTTTTTCTTCGTCTTGCTTATAAATATTATAATCTGATTTTTCTTCGTCTCTAAAATTTCTCTCATCACAAAAAATATCGTGAACTACTTCAAGATGTTTTATTGTATTCTTCATGCTCTCAAAAATACTTCTCATTTCTTTTTCGCCTTCTTGAAATAGAACACTGATTCAAAATACTTGTTAGAATCTCTTTCCGTTCTCATTAAAACTGGCCTATGGAAAACATCAATTAGTTTAAAGCCACAAATCTTTCCGATTTCAGGATATAAATTGAACTTGTCGCTTGCTACAATAAATATTAAAGCGCCATCCTTCAAGTATTCTGAGACATTATTGAATACATCCACTACCCCTTTTACATATTCCTTTTTAGCAATCCCGTTTTGACCTTTTTTTGCGGGTCCTATTTCTAGATCATCAAGTCTCGGAAAATCGAATAATTCATAAGCATATTTATGCTGTTCATGATAATCTATTACACCTACATAAGGAGGAGATGTGAAAATACCATCTATTTTTAGATTACTAGACAATTTAATTGTTCTCGCATCTCCTTGATAGATTTCTATAAAAGCATCTGTTCTCAATTTGCTAAATTCTTTTAATCGCTTTATGGTATCGTAACTATAGCGGTTTATGAATTTTAAAGCTTCGTCAATAGGGTCGCAATATCTCCTATGCTTAATGCACCAGTAAGTTTCTCTAACTGGTTTTTTCGGTCGAGCCAAATCATAATGAGGAATTAGTCTAGCTGAGCGAGCAGATCTAGATAAAATAATCTTTAAAATATCCTGGTTTTTGTAATCTTTTATATTGCTTCTGTAAAATAATATTTCCTGTAAAGCTCTGTCAGAAAACCATTTTTTCAAATACTCGCTTTCAGTCTCAAATCTTTTGATTTCCCCGCCAAACAACGGCCTCTCGCCAGTTGTTATCTGTCTGCTAAATATTTTTAATCTCTTCAATGCATCCTTTATTTCCCTTTCGACCTCCGGAATATCATATCTCTTTGTTTTAATCCTCTGGATAAGCACATTAAAAGGAGATAGTTCTATTCCTATGGAATTCATTCCTAATATATTTGCTTCAATTAACGTTGTTCCGGAGCCAGAAAAGGGATCAAGTATTGTATCGCCTTTTTTAAAATATTTGCTTAAAAATACCTCAACTAGTTGAGGAATGAATTTACCTAAATATGGATGTAAGCGATGGACATGCTTTGTTCTTTCAAATTCTCTTACAGCTAAAAAGGTTAGGTCATTGCCCAATATTTTTATATTTTTCTGGATATCCACTCTTTCTTCAATAAGGTCAATGTCAATCCCAAACTTAGCAGCAATCTCTCTGTTTGTATCAGACATATTTCTAGTTTCTCTTGACGCAGTCAAATATTTTTTCATTTAATAGTATCTTATTTTTATCTTTAATAAACTTTATCAGAAAGAATTTTTTCAATCAATTTTAATAGTAAAATACTCTTAAAATTCCTTTCATTCATTGAAGGACTGCTCAAGAGCCAAGATATTCTCATTATTTAGTATCTATTTAACGATCCACGTCCTACTTGCCTCAAATCTCAACCGCCTTTTATAATCTGTAAAGCCTAAAACCCAACCTTCTCAATATACTGCTAGCGTCCATAGTGGTAAATTCAACTTTACCCAATCCTAAAGATTCAGCTAAAACCTGCTTGGGTGGATATTTTTCGCTATTTACTTCAACGTAATATTTAGATATCTGTTCAGGCAGAACACCTTTCATTGCCTTTTCCACGTCTTGTTTCATCAAACTGTAAATGTTTCCTCTTAGGGTAAATTCCATTTTCATATACTCCTATTATTACTTCTACTACAATTACTACGATGAATTGAAAAGGTCAAGAACTTTTTTCTTCCTTCCATATCTTGCTTGCCTGCGAACTACCAAAATCCAGCAAAAATTTCGCTTTTATTTCGCTTCTGCGCCTATTTCTCTTACCGACCAGAAGTCTACGACTCGCCAAAAACCCTGAAAATTACGGTTATTTGCCCCCTTCCATAAAAAACGAGGCCCTGGGATGCCCGTAGAGCGGTTTTCTTGAAGTGGCCGGGGCAATTCCCTTTGAAATTTTTGGCTTCAATTGGCCTCAGGCTAAATGGGCTTCTCCTCATCGTGTACAAGCTCCCATTCCCCATTTTGATTCTGCTCCCATACTTGATGGATTATCTTCTTCCCGTCTCGGTCAATTATTATGTTGTCTCTTGCCGGTCGCTTTGTTCCCTGGCTTATTTTGGTCTTGTACCTGCTTTTTAGTTCATGTTCAGGGCCGAAATGCTTTGCCATCATCTGCTCGGAAAGCCCGAGGGTCTCCGTGAATTCTACACTTATGATTCTGTGCCCGCATGACAGTCTTACCGTCTCTCCCTGCGGATTGATTTCGATTTCCATTATGTCTTTTTCTTGATTGCAGGCGTTGCAGAATTTTTTTATTTCTAAACCCGTCCAGCCGAGCTCTCTTTCAATCCTTTTCCTTATTTTCGTCTTAACCTGAGAGGGTATTCTTCTGACGTATTCTTCTGCTTTTTCCAAGCTCTCGCCAGCAAGACTCCTCAAGTACGCTATAACATTATCCTCGCTGTACTCCATGCCGGTTTTCTTTTCAAAGTTAGATGCAAGGTCTGTCCAAATAACAGCGTCGAGACCCTTATCCGTGAGCCATTGGCGAATCGTGTCGCAAATCTCGGGCACCGTTTGACAGTTGCTCTGATTGTCCGGAATAGACACGTAACCAATTTTTTCCATGTTCGTGTTTTCTCTTGCAGCAAGGTTTTCCTTCGTCTGATTCAAGTTCTCGTAAGCCGAGATTGCCCACAGCGTTTGAACCAGGCTGACGCCGCGATGGAGGACCACGGTTAGCCTTCCGTTATCCGATATTCTCGCAAGCTCAATCGGAAGGAGAGGCCCATCTGTTTGCCACTGGTCCTTTATCTGAAGCTCGCGCGGGTCCCAGATCAGCGAACCCCAACCTAGAATAGCTATTCTCATGATATGCTCCCTTCTTTTATTTTCATTATACAATTTTTATTCTTTCCGCGCTTTGCCCATTATGTGCTAAAATAAAACCGGCTCTCTTGCGCCGGCTGGAGAGAGCTCCCACCTTTATGTTCCCATCATCAACCCCCCTTTTGCTGAAACAGCCGGCAATCCCGACAAATTAGCCTATACTTTCAAAATCTGAGTTTTGCTATTAAATTTTCTTTATCAAAATCTGTGCGATAATGCCCGATTCGACTGGTTGATACTTGATTTTCTTCCCTTTGAATCTACCATCTATTCTCAAAACTATGTGCTCTGTTCTGTGTTTGTTTGACAAGGTTATAAATGATTGCTTTGTTTGAGAATTATACTCGTTTTTAGTTACTTCAACTTCATCCATTTATATCACGTCACCATTCTTTCTATCCTTTCCAATCTATTGCTAAACTTCCGCAATTCATTACGTACATCCACTTTAAATTCTCGAAGTTCATGCTTCAAATCATTTTTGATGTGTTGAAGTTCTTCTAACTTTAGTAGCCTTTTTTTCAACCATTCTATTTCGTCTTTTTTCCGCCTTAAATCATGTCCATAACCTCTTTGAAGCTCTTCATAAATCTCAAAATTCCTATCCGTTAGCTTTGCTAAACCATCAATCGATTCAAAAGCCAGTTTTATGTCTCTTTTATTATTTTTAACTCCCTTACGTAGTTTCTTTATTTCTTCGTTTCCTTTATCCATTATTCACTCACCATGTAACTTCTTAAGACAATTTTTACATGTGACCTTTGCTTTGTTTTCTGTATAAATCCGTTCTCCTTTACAATTGCCATAAATGTAATGAACTCTCGGCTTTTTCTGGCATAAAAGCCAAAGTATGTATACAACAATTCCAGCCGTAATAAGATATACAATATCCACTATTTTCACCTCTCTTCTCGTATTCTATTTTTAATTCATCTTTAAAAAAGACTGTGGTCAATTTTACTCCCATAAGAACGAAACTGCTCCCAAACTAAGAAGGGAATTGTGGTTAGGAGTTAAGCATACTCCCTATGGTCTCCTTTTGCTGACAACAGCCGGCATATTTCTATCTCCTTGACATAAATGGCCTCTCAGAATATAAAAATAGCGCCAAATAAAAAGGGCGCTAAGTGACCATAATACTTGGAATATTTATTAGAGACAGTTTTGGCAATGGAGAGATAATTTTTGCGTCGGATGGCAGAGCTATGGAATGCGAAACAGCTAATAACGGAAAAAGTACTACAAGACTGAGAAGCGAAGATATCGACAAAATAAGGAAACTGACCCCTGAAATTTGCATTGGGTATGCAGGCAACTGCTCGGAATTGTTTGAGGATGTTTATAAGGAACTTAAAGATAAGATATCAGAAATGATAAAGGAAAATCTTGAGTCTTTTACAAAAAGAATGCGAGAGATAATCTTAGAAATAAAAAATACCGAGAGATATATAAAAATTGAAAAGGAGTCAGGTCCTTTGATTCATAAATTTATTGTTGGAGGAGCTTATAATGATACATTGGTATTAATCAGGTTGCACTCAGGAGATGAATATAAGATAAAAAAAACTGAGTTCCTCTCATTTCCTGATATTTCTTACTTAGTTGATGGGGCGACTGAAGAAGTACATAAAAAAGTAGAAATCATTCTTGATGAAAAACTGCTTCAAATTCAAAATTTTGACGGAATTAGTAACAAGATTGTTTATATTATTAGATATGTAATTTCTAAAGCATCCGAGCTACACCCACACATAAATAATCATGTTTTCATCAGGAGATTTTCAAGAAAATTTGACTTGGAAAGGTACATTGGTTACGAATAAATAAGCTAAGCTCAATTCCTTGTCCTAGGGGAATCCTCCCAATAATAAATCCCCCTTTTGCTGACAACAGCCGGCATATTGATAGAATGGCCAGGGACAAAACAGGGACATAAACATGCCAAAACAGACCACATTTGTCTGTTTACGCCTGCTTTGGCCTAGTTTGGTTTGTTTGTGGTAATCAGCTCATTCCAGGGAAGTTAGGGGAAAAAAGAATGCCGAGGGCCGGACTCGAACCGGCACGGAGCTTTCACCCCGAGGGATTTTAAGTCCCTTGCGTCTACCAATTCCGCCACCCCGGCAGCAATGGATATTTTAACCACAATCAGGCTGATCGGT
>Ga0172366_10005434_pt1 | contig 10029 bp, 4 predicted proteins | sample LakKivSesite69cm_FD_114533 | JGI IMG/M metagenome (GOLD analysis project Ga0172366, IMG submission 114533) | Sediment microbial communities from Lake Kivu, Rwanda - Sediment site 69cm | ecosystem: Environmental > Aquatic > Freshwater > Lake > Sediment | place: Rwanda: Western Province, Lake Kivu...
CATAGCGCGAGACCGTCCCCGATGCTGCTCCCCGGTGACATCCCGTCCTCATCTGGCGATCTTCTGTACTGCTCGCATCCGAGATGACCGGCTCCGGGGTACTCCAGCAAGGAGGTGTGTGCGTGACGTTCGCCGGGATGCGGTCCGCCCTGCTGCAACGCGCCGCGCGCTGCTGCGATCACCCGACTGCGGGCGGGCGCGTGAGCCTTGAGCACCGGACGTATGCCCTCCTCTGGCGGATAGGCTCGCAGCCAGGCGACCTCGCGCTCCGGGACGAACTGCGCGAGACGGCTTCCGCGTGGGCGTGTGTTACCGAGGCTTCGACGTGGGGGGCGGCCCTCGTGCTCGGCGCGCTCGGTCAGGCCGTTGCGCGGCTTCTCCCTGAGGAACACCCGCGCCTTGCGCGGTGCATCGCCGGACGTGCCGCTGCCGTCGCAGAGACGCCGATTTCCCATGCGCTTGAGCGCGTAGCCTGGGCGTGGGCGGTGCGGAGGGCATGTCGGAAGCCCCGGAAGCACGGCCCCGAAGCGACTCTCACCGACGCGAGTGTCCTCGCTTCGCAGCACTACCTCTCAGGGATGCTCCGTTCGCCGGGGCCGGGCGGCGAGGTCCCTGACCTTGAGCGGACCGTGCGCGCCGGTTGCCTTGGCCTCGTGCTCGCGCTTCGAGAGGAGTCCCCATCACTCAAGGAATGGGCCGCACGCTGTCTTGCCGCCGTTGCGGTTCACATCACCGCTCAGGGCACGCTCCTCTGGAACGAACCGCCGGAGTTCGAGACGCTGTGGTGGGCGGTCCTTGGTCTGCACGCGCTTGGCTCGGTGACGAACAATCCTGCCCATGCGGACGCAGCGCGTCGTCTCATCGGCTGGCTCGGCAGACGCTACGACGCCGCCGGAGTGGGTCTCCTCTCCGAGGTGAGCGTCTTCCGATTGGCGGACCTCTGGTCGGAGGCGGGCCTGCGCGGAGAGGCATCCGCCGAGCGCGCTGTCGAATGGCCGCAACAGCAGAGCATCCCCGATAGTGCGATCGCGCTCTCTCACGCGGCTGATCGTTCGCTCGGCTGGTGGTGGGTGGGGGACCATGCGCCGGTCGTTGCGGGCGCGCTCGGCAGGCATCCGGGGTTCATCCGGTGCGGCCCGTGCGCGCTTGAGGGCGGACGGGTCCAGTGGGCGCTTGCGAGCGGACGCCCCTCCTGGGAGCAGGCGATGGAGGTGGACGAACGCCGCTATGAGGGCGACGCGCTCGTCTGGTCCGGGCATGTGGCGGTTGCCGTCCCGGAAGAAGAGCATATCGCCTGGCTCACCGCAACCGGGTACCTGTGCCCGGACGCGCTCGCGCTCCGAGTCCATGCTCCGGCGGCCTCACGCAAACGCCTCCTCTGGCGGGCGGAGCTGCCGAACGTGCCCGGCATACGAACGATCACCCGCGATGGGGGCGCTGCGGTGCGTTTCCCGCACGGGGAGACGTGGCATTTCCGATGGACTCCTGCTTCCTTGAGGGCGATGATCGAGTGGAACCCAGGCGAAGGGGGGAGCCTTCTGCTTGGTCCACCGCTACCGTCGGAGTTTGCTCTCGGCGACAAGGACGGCCTTGCGCGGCTTGAGGGGTTGAGATGACGTTTGTTAGGATCGCACAGAAATTTATCCTTGACCTGATAGGGCCACCACACTATTATTAGACAAATCGCGCACCACGACGAGAGTGTGCGTGGAATCAATGGCCTGCCGGGGCGGAGATCTGATTGTACCGATCAGGTGTGCAGACTTACCACAAGCACGAGTACTTCCGAGACGAACCAACTTTCCGGTCGCCGAGTGATCGAGCGTGTTTTTCGGGCGAGGTTAGTAGAGGAGGTGCGGCTATCAGCAGGTTCCAACGGCGGGTTCCGTGAGGTACGTTTCCATGCTGTTATCCCGCGTAAGGCCTGATGAGGGTTGGCATCTATAGAATATCTGCGGACAAAAGAGGCTTCGCTCCTTTTCTCTACGTACCTATGCCTCCCAGGGGGGAGCTCTCCGATGGGGCAACGGTCGCTTGAACCTCTGTGGCATGGCGGGTGCCGGACGCAGGCGGAGTGCAGCGAGGCACTTCAGGGAGTTCGTCTCGAAGAACGCACCTTTTTGATGTCTGCACTACGAGATAACGCCACCTCAGAACCACCCTTAAGGAAGACTTCATCGTGGCACAGTCCTTCCCTTGTCCGGTAGCCGACATCGAGCGTCGGCCAAGAGAATGTTCAGGTGTGCGCCGGAATGAGGGGGGAGAGTGTGCCGTACAGCGCACGTACCATATCCCCGGACCGATGGGGTAAGCGGGGATTTCACCGCGGTGGCAGGCTCCACCGCATCATGTAGGAGGCATGTGTATGCAGCGACAGCGATGTGTATGGCTGACAGGCCTCGTCGCCAGTCTGATGATCGTGTTGTCCGGTGCTGCACGGGCGGCTACCACAGGTAAGATCGTCGGCACTGTCGTCGACGCCAGCACCGGCGAACCGCTTCCTGGTGCGAACGTGATCGTCGAGTACATTCGACTCGGCAGTGTGACGGATGCCAATGGCCGCTATTTCATCCTGAATGTCCCTGCCGGTACGCACAACCTGCGCGTCGTGTTGGTCGGGTACGCCCAGGTCGAGGTGCGCGACGTGGTCGTGCGCGTTGGCCTGACCACCACGCAGGATGTCCGGCTGGAGCAGGAAGTGATCGAAGTGGGCCAGGTGACGGTAACCGCAGAACGCCCGTTAGTGCAGCGCGACGTGACAACAAGCCGTACATTGGTCTCTCGTGAGGAATTGACGCAGAGGCCAATTGACAACGTTCAGCAGGCGGTGGCTCAGACGGCCGGTGCTGTGGCGACCTTCGACGGAACCTTTATCCGTGGTGGCCGCTCAGGCACAGGAGAAGTGGCGTTCTACGTTGATGGTGTGTCCCTTGCCAGCCCCATGGCGCGCCGGGGTTCGGCGGGGACCTCGGACCTCGCCACCACCCTCCCCCGGTTCTCGGTGGAAGGGATGGAGGTCATGCGCGGTTCCTACACCGCTGAGTTCGGGAACGCGCAATCGGCCATCATCACCGTGGTAACCCGCGAAGGAGGTTCCAAGCACTCCGGGACCTTGTATACGAAGTTTAGCCCCGAAGCGCTCAGACTTACTGACAGGCAGAGCGACATCATCAGCGACAAGCAGGCCAATCTCGACGCCTGGGCGAATCGGGATTGGGCGGCGGTGGATACCACCAACGCCAAGGCAGCTTACCTGAATACGGTAAGTGGCCTTAGCATGATGAAGTACGACCGGCGCGAAGTGGAAGCCAGCTTGGGCGGCCCGAACCCCATCGCGTCGGACTTCTTCCCGCTCAGCCTGTTCCAGAACGGCAACTATTTCATCAGCGCCAGTTATCTGAAGACCGATGGTCGCTGGCGTGGGCAGGCCAGCAAAGACTGGGCGATCCGCGGGAAGTTCACCTTCCGCAATACCCTCGGCGATAAGAAGTTCAGCATTACCCTTCACAAGCAGAAGGGAGAATTCGAGGGGTCCGGATTCTTCATCACCGCCGACGACGGCACCGTCGTGGAAGACTGGAACAGCATCGTCTCGACCGGCGACACGATCTGGGTGGGCGACGACGGACGCCCCTGGTGGCGCCATCCGAGCGATCCCAAGGCGCCCTATGTGGTGGTGGATTCGCTCGAAGGCCCGAACGGGGAAAAGGTTGCGGTGAAGAACTTCGATATGCGCCCGAACTGGGCGGGCATCAGCAACGAGCATTCCAACGAAATCAGCATGACCTACACCCATACCATCACTCCGACCACCTACTATGAAGTCAACCTCAGCCGCTTTGAGACCGGCGACTACGGGGACGACACTGACCCGTACGAGCGGTACGTCAACGGAAAGATCGTGCCCCTGACCCTGACTACTCAGCTTCAGGACCGCTTCTTCCGTCGGTCAATTCCCATCCTGGCAACCTACTATCAGGTCAGCCCGAATTCGGTCAGCATGAATCTGGTGGACAACAACCAGATCATCTACACCGCGCGCTTCGACATCGAATCGCAGTTCTCCCAGGTGCATAGCGGCAGACGCGGGTTTGAGTTCAAGTACTACAACTTGCGCCGGGTGAACTCGCAGCCGGTGTCGGGCGATCAGGTGTATCACGACGACTTCGACGTGAATCCCATTCAGATGGCGGGCTACATCGCGGAGAAATTCGAGACGCAGGGCATGGTGCTCAACCTCGGCGCCCGAGTCGATTACCTTGCCACGCGCGGCGTCGTTCCGGCGGACCCGGAACAGCCGGTCAATCTGGAAAACCAGAAGACCGCCGATAACCTGGGTCAGTACAGCAAGCTGCCCGACTGGCTCAAGAACCCGGAGCCTTCCAAAGATCAGTGGTACTGGAGCCCGCGCATCGGCGTGTCCTACCCGATCACCGAGGTCTCCAAGATGCACTTCTCCTACGGCCACTTCTACCAATTCCCCAACATGTATCGCTACTACCGGAACATGGAACACAACATGGACGGCGGATGGAAGTATGCGGGGAACCCGAACCTCGGCCCGGAGAAGACGATCCTTTACGAAGTCGGCTACGAGCAGCAGGTCCGGCGGATGCTCCACCTGAGCCTGACCGGGTTCTATAAGGACATTGACGGACTGATTGACATGGAAGAGCGCGGCACGTCGGTCTCCACGCGCTACAAGTACTATCAGTTCGTGAACTCCGGATACGGCAACGTGCGCGGGTTCGAGTTCACGTTCCAGAACATGCGGTACTGGGGGTTGCAGATGAACGTGGCCTACACGTTCATGATCGCCAAAGGTCGCGGCGGCAACGAACGGCAGGGCTTCCTGATTGCCTTCAACAACCAGGTGCCCCGCACGTCGGATTACCCGCTTGAGTGGGATCAGCGCCATACCCTCCAGTACACGGTTGATTACCGGACGCCGCTGGAATGGGGTGTGCTAGCGGGCGGCTGGGGAGCCAACTTCCAGTACACCTACGGAAGCGGCATTCCGTACTCGTCCAGCTCGCGCGGGATCAACCCGCCGATCAACGACAAGCGGTATCCTTCGACCCGTAATCTCGACGCACTGTTCACGAAAGACATCTCCCTGCGCGGGGCAACCAAGGTCCAGTTCTTCTTTGAGGTGCTCAACCTCACCAATCGGAAGAACGTGTTGAAGGTTGAGGACCCGGAACGCCTTGAGGTCTCGCTCCGCGAGATAGCGAGGAACGTGGACATTGATGGCGACGGCAAGGTTGCCACCGAGCCGAACTATGCAGGCCGCTTCCAGACCCCGGTGAGCTTCTCGGCTGGGCGGTCGTTCCGTCTGGGTATGCAGTTGGACTTCTAATCCGGCATCGTGGCGACGCTCGTCGGCTGACCGGCGAGCGTCGTGCAAGTCTGCCTGTCCGAAATGAGGAGCATGGAATGCGAAAGGGCATTGGAATAGCGATAGCAGCCGCCGCACTTCTCTGGTCCGCTGCAATGGCGGAGGCGCGACCTGCGCCGGGAAGCGCTTGTGAGAGCGCACGTGCACGGGCGGCGAAGACGGCCAAAGACGAGTGGTACATGCTGAAGGTGGGGAACCTGGGCGCGGTCGTGACCAACTACGGCAAGATCGGCGATGCCAGCACCCCCCGACAATCGAGCATGGAATGGCCCTTGGGATCACAGAACGACTACCTCTACGAAGGACGTCTCTGGTTCGGCGCGAAAGTCGGCGGCGCCATACAGGTGAGCACCGGAGACGACCTCGAATGGGGGACCTCTGCCACCGCCACCGGTGACACGCTCCTGAAGATCACTGGCCCGGATGCGGTGGGCGATTTCGACACCTACTGCATCTACACCGACCAGGTGCCGAACAATCAGCATCCCATCGGCATCAAAGTCTATCAGCGCACCTCCACGTGGACCATCTCGTACCTCGACGACAACATCCTCTACGACATGACCTTTGAGAACATCAGCGGCAGCGACCTCACCGGGGTCTACATCGGAACCGCGATGGACGGCGATGTCTCATCCCTGGAAGGGTCGGAGAACTACATTGACGACCTGACCTTCTGGACCCGGTATACCGCCGGCGGGCAGATGCGGTTCCTCTCCTACGAATACGACTCGGACAATCCCGAAATCCCTGGCGACGATACCGGTGGCCCGGCGGGGCAGACGAAAGGTTATCTCGGCACCTCGCCGTTGCTCGTTCAGGACGCCACCGGCACTGATGTGCTGCCGAGCCTGATCCAGAACCTCACCCTCACGCACTACTGGTGGGACTGGAACCATGACCCGGGCAGCGACGACCTGAAGTACAGTTACATGGCTTCGCGCACGCAGTTGTCAACGCCGCCTTCGCCGTTCGACTACCGGTACATGCAGTCCTACGGCCCGTTCGACATGCCTGCGGGGTCCAGGATTCGCATCATGTTCGTCATCGGGGTGGGCGAAGGTCTGGCCGGCCTGAAGGACAACATCAACGCGGTGCACGACCTGTATGAGGCGAACAAGCAGGCCGTCGGCAAGTGGATCGCCTCCGGTCCGCCTCCCGCGCCGGGGGTGTCGGCGATTCCCGGCGACGGACAGGTGACGATCAAGTGGTCCTCGGCAGGCGAAAGCCACGTGGACCCGGTGACGGGTGTCACCGACTTCGCCGGGTATCGTGTCTGGAAAAGCCCGACGGGTGTCGAAGGCACGTGGACCCTCATTGCCGACTTCGACAAACTCGACGATTTCGGCCTGAATTCGGGTCTGCCGTCCAAGGATGCCCAAGGCAACTACCAGTACGTGGACAACCAGGTGCACAACGGGTTTGCATACTGGTATGCGGTGACGGTGTACGACCGTGGCGACCTGGAACAGGTGGGAAGCTTGGAAAGCTCTCAAAACAGCAACAAAATCCAGGTATACCCCGGCCCGGTCGGCACGAACGCGGGCGACAACATCTATGTCTACCCGAACCCCTACCGCTTCCAGGCAACGTGGGACCCGCAGCCCGGACCTCAGCAGCCTGCGGGCAATCGGATCCGGTTCAACAACATTCCCGGCCGCTGTACCATCCGCATCTACACCATGAGTGGTGACCTTGTCGCCACGCTTGAGCACACTGATGGCACCGGGTACCACGATTGGGAGTTCCTGTCGGATCGAGGACAACCGCAAAAGATTGTCGCGGGTATCTACCTGTACAGCGTGCGCGGTGAGGGAGTGGATTATGTGGACAAATTCGTGGTCCTCCGCTAGCCGATGCAGGAGAGTGGCCTCGCAAGGACGATATAAGGAGGTTCCCGTGAAACGACTTGGGATGATGATATGCGCGGTGCTCCTGCTCGGTTGGGCAGGATCGGTCTGCGCGCAGGGCTTTGATAAAGCCGGTACGGTGGGTTTCCAGACGCTCAAGCTGGGCGTCGGAGCGCGTGCGGCGGCTCTGGGTGAGAGCTTTGTGGCAATCGCGGACGACCCATCCGCAGCGTATTGGAACCCGGCAGGGCTGGTGCGGCAGGGCTTTGGAGTGCAATTCTCCGCGTTGCAGTGGCCGGCGGACATCTCCGTCAACAACGCGGTGGTCACCGTTCCCACGCCCATCGGGGCGTTTGCAGCCTCCGCTACCATGCTCTCCACGGGCTATATGATCCAGCGGACCGAGTTCCGCCCGGAAGGGGATGGGACGGTCTTCTCCGTCGGCGAGGATGTGTTCGCGCTCAGCTGGGCAAGCAAGCTGACCGACCGCTTCTCGTTCGGAGCCACTGTCAAGCTGCTGCGCCAGAAGCTGGCGGATTATAGCGACATGACCTGGGCCTTCGACGTCGGGACACTCTACATGGTCACCCCGCGCCTGTGGATGGGCATGTCGGCGCAGAACTTCGGTCCTGATCTCGGATACAGCTTCGATAACGATCACGATGGCCAGACCAACGAGGACCCGGTTGACCAGAGTGATAATGACGCTGACGGGCGGATTGACGAAGACGGCCCCGAAGCAGGGGTACCTCTGCCCCTGATGTTCCAGGTCGGCTTTGCCTACACCCTGTACGAGTCCGGCCCCAGCAAGCTGGTCACCTCGCTCAAGGGGCTGCATTTCAACGACAACCGGGAAGAAGTGTCCCTCGGTGGCGAATACAGCATCGTGAACATGCTGTTCTTGCGCGGCGGATACCGTTTCAATCGCGACGTCGGCACGTGGACTGCCGGTGCCGGGGTGCGTATCCCCCTCGGTGGCCGCGCCGTGCGTGTGGATTATGCGTTCAGCGAGTTGGGCTACCTGAACCAGGCACACCGCGCCAGTCTGACCCTGGAGTTCTGAGATGAAGTTTCGCCCTCCATGCAGGGGCGTGGATTGAAACGAAACGAAACGAGCAGGAGATAACTCAATGGATGTGAGAAAACCGCTGACCCTTATGGGCCTGTTGATTGGGGCGGTTGCTCTGGTGGGTCTTACGGCGTGCGCTGAGAAGCCGACCGAGCATCCCTTCCCCAAAGCGAAGCCGAAGGTGACGATTACCGGAATCCAGATCTCCGGCGGCGTCACTCGCGTCTTCGCAAACGGCACTGACGAAGACGGCGAGGTCCAGTTCTACCGATTCAAGTTCGACAGTGCCCCGGTCATTGACTCGGTGACGACCTCGACCTACAGCAAGCAGATCGTCTATGGCAGCATGGACGAGACGCATACCGTATCCGTCTGGTGCATTGACAACGACGGTCAGGAGAGTGAACCGGCGACGTTGAGCTATTCGCCCAATTCCGTCGGCGCGGCCAACAGGACCCCCGACACCGAGATCCTCTCGCCGCAGCCCGGCTCTGTGACGAGCGAAGGGGTCGTGGTGGTCTGGAACGCACGTGACCCGGATGGCTCGGTCACCGGGTATCAGGTACGGTTCGATGACGAGGCCTGGGTGGATGTCTCGACGACCACCTACGAGAAGATCGGGCTTGCGCCCGGCGGTCATGTGGTGCAGGTGCGTGCCAAGGACAACTTCAACGTCTTTGACCCGACCCCGGCAACCGCAGCGTTCACCGTCAAAGCAGGGCTGAAGCCTGAGTTAAGCACGAGCGGGGTGAAGGACGGCTCGACGTTCTTCGTCGCCGCCGGTGCGACCGTTGACATCAGGGTCGGATGGAACGCGGTCGCCGATTACTATTACGGCGACATCGCCGGATATTCGTACTCGTTCAACGGGGGCACTGCCACTCCCTATTCCTCCACTACCGAGAATACCTTCGGCGGGCTTAGCGCGGGGAGCTACACGGTTGACGTGTACGCGAAGGACATCGCCGGAAACGTCTCGAAGAAGACCGTGAAGTTCACCATCGTCGTCCCGTCGCTCGCCAAGGAAGTCCTCGCGATCAACGGGGTTGACTGGAGCAGCTACGGCTCGCAACAGACGCCCGTCTTCTCGGAGTACTTCAAGGCGGACGATCCGGCGAACAACCCCTGGCCGTACTGGGACATTTTCAACGTCCCGATGAGCACCTATCCGGCGGAGATGCAGATCAACCGCATAGGGACCGGCGCTCCGGGAGGCGACGTACTCGGCGAGTACAAGTGCCTGCTCTGGCTGGGCAACCACTACAACGGCGATCTTGACGCCTGGAATGCGGACCTGATCACAGGCTATATCAAGGCGGGCGGGAAGCTGCTGCTTGCTTCGCGGCGGACCAGTTTCTTCATCACTGGTGAGCTGATGAGCCTCTCCCACATCACCGGTTTTGTGCCGGATGGTGGTCCGGCCACGGGCCTGAAAACCACGAGCGCAGGAGCGGCTCTCGGATTGCAGGACATCACGTATCAGACCCCGTCTTTCGGCAGTGGGATTACCGGCACCGATGGGTCGCAGGATGTCGAGGTGCTCTTCGTTGATCCGGCGGACCCGGCTCAGATCAACGGCATCCGTGCGAAGTCCAAGGTGGGTGGCGACTGGGATATCGTCGTCCTCACTGGGCGCAACTACCGGGCCAATCCGGCTGCCACTCACGCACAGAACCTGCGTCTGCTGTTGAAGAACACGCTGGGTGTGACAC
>Ga0172366_10005435_pt1 | contig 10029 bp, 8 predicted proteins | sample LakKivSesite69cm_FD_114533 | JGI IMG/M metagenome (GOLD analysis project Ga0172366, IMG submission 114533) | Sediment microbial communities from Lake Kivu, Rwanda - Sediment site 69cm | ecosystem: Environmental > Aquatic > Freshwater > Lake > Sediment | place: Rwanda: Western Province, Lake Kivu...
GATGGTTTTTCATAAGTTACGTCTTTCCCACCGATTTTATACTGTTCTTTGGCGAAATTTACCATCTTCAAGATCATCTCGTTTTTATAATTACTTGATTAAAATTCAGATATATAAATGTTACTGAAAAGTCGTTTTCGTAAGAAGTGGTGGGGAAAAGTCGTATCCGTAAAGATCAAAATTCCAGGGTAGGAATAAAAAGTCGTCTGCATCTTCACCCACAAACGACATTGAGGGTGATTCGAGGTATCGAAAAACAAGTTTTAACACCAAGGAAGGATTGTTGAAGCCGGAATACAACCAGTCGCTTGACCAGTGGCTGGAAAAGATGAAAAATGAAACGCCGGAATGATACCGCGTGTCTTCATTTCGTCTTGATCCATTCCTCGTCGAAATGCCAGTGCTTGATCTGCCGGCGACCGACCGTGTGCACCAAGTGGATGGTACTATCTTTAGCCTCGATTGAATAAGGATAAGAGAATTCCCCACTCTTTCTCGAGGCGGTTCCCGACAAGCTTAAGGCGTAATTGCTATCCGTTTCCAATGATTTCACGTAAGGCCACGTCTTTCCTTCGTCTTCCGAGAGGGCGACGTTAAGCGGGCAGCGTTCCGTCTCGCTCTCGTTCCACGAGACCATTAAATTCCCGCTCTTTAATGCAAGCAACGAGATGCCCGCGTTTGGATTCTTGAAACGTGTTGGTTCGATCTTGGACCAGTGGCGGCCATTATCGGTTGATCGAGATTGGTATATCCGTTTTAACGTGTCCGTTCTGCAGTACATGAGCAAGGATTCATCCCGTAACTGCACGACGTTTGGTTGCAAGCAATGGGGACCAACCCGGCCATGTTTTTTCCATGTTTGCCCACCATCCGATGATATATTCACGAAGGATCGATAACCAGCCACTTCCGAGTACGTGGGGATGAGATATTCGCCATTTTTCAAGATGATAGGGCGATCTCGGATGAGCCACCCGTAGATTTTCCTGAACCAGCGGGGTTCCGACCACGTGTCGCCATTATCGGAGGAGATCTTGTACCGGATCCAGTTCAAGGTCCAGCCTTTGGTCGCCGTGTTAAAAAACGCCCAGAGTTTCCCTGTCTTGTCAACGAGATAGCACGAGTTTCCCTCGAACCTTCCGGGTGTCTTGTGGAGCACCTTGACTTCCCCCCACCCCTTCGCGCCGGGGGCTTTCTTACGGTACACTACGGCACAATCGAGTTCCTTTTCCCACGTGCCGCAAAACCAGGAGGCAACGAGGCTCCCATCTGCCGTTTCGACAATCGCAGCGGCATGGCTAGATTGGAGGGCGTTTTTCAAGATCTCCATCGCGTTGATCTTGTAGGGCGTCGTCGTGGATTCCATGAGGATCTCGTTTTCCATAAACATGCGAGTTCACATCCCAATCCAACTATAATGCGTGATGCGAGACGCGGGCTAATAAAGATACACGAAAAAACGAGAATATGTTACCGATTCACTCGTACTCGATGGTGCCAGGGGGCTTGTTCGTGATGTCGTATACAACTCTATTGATACCGCGAACTTCATTGATGATGCGGGTACTGATGCGGTCGAGTAGCTCCCAATCGAGCCGCGAGAAGTTTGCAGTCATGGCATCGACGGATTCCACGATCCGGATGGAGCACAAGAACTGGTAGGTGCGGAAATCGCCCATCACTCCGACCGTCTTGACCGGCAGGAAGACCACGAACGCCTGCCAGAGCTTGTCGTAGAGGCCCGCGATCTTGATCTCGTGGGTCAAGATCGAGTCCGCTTCCCGCAACATGTCAATGTATTCCTTCCGCACCTCCCCCACGCAGCGGACGGCGAGGCCGGGGCCGGGAAACGGGTGGCGCTTGATGATCGCATCGGGGATGCCGAGCATCGCGCCCACCTTGCGCACCTCGTCCTTATAGAGGTCCTTGAGAGGCTCGATGATCGACATGCTCATCTTCTCGGGCAGCGTGAGGTTGTGGTGGGACTTGATCTTGGCCGATGCTTTCGATGTGGCCGCGGTCTCCACTCGGTCAGGGTATATGGTGCCCTGGGCGAGCAGCTCGAATTTCCCGTGCTTTGCCTCGAGATGCTTGGCGAATTCCTCGAATACCTCGATGAACGTGAAGCCGATGACCCGGCGCTTCTGTTCGGGGTCGGTCACCCCGGCGAGATTGGTGAGGAACTTGTCTTGCGCGTCGACACGGTGGAACTGCCGGTAGCCGAGGACGCTCGTGAAGTACTCCTCGACGTCTTTTCCCTCGTTCTTGCGCATCACCCCGTTGTCGACGAATACACAGTGTAATTGATTCCCGATGGCCTTTTGCATGAGCACGGAGACGACGGTCGAATCCACGCCGCCGCTGAGTGCGAGTAATACTTGCCGGGTGCCGACCTCCTTCTTGATGGCCGTGATCGCGTCCTTGATCCACGTATCCATCGACCAGTCCTTCTTGCAGCCGCATATCAAGAAGAGGAAATTCTCCAGCATGGCTTGCCCCCTCGGCGTGTGGTTGACCTCGGGGTGGAACTGCAAACCAGTCACGAGGTCATCCACAGAGCGGAAAGCGGCGATGGGGCAATCCTTGGTGCTAGCCAGGACCTCGAACCCGGCCGGGAGCAGCTTGACCTGGTCGCCGTGCGACATCCACACCGTCTCCTCGCTGGCCATACTGCCCAGCATACCGGCCGCTTTTATAACCGAGAGCCGCGTGCGGCCGTATTCCTTGATTGCGTTGGCCTCGATCTTGCCGCCCAAGAGCTGGCCGAGGAGTTGGTGCCCGTAGCACAGGCCGAGGACGGGAACCTTGTTCGCCTTGCACCAGGCGAGCAATCCCTTATCGACGGTCGGGGCGTCCTTTTCATACACCGAGCTCGGCCCGCCGCTCAAGATGATCCCCTTGACCTGCAATTTTGCAAGTGCATCTGGATTGATGTCGAACGGGCGTATCTCAGCGTACACGCCGGCATCGCGCACGCGGCGACTTATGAGATGGCAGTATTGGCCGCCGAAATCGAGGACGATGATTTGTGTTTGCGTATGGGCCACCACGATGCTTTATTAAAAGCGTCGCCGATAGCTAAAATAGGTTCACATGAATTTCTAAGCACATATCAACCGAGTAACAAGCATTTTTTTTTCACGAACCCATCACAGATCCACACCAGAGGTGCAATCCCGTTGATCGAGCGGAAGGAAATTCAAGATATCGCCAAAAATTACGATTGCAACAACATCCACGTTGGAATCTTTGGATCACACTCGGCCGAGGAGGCGGGCATGGCCGCCAAGTCCATGGGCATACCCACGTTCATCGTCTGCCAGGCGGGGCGCGAGAAACTCTATTTAGATTATAACAAGCACTTGTACGACCACGCACTCGTGGTGAACAAGTTCTCCGACCTCATGCTCCCTGAAAATTATAGCAAGCTCGTAGAAAAGAACGTCATTTTCATCCCCAATCGCTCTTTTTCTGTCTATTGTGGATATGACAAGATCGAGAACGATTTTAAAGTCCCCATCTACGGGAATCGCGCGTTACTGCGCGCCGAGGAGCGGACGGCGCCGCGGAACCAGTACTGGCTGCTCGAGAAGGCGGGAATTCGCATGCCCAGGCAATTCAGCATGCCTGCATCCATCGATCGCCTCGCGATCGTGAAGGTCCAGCAAAAAGGCAACCCCCTGGAACGCGCGTTTTTCTATCCCTCGAGTTACGAGGATTACAAGGCACAATCGGAACAGATGCTGAAGCAAGGCATCATCGACGAGGACGGGCTTAAGAAGGCGGTCATCGAGGAATTCGCCCTCGGCCCGCGGTTCAACGCAAACTTCCATGCCTACGGCATGGATGACGTGTTCGGCAGGTTCGACTTCGTGGGTCTCGACGACCGGATACAGACCGACATCGGGGGCATCTTGAACTTGCCAGCCAAGGAGCAGCTCAAGATCAACGTGACCTTGAGGAACGAGGAGATCGGCCACAAGGGCATCACGATCCGCGAGTCGAAGAAGCAGATGCTCTACGAGGCTGCCGAGAAGTTCCTCGACGTGGTGCAGCAGGAATACCCTCCCAAGCTGATCGGCCTGTTTGCCTTGCAAGGAGCCATCCCGTACAACCCGGACACGAAGGAGCCGGACTTCGTCGTGTTCGACGTCTCGCCACGCATCCCCGGGTGCCCGTGTGTTGGCCCGACATCGCCAGAGATGCGGCGCTTGTCGTTGAAGTACAACTGCGAGATCCACGCCCCGCTGGACTTGTCGATCCTCGAGATCATCAAGGCGGCACAAGAAAAGAGGCTGGAAGACATCGTGACGTGATCGGATCCAGCACTTATCTCCCGTTTTTCATGTCTATTTCTGGAGCTCGTTGCATTTCTGGAGCATCGCGTGCATGTTGCCCAGGCACACGTACGACTGCGCCCGGCGGTTCTTGTGGATGTGCGTCTCTAGCGAGTAATAATTCCCGAAACCCTTGCGCGTCCAGTACTCGAAATAGCCGGGGTAATCGAGCTTGCCCTTGCCGACGACAGTGTAGTGCCTCCAGAACAGCGCGCCACTGCCGTCTTTGATATGGTGGTGGCCAACCCGGGGGACGACCGCGTCGTAGTAGTCGACCGGGTGGATCTCGCCGGCCATGAAATAGTTGCCGGGGTCGAGCAAGAGCTTGAAGTAGGGATCCTTGATGTCCTCGAGGATGCGGAGGGTGTTTTTCCACGTGCTCACGGGCGAGAAGGCCTCGTTTTCGATGACGATCTCGATCTTCTCTTGCTTTGCCATGTCGACAAACCGCGTGATATCGTCGACGAGAATCCGCCAATGCTCGTCAGAAACCTTTGGCAGGCCAAGATAACCAAACACGCGCGTCCGGCTCGCCCCGAAGAACTTGACGATCTCGATGGCACGCGGCAAGGCTTTCCGGGACATTTCGACGTCCGTGCTGAATCTTCCACTGCCGGCCTTGTGCAAAGGAAGCCAGGGGGCATAATTCTTGAAGAGCGGCCCCGCGATGTTCGAAACCCGCATCCCGTGCTGGTCGAGCAAGGCTTTCAACTTGGCAATCTCGTCGTCGGTGAAGCTGATGATGTTCTTGCCCCAGACATTGCGAAACTCTACGGCTTGTATCTCGTATTTCTTCAAGGTGGGAAGGATGTTCTCGATGTCTTGACCGATCTCGTCGGTTATGACCGAAAGCTGCTTGGTAGGTTTCATTATCCATCGCTGTTCCTTATAAATTCCGGCCTAGAAGCATATCTCGTCGAGCCGGTCGACGTCGATGGCGTCTTTTATTTCCCGGGCGATGCGGCGACCCATCGACATAGGTTCTCCCCACATGACATAGCTATACGGGCTATAGGGAACGAAGAAATTGGTCCCGGCAACGATGCGGCCTGAAAACTCGAACGTGTATACTTTAAGATCGCGGTCGACGACCATCTCGAGGCAGAACGCGCCGTTCAAGCCTGGAGGCACGAGCCGCTTGGTGGCCTCGATGAAATTCTCGCCGTCTTTCTGGACTTGCACGGCAAGCGATTCCCTCAAGACGAGTGGGTAATTACCCACGATCGTGAAGGTCGGGCTGTGCTCGTCGAAGAACATCTCGAGCGACGAGTCGACGTCGCTCTCGTAACGCCGGTCAACGCAAAACAGTTCCGTGCGGTTCCGGATGGTGCTATGGAAGAATGACGGGTAGATGTTCGTCCCGCGGATGAGTTCCTGGATGAGCTTGGGCTTGTCTGCCTCCCCGGGGAGCTTCCTGATCCGCTGCTTGAGCTCTGCTGGTGTCCTAGCGATGTAGAATCCCTGGCCCCCATGGGCACCATGGTGCTTGACGATGACCGGGCGGTCGACCTCTTCAACTTTGTCGAATTCCTTAGGCAGCCGCAATCCCGCTGCTTTCATCAATTCGGACTTCTTCTGCCGGTCGCTCTCCCATTCCAGCATCTTCTTGTTGCCGAAGATGGGTGTACGAAACTCCTTCATGAGCCGATCGAGCTCGTAGTAAGCAACGAAGCTGCCGTGTGGAACGACGATGCAGTCTTCGATCTGCTTCTGCATATCGAAAATGTCGGTATAATTATTGATCTCGATGGTTTCATTGCAGATGCCGAACGACTCGTAAAACCGCGCCGTTCCCTTCTTGCAGATGAGGAGTGTCGAGAAGCCCTCATCCATGGCGCCACGTAGGATATTGAGCGCGCTGTGGGAACCGATCGTGCAGATCCTTGGCTTTTTCACGAAAAATACCTTCTTGGTTGATATCGATGGACGTTGAAACCGCTATGTATTTGACAAGAGATTCCCTCGGCCTATTTGAACCTTGTTAATAACGCGTGGTGGTGGGCCGAACACCGGAGGCCGATCTGGCTCCCGGCACGGCCATCTTTAGAAATTCGCTGCACGCTCCTGGCTTATCATCTGCGAGGCCGATCAGCTTGCCGAGAACCATGCTCGATGAACAAGCGATCGTCAAGATTGCACGGGTCTGCCCGGCGAGGGAGGCCGCCTCGGACCAGGTCAAGTCATACCTGGCGAACCGCGGATGGCTGATCGCCGAGAGGGAGGAGTTCGACATCGTGGCGATCCATCCGAGCGGTTCCCGCGCCATCATCAAGTTCTGGATACGGGCCGACAAGAAGCCCGTCCCGAAGTTTTATGTCAAGAAATTCGACAAGGCAGTGCAAGGTTTCATCAAGGAAAACGATATAAAAGATAATGTGGTAGTACTGCTGGTCACCAACATGGTGCTGGACGACGAGGCCTACGCGTACTACCGCCAGGTCGGGCGCTTCACCATGAAGCTGTGCTGCATTGCGACGGATATCAAGGAGCAAGTAGCCACGATCCACCAGGATGCCGCTCCTGTCCAGCGAAAGAACGTCCAGACCTCGCTTCAGCGCTACGTGTCGGTGTGACGACCTGGCTCTTCTTTTTTCGCAGATCTCACGAAATCGAGCAAGGCCTGGAGCACCATGTTCATGTGCTCGCCGTTGACCCCGCTCATCGTGTCATGCCGTGTATTGGCGCTCGTGCAGGCGTGAGAAATCCACGTGGACGGGATGCCGATCACCGCGAACGGGGCGTGGTCCGATGCGGGATAGGGCATCCACGTGCTGATCCCTTTCTTGGCCCGCCGAACCAGATCGTCGACGAGTAGATCCAAGTCCGGATCCCTGGGCGGTCTGGTGATCCTCGGGAACCCGAACGACGCACTGATGACGAGCGGCCCCGAACCACCCGGCTCGTCAAGAGAGATGACGCACGCCTGCCCGGTCCCGGCTCGTACGAACCCGCCCTCGTGCCTCGCCGCGTGGAAAGCGGATCCCCACAAGCCCTCCTCCTCGGCGTCGAAAAACACGAACCGGATCTCCGAGAACCGCGACGCTGCTCCCAAGTTCTTGCATTCGCCCGCCAGCTCGAGCAAGACGGCGCAGCCAGTGGCGTTGTCGACTGCCCCATCGGATTGGTTCGTCCTCTTGGTGCCGAGCCTTGCCACGAGCGTGCAGCACGTGAGTAAGCAGAGGAGGGCGATGACGAGGCGAAACCACGGGCTCATCACGCCGCTGGCCGTTGCCACGATGCCCTCGATCACGGCAAGTACTCCCACGATCAAGATGCCGGCCGTGTTGCCGAGAAAAATGAAGAGGTTAAGCCCGGGCGGAAAAACCAGCGATATCGAGTCGTAATGCGCCCCGACGATGAGCCGGGTAGGCTCGCGATCGCCCGTGACGGGATTGTCGAGCCTCGCGACGATGTTGATGCCCCGCTTGGCGTTGCGCGGTGGCTCGCCCGTTCCCTCGACCGTGGCGTTCATCCGCCACTCGAGTGGCATCGAATACTGGAAGAATAGCACGGAAAGCAAAATCGTCCCCAGGAGCGTCGTCAACCACGCCGGGCTCCCGAGTTGAAACCAGAGGGCTGCGAAGATGCAATAATCCGTGATGGCTAAGGAAACAAGGATCGACGCGTTTATCACGTGCATCCGACGCGGCTTGTACCAGAACATCTCTTCGGTGGCGGCATAGCCGCGTGCTTTCAATTCTGCGGCGATGATCTCCCTGGCCCGGTCATTCCCGCTCGAGCCCGTCCGCCGCGGGAAGGCGAGGCGCTCCGTGAGCGCCATCAATTCCCCGGCTGCTTGCTCGCCGCTCATGGCCCCCTCCTGTAGAGCGAGAAATCCCGCCCCGTCACGATCTTGTGGATGCCCTTGAACGTCATCACGAAGATGTCACGGTCGAGCATGAATAGCATGGCAAAGATGAAAAGGAACAAGAAGATCTCGGCATAAGGAAACAAGGGAGTCACGAGGATGTGAGTAAAGTATACGACGATGCCGGCGATCAACAAGGCGGAAAAGGCGGTCACGTTGATCCAGAAGAACACGTGCCGACGGCCGAACGGGTTACGGATCTTGGCGGCGAAGAGCCAGAGGAAAGCGCGGGCGACCCGTGGTTTGTTCCTATACTTGTCCATAATCGCTTGCACGTGTGCTTTTTCGCCCGTGACGTCGTAATCGCGCGGGTATCCGAAGAGCAGGACCGCGAGGATGCATATAAGCACGGCAGCGACGATGACGCCGGCCACGAGCAGCGGGAAATATTCGGCCGGCACGATGCCAAGGTATGCGAGGATCTCGTCGCGCCCCTCCTCGTCGATGATCAGCGCATCCTCCATAGTCGCGATGATGTTCTGGCCGAGCATGACCGTATTATCATCCATGTAGATGCCGTATACGTGCACGGAGGCCCAATGATTGAGAAACACGTAAGGCGTCGTGTCGTTGACTTTCACGGCCGTGAACCAATGTCGTGCACCGCACGCGACGAAAGCTTGACCCGTGAGGTTCCCCTGGTTTATCAACCGGCGGAGGAAGCTGACCGTGACCACGGCGATGCCGTCGCAATCGTCCCGTGCTTGCAGGCTTGTCGTCGTGGGACTTGCTCGCCATTCCGGCGAGAAATGCCAACGCGACAATGCTTCGTCCGGCACGGGCACGTGGTCCGAAACCTTCCACGTCCAAGAATCCTCCGTCCAGTGCATTACCATGTTCTGGACGAAATAATCGACGATGAGCAGCTTTTGGAACTGCGTGTAATAGTTAGGAGACGCGAAGTTGGCAAGACTCAACCCGGACGCGTATATTGGCCTCGAATAAGCATGGTAATAGACATCTTCCATAGGCTTGCTCGTGTCGGTCAAGTTATCGGCATAATAAGTCAGGCCGTTGGAGAAATCGGTATTGTAATTGTCCAACCACCACTTGAAAGCATCGTCTAGCTCTTGGATCTTCGCGCTGCCGGGCTGGATCACGCTGCTCTTGAACGCGTGCCGGTAGATTTGCGATGGCCAGAGGGCTGGATTCTCGACGAGTGCGCCGATCGTGAGGAACGTGGCGGCAAAGGCAATGAACGATGCTCTCGTGAACCGGATCCCGAAGTTCTTCTTGCGGACAGTCGAGGCAAAGATGATAATGGCCGTTATAGTCATGATCATGCCATTCACGACTTGATACGCGTTGATCATGACAATCACTCCGACGAAGAGCGGTAATCCAACGATCAAGAACAGCCACGACTGCCGGGAGAGCCTCTTCCTCGGGGATGCGGGGGGAGTAGGTTGGGACATGCTCGATGCACTGATCTTGTTTTCTTGATCCCAGAACTCGCGGGCAACAGATAAATATCCCGTTCTGGAAGGAGAAGCGATCAACTTTGCAATGGGATTCACATCAAACAGCGAGGGCATTGCATCAACTCGCTTGACAAGTCCAAATTCCATTCATTCTGATTTCACTGAAGATCCTTTGCGTTTTTATCACATCAACTCCAAACCTTATTTAAAAACATCCTGGAAAAGGCTCAGCCCGTCTTATCGCCCGGCAGATACGCCGGGGCGTAGATTATGCCTGGAGTTAATTAATTTTTGACTGATAAAGTCTTGTGATCCAAGAATGTTATTAGTTTCCGGGTACCATTCGCGCCTGACAAAAGAGCCGCCCGCGGTGAACATGACCCGCCACGCATCAAGCAGGGAC
>Ga0172366_10005439_pt1 | contig 10022 bp, 7 predicted proteins | sample LakKivSesite69cm_FD_114533 | JGI IMG/M metagenome (GOLD analysis project Ga0172366, IMG submission 114533) | Sediment microbial communities from Lake Kivu, Rwanda - Sediment site 69cm | ecosystem: Environmental > Aquatic > Freshwater > Lake > Sediment | place: Rwanda: Western Province, Lake Kivu...
CGGCAGGGAACGCCTGAGGCCATACCTGAATATATTTCGGGGAGAACCAGCTATTACCAGGTTATGTTCGCTTTTCACTCCTACCCACAGGTCATCCGAGGATATTTCACCATCCACCGGTTCGGGCCTCCACCGGGCGTTACCCCGGTTTCACCCTGCCCATGGGTAGCTCACCTGGCTTCGGGTCTACTCCTGACGACTCGTCGCCCTGTTAGGACTCGCTTTCGCTACGGCTACGGCACAAAGTGCCTTAACCTTGCCGCCAAAAGTAACTCCCGGGCTCATTAGGCAAAAGGCACGCCGTCAGGCCTTCCGCTCCCGAAGGAACGGAAAACCCTCCGACTGCTTTTAGGCTCCAGGTTTCAGGTTCTATTTCACTCCCCGCACAGGGGGTCTTTTCACCGTTCCCTCACGGTACTTTTTCCACTATCGGTCACGGGTTAGTATTTAGCCTTGGGCGGTGGGCCGCCCGGATTCCCTCTGGATTCCACGTGTCCTGAGGTACTCGGGAACCTGGCGCGGGAAGAGCGCTAGCCTTTCGCCTACGGGGCTGTCACCTTCTATGGCCGGCCTTCGCCATGCCGTTCGGCTAGACTGCGCCTTTGTAACTTCCTGAGAGGTCCAGAGCCCTCTCCCGCCAGGTCCCTCTACCCCACGCCGGCAAAGCCTCTGGGCTTGGCACCGACGCGGTTTAGGCTATCTCCCCTTTCGTTCGCCACTACTCAGGGAATGGATGTCTCTTTCTTTTCCTCCGGCTACTGAGATGGTTCACTTCGCCGGGTCTCGCTTCACCAGGGTACTCGGTAAAACCTTCCCCGGGTGATGACGGCCGAAGCCGTCGGGTTTCCCCAAGGGGTATCCCGGGATCAAAGCGTGTTTGCCGCTCCCCCAGGCTTATCGCAGCTTGCTACGCCCTTTGTCGCCTACCCGTGCCTAGGCATCCACCTGAAGCCCTTTCTACTTTTCTCATCCCACTCAACCAAACCAGCGACTTGTCAAAGATCAAAAGCTAAACATCACCTTCTGGGTGAGCTGCAAATTATAACCGATTTGCCATGGCCGATCAAGGGCCGATCCGGGATGGACTGAGGAGGGATGTTCGGAGGCAAAGTCCTTGCGCGCCAAGGGGTTCCGCGGAAACGGGCCTTTGTCGCGGGGTCGGGAAGGGGCCGTTCCGGGCCAAAATTGGGCCGGGAAAGGGCCGTCTGTCAGGGTATCCTTAACAGGGATGGGTTTCAGGTGAGCGAACCTGGTCCATTGCATTTTCCAGTCATTTATGGCAGGCACGGCGCATCAGCAATAACCGAACCAGAGTCGCGACAGCCTGAACAAATCCCCTTAAGTTGCGTCAACGCGCGAGATGATCCATACTTTGCCCCAGCTGGTTTATCCCACCATGGAGCGAACGATGAACAGAGATGTCGCGCGCAGAAACAGCAACATGATCTGGGGCGAGGTTGATCTCGTGGAGCTGGCCGAGATCCTGGGAACGCCCCTATATGTTACTGACGAGACGATCGTCCGAGAGCGGTTCAGGCAATACAGGGCCGCGTTTCCGGACGCGGAGATACTCTACGCGGTGAAGGCCAACTCCTCCCTCGCGCTACTGCGGATACTGGCGCAGGAAGGCGCGGGCGCGGATGTGTTCTCCGACGGGGAGCTGTTCATGGCCCTGGCGGCCGGAATCCCGGCCCACAAGATCCTGTTCAACGGCAATTCTAAGTCCGACTGGGACCTGAGCATGGCAAAAAACACGGAGGTCAGAGTGTCTGTGGACAGCCTGGACGAGCTGGAGGTTCTGTCCAGGATGTTCCCGGACCGGGATAAGCCACTGGAGATAGCCTTCAGGGTGAACCCGGATGTGAACCCGGACACCCACCACAGGATAGCAACTGGACTCAAGGAATCCGAATTCGGAATACCATACGAGAGGGTGCTTGACGCTTATGGACTCGCGCTGACCCTTCCTGGGGTAAAGCCGGTCGGGATTCACTGTCACATAGGTTCTCAGATAACGGATATAAGCGTCTACGCGGAGACCGCGGAGAAGATGATGGGTCTGGTCAGGGGGCTTCTTGAGAATTTTGATCTGGTCCTTGATTTCGTTGACCTCGGCGGAGGCCTGGGGATTGATTACACGGGCGAGGACAAGGAGCCAACCCCGAAAGACCTGGCCGATGTGATCCTGCCGATATACGAGAGGGCCTGCGATGAAATAGGCTACAGGCCGCGCCTGGCGCTTGAGCCTGGAAGAAGCCTTGTGGCAAGGTCAACCCTGCTCCTGACCAGGGTCAATTTCGTCAAGGAGGCTGATCAGCTCTTCGCGGGCGTGGACGCTGGGTTCAATGTGCTCATAAGGCCAACACTATACGGTGCTTTCCACAGGATAGTCGTTGCGAACAAGGCTGACCAGCCGCCCGTGAGAAAATACACGGTCGTGGGGCCCATGTGCGAGACGGACATACTCGCTTCCGAGAGGCCACTGCCGGAACTGGCCAGGGGAGACCTCCTGGCGTTCATGGACGCTGGGGCATACGGGTTCTCCATGAGCTCGCAGTATAACGGCAGGCCTCGTCCAGCCGAGGTGCTGGTTTGCGAGGGCAAATGGGATGTGACCAGGGACAGGGAGACATATTCCGATCTGCTCCTGCGCCAACGGGTTCCGAACAGACTGCTGGTTGGAGAGCCTCCAGCCAGGTTCCTGCCGGTTTCCGAGGGCGTAAGGGTCCCGGAGGCTTACTGATTATCTGACCGCGGAGACGCCAGAGGATTCTCCCGCGCTCCAGAGATAGACTCCCTTATCCAGATTTATCCTGGTCTCGCCCTTCAGGAGAGTTCCAGTATAGACGAGCCTGCCATCAGGCCTGTAGAGTCTAAGCTTCGTTTCCGTTCCGGAGAAAAACCTGAGTCCCCTGGCAAAAGGAACGCACCTGATCGCTTGTTCGTCATTTCCAGGGGGGAATTCACCGGCCGATACGGGAGAACAGAGATAGGATGCGCTGAAGGAGGGGCTGTTTTCGTTCAGGGAGGGATCGGTTAACAAGGGACTGTAATTCGCATCCCAGGTTACGGAAGAGCTCGCGGGCAAAACATCGGTGACCTGCGGAGAACAGGGAACAGCGCAGGACGGGTAGGTGCCATCAGCGTTGAATTTTATGATGAGGACATCCGAACCGCCGGAGCCGATGCCATAGGTTGAACCGGTAAGGGCATATCCCCCATCGCTTGTCCTGATGACCTGGCGTGCTACATCAGAACCATTGGTCCCGAATGTAAAGGCCCATGATAAAGCCCCATCCTCCGTTATCTTGACCACAAAGCAATCGGAGCCTCCCGCGCCGAAGCTGGCGGTTGAGCCTGCGATAACATATCCGCCGTCAATAGCCGGAATTACCGAGTAGGGCCAGTCAGATCCCGAACCGCCTATTGTCCTGGCCCAGAGCAGATTGCCAGATGAGTTCAGCTTTATGACCAGGAAATCGTATGACCCCGCGCCGTAGCTCGCCGAACCACCGACAAGTATGTAGCCGTTGTCGGGGGTCTCAACTATGGAAGAGGCCTCCTCCAGGGATGTTCCCCCGAATGTCATTCCCCAGGCCAGGCCGCCGGATGAGTTGGTCTTGAGAATCAGGAAATCATAGTTCCCGGCTCCGGCGCTGTTGGTATATCCAGCAATAGCGTAGCCTCCGTCGCTCGTCATTATGACCTGATTGGGGTAATCCCAGCCGCTTCCTCCGAACTTCTTGCCCCAGGAGAGGCCACCGGCCGAATTCAGCTTGACCAAAAACGCATCAGCGGAGGCCGCGCCCATTCCAAAGCCAACAACCGCGTAGCCACCGTCTGTTGTTCGTATAACACATTCGGCCGCGTCATCGCTCGCTCCGCCGAAGGTCTTTGCCCAGACCAGGCCGCCAGAGGAATTCACCTTTATCACCAGCGCGTCGGCATAAAAGCTCGGGCCGAACGCCCCATACATGCCCGCCGTCACATATCCGCCGTCATCAGTCCGATCAACGGAATAGACATCCTCGTCGCTGTCATACAGGGGGCCATATGTCTTTTGCCAGACCAGCTGTCCAAGGGGGTTGACCTTGAAAGCCAGGGCCTCGTCAGCGAATGTGGGATCAAGCCTTCCTCCAACCGATACGAAACCGCCATCAGGGGACTGAACCAGCGAGAAGCCTCCGTATTCCTCCTGAGAGGTCCCGTAGGCGTTTGCGAAGAGATTGACGGAAAGCATCAGACCAGCGTTTATAAATTGACCGAGCATGTTCTCTCGCTCCTTTTTGTCGGCCAAAATTATACCTTGCCGGCAGGAAACGGGTCAAATCGGACAGCGAGCGAAACCAAAGGCGCGGTTGGGCCTGAGAGAGGCCGCACTCTAGAATATGAGCCTATGGAATACAGAACAGAGAACGGGAAGACGGTAGCGGTTTTCTCCGACGGAGAGGATTTCGGGGAGGCGTTGAAAGCGATCCTGCCATCGCTGGAGCCAACGATCAACACAATAGTCTCCGCGGTGGGCATGTTCCGGGACGCGGAGCTCGGGGTGATGATTGAGGGCGAATACATCCGGAAAAACTTCACGGAACCGATGGAGCTGCTGGCCCTGTCGGGATCAATCAACCCATCGGACGACCCGTTCTTCCACATCCACGCTGTCCTGGGTGGACATGAATTTGAAGCTGTCGGCGGCCACTTCTTCCGTGCCACGGTCCACAACACCCTTGAGCTGGTTCTCCTTGACACGGGCGTCCGGGCAAAACGGGTTCAGGCAAGGGGCAAGCTGAGGGTTCTGAGGTTGGATTGACCGGGATCAGCCCAGTTCTTTCAGGATCGCGTTGACCCCCTCCTCGTCCTTCCTCCTGCCCTGCTGGACGAAAAGGACCGAGGCCTTCTTCAGCTCGGCCTTTGCGGCCTCGGCCTGGCCGGTGTCCCTGAGCAGTATTCCCAGGTCCCTGTGGGCCTCGGCAAAACCCTTCCTGAGAACCGTTGCCTTGCGAAGGAGGGTTTCGGCCTCCTGGGTCCGACCCGTTTTCACGAGCAGGATTCCCAACCTGTAGCAGGCCTCTGCCATGTCAGGACTCAGCCTTATCGCCTCCCGGAGCTCGGTCTCGGCCTCGTCGTTCCGGGCCTGGTCTGCCAGAAGGCATCCCAGCCTGTAGCGCGCCGGGGCGTGTTCTGGATTCACTCTCAGCGCCTCTCGCAGCCGGGTCTCGGCCTCCTGGGGTCGGCCCAGCTTGAGGAACAGCTCGCCGAGCCTATAGTGCGCGTCAGCAAAATCCGGGTTGATGCCTATGGCCTCGCGCAGCTCCCGCTCCGCGTCCGACGGCCTTTCCAGTGCCATGAAGAGCTCCCCGAGCTTGTGGTGCGCGGGGGCGAGGTTCGGGTTTATACGCAAGGCTTCCCGTAGTTCGGCATTTGCCTCATCGGCGCGTTCCAGTTGAACCAAGAGCGCCCCGAGATGGTAGTGGGCCAATGGGTCGTCCGGGTTCTCGTTCAGAGCTTCCCGCAGTTTCTTCTCGGACTCTATGTCCTTGATGAATTGCCTGGCCATCTCCGCGTCGCGGAGCCTGCCCTGGATCTCAAATATTTCCACGGCTTTTTCCATCTCACGAATGGCTTCGTCATATCTCCCCAGCTTCTGGCAGGTTATAGCGATGTTCCCGTGGGCCTCCGCGTAATCGGGCTTCAGCCTGACCGTCTCCATCCACTCCGCGATTGCCTCTTCCAACTGTCCCTTCCCGGAAAGGACGCAACCTATGTTGTAGTGAGCCTGTGCGAGGTTGGGATCGTGTTTCACGGCCTCACGGTATTCCTCCAGAGCCGCGTCAGTCTTACCCTGGGCGTCAAGGAGGATACCCAGGTTGTAATGGGCTTTTGCCAGCTCAGGTTTTAACCTTATGGCCTCCCGGTATTCAGCTTCGGCCTCCGTATACCTGCCAATGGACCTGAGTGTTGCTCCAAGGACGGTGTGCGCCTCAGCAAAGTTGGGCCTCAACCTCAGGGCCTCGCGCATTTCAGCCTCCGCCTCAGCTATCCTGCCCATCTCTTTCAGCACCACGCCGAGGCCCTGGCGCGCGTCAGGATAATTCGGGTTCATGCGCAGGGCGGTTCGGAACTCGGCCTCTGCCTCGGGAAGGTTTCCCATCTCCCAGTGCAGGTTTCCAGCGTAGTAGTGTTTGGTTTCCATCTCCCCTGGAACCCTCTCCAGCGCGGTGATTATCCTCGCGGCCTCGTCCGCCGCTATCTCCTTTTTCCACTTCCTCTGCTCGTCAGGGTCAGTCATCCCAAGGGGCACATTTGACCTCACCAGGCCCTCCGCGGCCCTCTCCGCGTCCGGTCCTCCGCCCAGGGACAACGAGACACAGTATATTATTGCCTCCATGAAGGCCTGGTCGTTCATCAGGTCATTCCAGATGTCCCCCTCGGAGCCGGAAGCGTCAACTGTTGACCACATGGAACCCTTGACATCGGAAAAGTAGCGCTCTATCCAGGGATAGCCGATGGATTTCTCAACAATGAGTATTATCTCCTTCGCTTCATCGCCCGTGGAATCCGCGAATCCCCGGGTAATGCCAAACTCGTAGGGGATGTTCCACTTCTGGTTGTTGTTGACTATGACCACGATGAACGCGCAATCCTTTATCAGCCTGATTATTTCCTTGTTCAGGTCCCTGCCGCTCCGGGACTTGCGCCCGGTTATTACCTCAAAACCGCTTCGTTCAAGAAAGGATGTTATGACTCCCTCTTCCTTGGTGGGTCTGCCTCCCTCTCCATAGCCCGTTATGATGAAGACCTTTCGGGTCAAGGCCTGTTCCATGTCCAAAGTATAACATGACGAGGAGAAATGGTTCAATCTCTTGTTGAACCCAACACTTCCCGTGAAAGAATGCTGTCCGGGCAGAACTTTCTCATGGTTCTGCCCTTCTCCTTCCTGGTGGCCTTCCTTTAGGACTGGGCCATTTCCAGGACCACCTCATATCTTGTCTCAATACTCATCTTGGCCATGCCTCCTTAGGCTTCAAGCAGACTCCTTTCGGTAAAAAAGTCGGTGTCCCTTGCGGCGACGCCTGATAATTAATGAGGCATCAGGGTTCAGTTCGGTTAGATTTTTGGTGAGGCAAAACAACTCCTTGAAACCCCACGAGCTGAAACCTTAGAATTTGGGCCAGAGTCCATGGCGGTAAGGAAGGAACTTTCCGCTATTGAGGAGGAATAATGCGCTTTCTCGTTGGAAGAGATGCTTTCGTGGAGGCCCTCTCCGCGGCCGTCAGGATACTGCCCACGAGGTCGCCCATTCCAATCCTTGACACCGTGCTCCTGAGGGTGGAGGGCCAGACCCTTGAGATAGCGGCCACCAACATGGACATATCCCTGAGGGAGCGCCTCTCGGTGGCCGAGGCCGAGGACGGTTCGGTCGCGGTCCCGGGCAAGGCCTTGTTTGAGAATGTCAGTTCACTGAGAGGGCCGAGCCTGGCCTTCAGAATGGAGGACAGGACGCTTCACCTCAAACACGATGGTGGCAGGTATAAGTTCAACGGATTCCCTCCGGATGAATTCCCGCGCATCCGTCAGCTCCCCGATGTTCCGGGTTTCCAGGTTAAGACCTCGGATGTCAGGGACGGCCTTGCCGCGGTATCCTTCTGCGCGGCCAGGGAAGACCCCAGGACATTCCTCACGGGTGTCCTCTGGGAGATGAAGCCCGGCGAGATGCGGTTCGTTGCCTCGGACAGCCAGCGCCTTGGCCTCTGGCGCAAGGATGAAACCATAGAGGGATCAGCCAGCGCCATCATATCCAGGCCCATGGCTGACCTGGTCAGGAATCTCACAGGAGAGACTCTGGAAATACGGATAGAGGACGACTTCATCTATGTGTCCCACGAGAGGGGGCACATCCTCTCCCGGCTGATACCTGGCCCCTACGCTCCATACGAGTCTGTGATACCGGCTGACCCCGGGAACGAGCTCACGATCTCGTGCAACGAGCTCTCCGAGGTCCTGAAGAGGGCCCTGAATTTCACCGAGCCGCCCCTGAACACCGTTAGGCTCATCCTGGCGGGTTCAACCGCGAGGCTGGAGGCCCACAGCGCGGTTGGCTCGGGCGAGGAAGAGATCGCGAGCGAATATCAGGGCCCGGACATGACCCTCGGGCTTTCCGGGAAGATGTTCCTGGAAGTCCTCAGGGCCATACGCTCGGACAAGCTGACAGCAAGGCTATATGGCCCAACCGCGCCTTTCAGGGTAGAGCCATCATCGCAAGAACCAGGCGAGGAGACATTATATCTGGTTATGCCGGTGAAGCTGGAGGAGGAGTTCCTGTCCCGCGAGGAAACGGAAGAGGAAGGGGAGAGAGAAGAGCCGGAGGAGATTGACGAGTCCGAGGAAGAAGGGGAGGAAGAGGAGTCCTGAGGAAAAACCCAGGGCGCTGGTCTCCGCTTGCGCGCTGGGCATCCCTTGCAGATACGACGGCTCCGGCAGGCCTGAACTTGCAGGCCGCATTCCAGGCGATGTGATCCCCATTCCCATGTGTCCCGAACAACTGGGAGGGTTCCCTACCCCGAGGCCACCGGCCCGTATATCAGGAGGGGATGGCCGTGATGTCCTCGCTGGCAGGGCAAGGGTCGTGGACCAGGATGGCCAGGATGTCACGGAAGGCTTCGTCAGGGGCGCGCGGGAGGCCGCGAGGATAGCGACCATGCTCGGCATAAAGGAGGCATTCCTGGTTGAGAAAAGTCCGTCCTGCGGCGTGAACCTGGTCTGGACGACATCAGGGCTTTGTCCAGGCATGGGCGTCGCGGCCGCAGCCATTGCTGAGCATGGGGTCAAGCTGATCGGATTGGGGGAACCTGAATAGCATCCCCACTTGATTCGGCCATTAAATCCTGATTTTTGTTAAGAAAAGGGCCTTGATCGTTCACCACCGGCTGGTTAATAATATGGGGTAACAAAATAAAGAAGTTCGGAGGTGAAAAATGGAAGGGAGCAGGAAGCATTTCAGAACGCTTGCCACGGGCGTGATGGAAGCCGACGAGGGCATGGGCGCGGAGTCCATCGCGAACAGTCTGGGCACGGAAAGCGCTCTGGCCGTCAGGGATTCATCCGCGGCCCTGAGAACCACCCTGTTCAGCCTCGGCCTTGGCCCGACATGCGAGGTCATGCTGGCCGCTTTCGGAAAGCACACCCCTGCGCCAGAGATCTCGGGCGTGGGCGCGAGGCCTTCCTATGTTGATGTTGGGCCGGACATCGTCCTGAACCGCGGGAACCTCACGCGCAAGCTGGAGAGCGAGTATCGCCGGGAGAACGGTTCGTGGGTTCACAAAAGAAGAGGTTGGACGCTCCGCGGGGTCGTGATGACTCACCCCCTGGGTTTTTCGCCATTCGTGGACGAGGTGGAGGAATTCGCCGCGGAACACGGGCTTATCCTGGTTGACGACGCCCGTGGCGCGCTGGGCTCAAGGGTCTGGAGCACCTCACGCTCCGCGTGGATAAGCGCGGGCGCGAGTGGCGTTGCTGGAGTGGTTTCCTTTAACGGGACCGCGTTCGTGCTATCCGCGAATCCCGATCTGGTGAGGCTCGTATCCTCGCAGCTTGAGATTGCGAACGGGAACGGGGTGTGCCCGGAGGCCCTGAAGGAGCTCCGGCTATCCGGGCTAAGGGTCAGGAAGAGCCTCTGTGAGACTCTTGCCTGCACCGGCCTTGGCGAGATTCCCGAAACGCCTAATTACTGCCAGGCAGCCTGTCCTGAGGTGATCCTGCTAAGCAACGACGACAGGGACGAGGTTGCGGACCGGCTGGAAGATGCGGGGTTTGTCGTGGATACCGATTTCTGGCCCCGGAGCGTCATGGACGCCTCTGACAGGCAATATGGCTACAGGAAGGGCAGGTGTCCGGAATCCGAGGAGCTTTCCGTGAAGGCCATAGCAGTGAGCCTGAAATGAAATAAAGGAGGGGTGGCCCGCCCGGGGACCTGATCCGATCCTCAGACCCCGGGAAAGGGCCGCCCCCTTTTGGTTTTCCCC
>Ga0172366_10005441_pt1 | contig 10019 bp, 9 predicted proteins | sample LakKivSesite69cm_FD_114533 | JGI IMG/M metagenome (GOLD analysis project Ga0172366, IMG submission 114533) | Sediment microbial communities from Lake Kivu, Rwanda - Sediment site 69cm | ecosystem: Environmental > Aquatic > Freshwater > Lake > Sediment | place: Rwanda: Western Province, Lake Kivu...
AAACTCACAAAGACCCTTGACATCGACATATGGAACTTCTGGCACTGGGCTTTCGTAGGCGGAACACTTTACCAGTTCACAGGAGACTTTCTGTTCTCAGTAATGGCAGCGGTCGCATATGAAGTCATGTGCCTGAAGGTCGGAGACTGGACCGTTAAGCCTCTCTGGGACCTCTTCCCAGGCTACAAAGGCTACTCACTGCCACACGGTGGAGGATGGGTAGGAGCAATGCCTGTCATTGCAGTCTTCAAGCCTGTAGTAGACTTAATTCCAACGCCGAAAGCTGATCCTAAGACTGTGAGGCAGCGGCTGGGGGTACTTGGCGAACCAGTTATGATGGGCCTGATTCTGGGCATAGTCATCGGAGCCCTGGCCGGCTACGGCATATTGGATATCGCGAAGTTGGCTATTAATTCGGCTGCTGTAATGCTGCTACTGCCTAGGATGATAGGCATCATCATGGAGGGCCTTACAGGAATTTCAGACGTTGCACAAAGCTATATCAAGACCCGCTTCCCAGGCAGAGAGATCTACATAGGTCTAGACGCTGCGATAGCTATAGGCGACCCGACCAATGTAGCAGCTGCATTGATACTGATCCCATTCGTGCTCCTGTTCGCGGTAGTGACACCGTTCATAAACGTCATGCCATACGCGGACTTGGCGGCGACACCGTTCTTCACGGTTGCAGTTACGCCATTCATGCACGCCGACCTGATAAAGACGGTAATACTCAGCTTGATCCTAATGTTCTACTGGCAAGTACTTGGCTCTTGGTGGTCACCCATTTTCACCGCCATGGCGAAGTCAGTTGGAGCAATAGCTCAGAACGCTGCCCCCATTGGCTGCATTTGGCTGCAAGCAATGGTCCCCTTGGCCTACGTTGCCGCTCTATTACCAACCGTGGGTGGCTACGCACTGATAGTAGGCGTAATGTTGATCTTCCTGTTTGCAGACAGGTCAAAGGCACTTAGAGACTTATTTGGCAAGCTGTACAAGTGACCAAAAACTATTTCTCCCCCTTTTTTTTATTAAGATCAAAAAGAGAAGTCTTTCGAGCAAGGTGAATGTATGTCAGCTATACGAAAGAGGGTTTTAATCGCGTGCGGAACCGCAATAGCAACTGCTACAGCCGTGAGAACCAAAGTGGAGAAGCTAATTCAAGATAATGACATAGATGCGGAACTGACTCAGTGCCGAGTTACGGAAGTCCCGTTTTTCCTGAAGACCGGTAAGACGGCCCTTATCCTCACGACGAGCTTCGTGCCCGATGTCGAAAACATCCCGGTTTTAAACGCGGTTCCACTGTTGACAGGCGTGGGTCGCGAGAAACTTGAAGAAGAAATCGTCAGAATCCTCAAAGAGAAAACCTAGGTCTTCATTCTTTTTTAGCAGCTAGCCTCTTGAATTCTTCGACTGTCTTTTGCATGTTTTCTTCAGAGAAAAGGGACGAGCCAGACACGATGGTGTCCGCTCCAGCGCTCACTATTTTCGATACTATGTCTCTAGTGACCCCTCCATCGACCATTATCTCGAGCTTATTGTTCAATTCTTCTTTGAGCCGTTTGGCTTCCCTCAATCTTGCCAACGTGGGGGGATAGAATTCTCTGTCCTGCCAGTCTAGAAAACTTGAGTCGTTATTCGAGATAATGAGCAGCTGATCGGCTTCTCTGATCGAATCCTGCAGGAGGCTCAGGTTTGTTGCAGGCAATATTGAAATGCCAGCCTTCCTACCAAGATGCTTTATCATTCTGAGCGTCCTGATGAGATGCCTACACGATTCATAGTGGACTATGATGCTATCAGCCCCTGCGCGTGAATATACATCAACAAATCTCTCTGGTTCTTCCACCATCAGATGAACATACAGTGGCAACTTTGTGGTTTTACTCACCGCTTCAACAATGTAAGGACCAAGTCCGATGTCTGACACAAAATGGCCATCCGCCACATCTACGTGAATGCCATCGACCTTAGCCGTCTCCAACCTTTCTATTTCTTCACCAAGTTTTAGAGGGCTCGCTGCTACGAGGGATGCTGTGATCTTCATACTTCAACCTCACTAGAAGATGTAATAAAAAAGGGTTTTTAGGTGAGGAGACTAGTCGCCTCGAGTCAACTTGAAATCACGATCAACACTCTCTATGAACTTTATAAGTAGCTCCTCGGTCCATTTCAGATCTTTAACCGCGACAACCTCGTTTGGGAAGTGTGTGTATCGGCAGGGTATTCCTAGATCGATACATGGAATACCGCCCTGCTGCAACTGTATGTATGCGCTTTCCAGAATAGCCCCTCTCGCGACCGTCCACTGGAACGGTATCTTGTTGTTTACTGCCGTTTTTTCGACTAGCTTCCTGAGGTGAGGGTGAGGTATGTTTCCAGCCAACGTTCCTCTTCCATGGAACGAGAACCGGTATATTGCAGGGCCCTTTCCTAGACGCACGTCGGCAGAAACGTTTTTCAAGTCTGGCGTATCGGTGGCAAGAGCGATCTCAAGAACTATTGCGAGTCTGGGTTTAAGCTTGTAGAATATGGGAATAATGCCTCTTATACTGAACTCCTCTTGAACCGAAGCAATAAAGTAAACAGTGGCTTTAGGACGTTTCTTGCTGAAAAACGCTAGTGCTTCGAGAAGGAGGAACAATCCGGCTCTGTCATCCATACTCTTACATGCGACGAGTTTGTTGTTCAGCACTTTGAAGTTAGGTACATATCCTATCATATCGCCGACTTTGATGCCGAGTTCCTGCGCTTCCTTAGGGTTGCTGGCTCCGACATCCACATATAGATCCTCAGCAGAGGGGACTGGCGGCTGTTCTCCGGGTTTTAACACATGATGCGATCTGGCGCCTACAACCCCCTCAACTATTCCGCTATCGGTTATCACTCTCACTTCTTTAGATACTAGCCCAATAGCATCTACGCCGCCAATTCGCTCTACTCGTATGAACCCGTTTTCTTCTATCCTCCTAACCATGAGCCCGACTTCATCCATGTGAGCGTTTACCGAAATCTTCGGTGCCTTTTCATCTATGCCTTTCAACATAGCTACTACGTTTCCCATGTCATCAACCGACACTTCATCGGCGTACTTTTCCATATACTCTCTGCAGACTGTGACTAGTTTGTCTTCGTTTCCCGCGACAGCGGGTACTGCAGCGATCTTCTCAAGCAATTTCAAATCCATCTTGTATCACTACCTGTATTTCTCAACGACCTCCATGAACTCTACGACACGTTTCTCTTCAACCGGATTCCAAGTCAAGCCATCCTTCTTGAGACTCGTTCCAACGATCACACCATCGGCGTGCGGTAAAAGCTCAGGAATGTTCGTTTTCTTAGCTCCCGTGTTTATGAAAACAGGCAGTTCAGGCGCTCCCTTCTTGGCGTCTTTCAATTCTTCAACGGTGATCGGCAAGCCCGTGGCAGGCCCAGAAATGCAGAGCACATGAGCTATGTCCATGAACTGAACAGTCTTAGCAGCCTGCTCGATCGTTCTGTTGCCGAGTGTACTTCCAAATTCAGGATTTAAGTATACAAATCTCTTCACGTCTTCCGCTCCGATTTTCTTCACGTACCTCAATATTTCAGGGCATTTTACGTCGATGAAGCCTATGTCGCTTGAAAAAGCCCCTATGAGAAGAGTTCTGGCGAACGTTGCACCAGTGGCTTTGGCCACCGCAAATGTCGCATATGGATCCCATAAGACGTCGACACCAAAAGGTACCGAAATTTCCTTTGAGACTCTAGTAACAAGACTGGCCATCGAAGCAACCGTCTCCGGACCAACATTCAACGAGTATGGCCGGTCTCCTTCATTTGAGAATAGAACACCGTCCACCCCACTTTTTTGAAGAGCTTTAGCATCGATGACCGCTCTTTCAAGGGTTTTTTGAAGGCTTTGACTGTAGAATGGTGCTCCTGGAAGTGCACTAAAATGTATCATCGCAATAACAGGTTTGCTTGCACCAAAAACATCTTTTAACCACATAAGAATCTCCCAAGTCTCTAACTTCACTTCATGAATAAAAGATTATCTTTCCATCATGAACGTATTCCGTCGTGAAACTAAAAAAATCCATTTCTCCTTTGCGAAACCAAAAGTGACGACTGAGACTGGGTTATTTGATAACAGGAATGTCCGTTTGGTCTAGTATTCTTTTGGCATTTTCATAAAAAACCTTATTGACATCATTCTTCCCAAGGTCGAGTTCTTCACGTACTTCTTTGAATGCTAAAATGTTTTCATACACCATAGGAATCAGGGTTTCCACATCTTTCTCGTACAGCTTTCTGTCTTCCGGCCTAACCCAAGGGTAATCTCCCTTTACCGCCCATATTCGTCTCTCACCCGAACAAATGATCCTTCCTCTGATCAGACTTGCAGGCAGATCTGTTCCAAAGATAAACCTTTCAGGGCTAAACTTTTCCAAAGCGTACCTGAAAACATCAGGGTTAGTGGCCAGCGAAGTCTCAAAATAAACGTTTTGCAGGCCTACGACACCATCAATGCCCGTCTGTATTAAAGGTGGACAATGAAGACGTCCAACGTGAGCCAGCACGATGGTAATGTTCGGAAAGTCCGTTGAAATCTCCCTTATCTCCCTCAGTGTTTCCTGAGAAGCCAGTCGCGCCTCCTTTGGCACATGTAAGAATATTGGCAGCCTGTACTGATCAGCTATTCTTAGCATAGCAGTCGAAACATAGTCTTTGACTTCTATGTCGTTCCAGGCTTTTCCAGAAAGACGATCCGGGTAGGGCTTCACTCCTTTAAATCCCCTTTTCAAGACCAAGGTCCTCATTTCCTCTTCTGCCGATGTGGAGTCTGCTAGAAATAATCCCTCAACACGGTCATGCTTTATGATGTTTCTGCTGACGTAGCTGTTGGCCTCCGCTGCTTTACACTCTCGAAAAGGAAATGGACAAACCACCGTTTCAACAGTCTTTCCGCGAAAGATGTTTTCGTATGTCGAAAACAGGCGCTCTATTGGCAGGTAGTATGCGATGGCAAGTCCGATGTTTTCGGCCCTTCTCTTCTCGGTCACCTCACTAAAGTTCTCGCGAAGACCCGTATGAGCGTGAAAGTCCACTATTCTAGAAGGCAGAAAAGGGGCGATCTCTTTACCATATAGCTCTTGTTCTTTCTCCTCTAGATCTCCAATAATTGGCAAAGACTTCAATACTTCTCGCTCCTTCATGCTTCCCATCTTTCAAATGGCAGTAGATATAGTCCCGTTCATAGGTATTTAATTTTTATATAGTCTATCGGTGTTTGAGTTCTGATAAGCTGGTGTCATGTATGAAGATGAAAGCTACCACGATATACGGTTTGAATGATGTTCGCTTGGATCTTGTTGACAAGCCGAAGGCTGGGCCTGGTGAAGTTTTAGTTGAGGTAAAAGTCGCCACTACTTGTGGAACAGATGTCAAGAGTGTTGTTAGAGGTCGGCCCGGAGACACCTTCCCTAGACGGCTGGGACACGGAGAACTTGCTGGTGTAGTTGCGGAGGTCGGTGAAGGCGTAACGAGGTTCCGCGTTGAACAGAGGATTGTGGCTCACAACACAGCTCCGTGCTTCGAATGTAGAATGTGTCTGAAAGGCAGATTTCAGCTTTGTGAGAATTTGGTCTTTGGACGGGGAGCATACCAAGAATACTATTGCGTTCCTAGTCCGATAGTCAAGATCAACATGTTTGAGATCCCAGAGAATATCACTTTTGAAGAGGCTGCTCAACTCGAACCTTTTTCATGCGCAGTCTGTGGAGCAGCTGCCTCAAACATAGAGGTCGGCGACACTGTAGCAGTAATTGGATCAGGCGCTCAGGGCTTATACTTCTTAAAACTGGCCAAACTATACGGAGCTGTCAAAGTGATAATGCTTGACCATTCTGACTATCGTCTTAAGTTTGCGAAAAAATTCGGTGCAGACGAAGTGATCAATAACGGAGAAGAAGACGCTGTGAAAAGAGTCAAAGAATTGACCGAAGGAAATGGGGCAGACGTTGTTATAGCAGCAGCGGGTGTGCCATCTGCTTGGGAAGAGGCTGTCAAGATTACTGCAAGAGGCGGTCTTGTCAACGAGTATGCTGGATGTGCTCCCGGCTCAGTCTTCACCGTACCAACTGAGAGAACCCACTATGACATGATCAAGATCATAGGAACCTTCCATACAACTCCCAGTTATGTTCAAGAAGCTTGGAAGCTGATAAGGACGAGGACGGTTGACCTCAGACCAATAGTTACTCACAAGATGCCCCTAGATGATATCAAAGAAGCGTTCAACATATTGGCGACTTCTATGGAAGCAATCAAGATTGGAATAGTGCCGTAGAATCCTCATTTTTTCTTTTTCTTTTCAAGAGGTCTGATCGGCTGCGCATCCTTCCATTTCTCATCGAAGGCTTTCTCCAACGCCTGTTTTTTCTCAAGATCTTTCACATCGACCAGAGTCTCCCACTCCTTTCCCGTGGCACGCCATGCCTCAGACTTTGTAATTATGAGCCTATGGCTCAGTTCATCGAGCTTACAACATAAGACTTGGAAGTTTCCAACCGCTTGTTCTCTAACTGTGCTCCAAGTTTTTCGGAAGCGTTCACTTTCACCTATCTCATCCGAAATGAGGACCTTGATCTGCATACTAGGGTCCAATTTGAACAGGCTTTCAAAGACTTCCTTCTCCGTGGCCCAGGGCTCAACGACCTTAATGTACTCTTTCGCCCTAGTAGCTACAGCCCCGACTATGGAGGGAAATGCTGTGTAGTAGTCGCCCCCAAAGAAACTGGGCTTACCTATGACCATGATTCCGCGATAATCTGGTTCGTCCAACTTCATTCTATATTTCCTAGGATCCTTCTTTTCTATGCGTAGCTTGTTACAGACGAGTAAGATCAGATCTTGCATCAGATCCCGCACTCGCCGGCTCTTTCTGACGTATACTAGACTTGCCCTCTCGATCGACCCTTTCTTCAATTGCTTGTAGATCGGATAAGAAACTGCTACAACAACCACAACTGCTAGAGCGAAGGGATTGATGATCAGTATTTTGAGTTCGATGATGTTAAACAAGATTGCGAGAACATAACTGCCAAAATAGGCATAAATTGCTGCGTCAGAAACCGTCTTGAGGGCACTCAAAATCCTTGACGCCCGCTTTTGTTCGAGATAAATTTCCTCCAAGTCTTTTCGAACAGACTGCCAGTCTGTTCTCAAGTGCCCCGCGCCGGCCGTTTCCAGCAGTTCGTCTATCTTTGCAGGATTCTGGTACTCACTCCTGAGATATCCGCTGAGATAGGATATTGCTGTAACAATACAGCTCGCATCATCCTTCGAAGACATCCGAAACCACTCTTTCTCTTCTATTCTTCTCATCTTTTATACTTAAATATCAATCATGAGCAGGTTCTACACGGCGTGAGCTTCATTCTTATGATAGCCAATCAGACCATCCAGAAATCCATGTTGGATTCTACATAATATTGAAGTTGAAGAATAAGCGCAAGGAAGATGAGAAGACAACGAAGTTATGCATAATCGGCGAAGATATCCGCCAATACGAATTCTTGATATCTGGAATAGCTGAAGAATACGGTAAAGACTTCCACGTTGACAACCTCGCATTATACGACGCCGACAAAGAAAAGAAAGTGATAATGGCTAGATGGACAGAGAGGTTCCTTAGACACCGCAACTATAGAACGAAGCTCACGGTCGGCTCTGACGTAGGAGAAGCCATCAGCGACTCCGATTTTGTAATAACGGTTAACAGAGCTGGAGGCAACGAAAGCCGACGCATCGACGAGCACATAGCTTTCAAGCACGGCGTTGTAGGCGCTGAACAGACGGGCCCGGGAGGAACCATCAACGCCATTCGAGCAATTCACTTAGAGATGAAGTATGCAAAGATCGCAGAGCATGCTGCTCCCGACGCATGGTGGATCAACTACACTAATCCAGCTTCCTTTGTAGCTGAGGCTCTTCAAAGGTTTACGAAGATCAAAAGCATAGGCCAATGTAGTCTATGGCCGGAGAGAATGGCTTCAATCGCATGGGACTTTGGCCTAGACTATGAACGGATCAGGGATCTCTTTCCTCGGATCAAGACCGTTCTATTCGGGTCAAACCAGAATCTATGGGTCAAAGAAGTCTACGTGGATGGCAGAAAAGTGACGAAAGAATGGATCAAGAAATTAAACATGAGGGAACGTGAAACAAAGGAAACATATTATGGCCTAAACCCTGCTGATGAGAAGATTGCGCTTAGAAACCTGCTCGGAATGGATACTCTATGGTATATTCTGGGATCCATGTTCTTCGCGAAGTGCGAGCTAGACGAATGGGAAAAAACCGGAAAATCTCGGTCGGACTACGTAATACCATTAGAGAAGAAGCATTTCGAAGAAGCCAGCAATCCAGACATTGTTGATGTATCCCCTTCAGTCTGGGAAAGAAGCGGAGTAAAGAACCTTCAATCAGCTCTTCTAGAAAAAAAGTTTGGACTGAAAAGACCTCTTACCCCCTCGGATCTGAAGGAAGGCTACAATCTAGCGGCACCATCCGTTATGAATGCGATAATAAACAACACGGGAGAGAACCTTGTTTGCCAGATTCAGAACCGTGGGGCAGTCGATGGTATTGAAGACTACATGACTCAAGAGGTATTGTGCCACATTGATAAGAAGGGACCGCACCCGCTTCCCGTAGGTGAAATCCCGATCTCGGTCAGAGGCATAGTCTTGTCCGCCGCTTATTGGCAGAGTCTCACCGTTGAGGCAGCTGTGGAAGGCTCATACGACAAAGCTCTATCGGCTCTCCTGAACTGCCCGCATATTCAACACGTTGATAAGTTCAATGTGAGCAAACAAATCCTTGACGAATATCTGGAAGTGCACAAAGAACACTTACCAGAGTTCACATCAGAGTCGGGGCATTATCCGTAGGAATTCCTCGCCTATCCTTTTTTACACGCAAGACTTTTTGCGAAGAATCAGATCTAGTCAGCTTCGAGAGCGACGAGTACCATGTCAGGACGACGAAAACCATTAAAGAAGATGGAGTTGATGGAACCAGGATTCGAATATGTAACCGAGAGGAACGGATTCAAAATCTACAGGAAGCGGAAATAGATGAATGAGCTGAAAATCGTCGGAAAAGAGGGCAATGACTTCCTCGTCAAGATTCTTGGAAGGGAAACTTCGAAAATCGAAGACACGTATACCGAGATGCTTCCTACGATGAAGACATCACCCGAATAACCTCCACAGATCTTTTCGCACACGCTAGTTCTTATCCTTCCGAAACAAGATCCAACACTCACCTAGATCTTTGCCACTTCTGTCTGGTTTCTCTTCAAAGTATTCGTCAAGCGGGTCTAGTCTCCTCTCTCAAGCCAAAATCGACCGTCTTCGGTATTCGTGTGCGTGATCGCGCCCTATCATCGCGTCCAAGATATTCATCACGAACCTCAGCCGATTGCGATGAGACCATGCTCTCTCATCCGACCTCACATTGTCGAGACACAGCGACTGGGGATAAGCGGTTCTTGGAGGAGTTAGAGGTCGTATTCTTCCATGTATGTTGGCGCGCTCACTTCCCATCCGCCCTTGGATTGGAGGTAGTTTTCTAAGCTCAAGATCGATTCCTCTTCGCCATGGGTCAGGAAAACATGCTTCGGCGGAGATTTGAAGCTGTTGAGCCAGCGATGCAGGTCGTTCATGCCGGCGTGGGCGGAAAAGCCGTCGATCTTTTCGACCTTCATCCGCACCGGATAAGACTGTCCGAGTATTCTGACGGGAGAGACGCCGTCCAAGATTTGGCGTCCCAGCGTCCCAACCGCTTGGTACCCAACAAAAAGCAGTGTCGATTCTGGACGAGCTATGTTCCTGATTAGGTGATGCTTAATGCGTCCTCCCGTGATCATTCCCGAACCAGCCATGATGATGGTTGACCCTTTGATCAGGTTGATCGCCTTGGATGCTTCAACGGATTCGACGAGCTTCAACCCTGGAAAGTCGAAGGGG
>Ga0172366_10005442_pt1 | contig 10018 bp, 8 predicted proteins | sample LakKivSesite69cm_FD_114533 | JGI IMG/M metagenome (GOLD analysis project Ga0172366, IMG submission 114533) | Sediment microbial communities from Lake Kivu, Rwanda - Sediment site 69cm | ecosystem: Environmental > Aquatic > Freshwater > Lake > Sediment | place: Rwanda: Western Province, Lake Kivu...
AGAGCGACTTTATTTTTATGTAATCCTTTATGAGCGATTTCGATTTGTAGGCGAGGTTCTTGGCTAACGGACATCATATCATCGAGATTAATTTTTATACTTTGTTCTTCTCGAAGAAGTTGGCAAATTTCTTTATTTTGTTGAATTTTATATTCTTTGATACTTTCATTAAGTTGGTGAATTTGTTGTTCGAGTAGGGGAATTTCAGTATTAATTTGATGAAATTGAGCGACAGTAGGATTTTGAGAGCAGAATTGGCAATCGTGATGAGGTGTTCCGTTTGATTGTGCGAAGTTAGAAATGAAGTTTTTACGTTCATTGAGTTCAAGATTTAATTTTTTACGATTTTCGATATTTTGTCGAGCAGTTTCACCGATAAGAATTTCGTGCTGAATATTATCTTGACCGATGATGTTTAATTTATTTTGAATATCGTTATAATTTTGTTGAAGTTGGTTTAGTTCGGGTGCTACTTCATCAAGTTCAGTTTGAGATTTTAGGATAATGTGTTCCCATTCATTGTTAGATTTCGTGGGGATAGATTGAAGAGTCATATTTTCGACACGTAATTCAGTGCTACGAGAGATAAGGTCGGCATTAAGATGATTTAATTTGTTAAGAAGTTCGTGAAGGAAGGGTGATTTTTCTTCGAGATAGGTGCGAGCCTTACTAAATGCGATATGGTCGTTTTGGCATTCTTGAAGTTGGGTAGATAGGGAGTTAATTCTTTGAAGGCATTCGTTAAGATTGCCGGGTAGAATGGAAGGTGGGGAAGGTTTAGATATATTTTTTAGTTGGTTTAGACGGTTTAATTCTTGTTCGAGTTCGTTTAATTTGGATTGTATGTTGGGTAGATTTGAAGAAACAAACTGATAGACATTTTGAATACTTTGCCAGAGTAGAAGTGGGTTATAGTCTATTTGAGTGGGAATCGATTCGTGAATATGAATATTTTGAGCGGAAGTGATAGCATTTTTGATGAGAGTTTTATTAATTTTAAGTTCATTATTAAGTTCATTATGTTTGGAGCGTAGATATTCGTTAATTTTATCGACACATTCGAAGTTTAATTTTTTGAGAAGGAGATTTTTGCGTTCGCTGGGAGTAAGTTGAAAGAATTCGTCGGCTTGTCCTTGAAGAAAGATAGGACCATCTGTATAGATCTTCATAGGTCCAATCATATCTTCGATTGCTTTTTGTGTTTTTTGAATACCATCTTCATTGAGGTTATCCCAATTGAGAGCGTCTTGATTCCATTTTTCGAATAGGAGCAGGCTTTGTTCGACAGTTGAGCGAACTGCTTTAATATTTCTTTGGATACGATATTTATATTCGCCGTAGAGAAATTCGATAGAGCAAGCACCATTTTTGGATAGATGATTGAGAGTATTTTTGGCATTACCCCGAGATGTTTTTCCGTATAGACTGAAAAGTATAATATCGATAATGGAGGATTTACCGGAGAAGTTTCTACCAGAGATATTAAATACTTTTTTGTCGTTAATCAGTTGAAAGTTAATTTGATTATTTTCGTCATAACAGAAGAGATTCGACCATTGTAGGTTGATAGGAGTTAAAGGCGTTCCACCATTTTGGTGAATATTTTGGTAAATATCGTTTGAGTTTGTTTGAATCCATTTGATGGTATCGAGATATTGTGTAATTACTTTTTGTTTAATTTCATTATTCCAGGTATCTCCACCGGGAAGTGAGAAGTTATTGGGATAAGATTTATGAAGGTATTCTGTGAAGACGTCAATATTTTCGATAGCATCTTTGATAGTCCATTGATGATTTTCGTAGGTATCATTTTCGGGAATATTATTTTGTTTATTTTGAGATAGTTCATCGTGAAAGTGTCTCATTACAAAGATATTTTCGGTAGGAATTTGGTATTTTTTATGGTAGAATCGTGCGAGAGATAGATGCCATTTGGGGACATCAATCGATTCGGGAGGGATATGAATATAGATGGATGTTTTATGTCTATGAGAGAGTCCTTTATCCCAGAGGAATTGAGCCCAAAAGGTGAGGTCATTTTCAGGGGGACATTGAAGAGGGAATATAATTTCGTGAGAATCTTCGTATAATGTGAATAGATTTGTATTACGAGGGTGAAAATAGATATAATTTTGGTGAATAAAAATGTTAAGAATTCCTCCATATTTATTAAGAACGTTTATCCATTTATGATTTTGTTGGTGAAGATCCCATAGTAGGAATCCGTGATCGCTAAATGTTTCCATGCGATTTTGTTGAATAAGACTTCCAGCGTAGGCGATTCTTTTTTGTGGTGTATCGAGAAATTGTCGAAGATGAATATCACCGAGTAGGACGTAGTCGTATCCGTCAAAGATGGATAATTTATTATGAGAGTTTTGAGTTGTTCCATTTTCGTTAGAGTAAGAGCCGACTCCACCGTGAAAAAGAGCAATTTTGAATGTATTTTGTTGATGAGAGATAATTTGTTGGGGAATGGGAAGTAGAGGGTTTTGAATGGAAGCGAGAGAAATAATAAGATTACCGCAATGATAGATACCAGATTTTTCGAGAAGAAAAGTTTGTTTGAAAGGTTTGGTAAATTTGTTTCCTTCTGTGAAGAGAGTGGTAAGAGCGTGAGGTCGAAGATGATTTTGAAGATTCAGGTCGTGATTACCGAGAATAATAATACAGGGTGCGATTTCATCAAGTTGAGTGAGAAACTCTCCGGTAAGTTGGAGAAGTTCAGTGGAGAGAAGTAATTTATTATGGAGGAGGTCTCCGGTGATAGCGATAATAAATTTGTGATTAATTTTAAGTAATTCTTGATAGAGTTCTTGAAAAACGGATTGATATTCGTAGTGTCTATCGAGAGGGCGAATATGAATATCGCTAAGATGGGCGATATGGGTAAATTCTCCGTGAATAGGGAGAGTTATTTGTGAGAATTGTTGGGCGGGAGTGAGTTGAAGAGTCATTATTTTTTTGTTATGGTTATATTTACAAAAGGAGAAGATGAATCATTTTTTAATAGAACGAGAGTTTATTGTTAATTATTTTGATTCTACAAATGAGTATTTGTAGAAATCGTTAGAACATGGCGACACTTCCTTTGATGGAAGCCATCGATTGACGTCTGACGAGTTCAATCTGAGCCTCCGTGATGAGACTCTTAGAACGCATCTTTTGATTCCGTTGGTTGAAGGCGTTGATGAGAGAGTCGAGAGAGAGACCGTTTTGTTGGAACAGGTTCTCATCTGGATTCTTCATCAAAAGGTCTTCAAAACGTTCCAAAGTCTGTCGAATCTTGCGATTGAGTTTGACTTCAACATCCAGCGGAGTGCCTTTGGGGAGTTTCTCTTTCAAGTCCAGCAAACCTTTCAGTTTGCGGTCGAGATAGAGAGCCTTCCGAAAGGCGCTTGCGCCCGTGATATTGAGAATCGCCATGTGAAACATCTTTTGTTTCTTTTTATTTTTAAGAATTAGAATAAATTGAACCATCATTTTTTTTTTTAAATTAATTTTTTTTTATACACCTTGATAAACACATACACACGTAAGACTCAGACATTCAATATCGCTCAGGGCAATATAGAAGTCTCTGCTTGATGAACTCTTCGAGTGTGGCGAGATGAATCCCGTCTTGCTGGAAGAGGTTCATGTGAGTCATTGCTTGAAGTTTGAGGAACTCGTCGTAGAGTTGAATCATCTTCATACCGATTTTGGTCTTGTCAGACCCAACTGCATTCATTTTCTCCTCGAGAACAATGAATTTCGTCTCCAAATCGCAAGCCTGCTCGAAGATGGTCTTCGAAGAAAGTCTGATCTTCATCAACTGTGAAAAGTTGATGGAATGTTCCACGTAGCGGTTTTTTTGATAGGTTGTTGCGCCTGTCAAATAGACCACTGCTTTGGTCTTCGTGTTAGAAACCTTCCGCTTCGTATTGGAGATCTGCCCCAGCAAATGCCACTTGATGTAATTGTAGTTCATCGGTATGGTGTATGATATTCAAAATATAATAATTTTGAACCATCATTTTTTTTATATAAAATATGTGCCAGATTTATTAAAATAGGATACGTCGTCCCAGTTCATACCGGGAAGAGTATCTTGAAATCTTTCGATTTTCCTTTGTGGTTTGGGGACGATAATGGCTTTACCACCAGGTTTTGATGGAGGGAAGATAATCATATTTTTTGGGATAGGTTTTGGTTTTGGTGCAGGTTTTGGTGCAGGTTTTGGTGCAGGTTTCGGTGCGGGAGCGGGAGCGGGAGCGGGAGTGGGAGCGGGAGCGGGAGGTGGTATGGTAATAGGATTAACAATTGAAGTTGGAGCGGGAGTTGGCGTTGGTTCGGGAGTTGGGACGGGACTTGGCGTTAAAATTTTAGCGTTTTGAATAGATTGAAAGATAGCATCGTGAAGTAGTTTGCTGACAGTAAAGTTATTTTTATTCATGAAAGTTTCTTTGGAGGGATGTGAAATTTGGTTTTCCGCAATGAAAGTAAGTTCATATGGCACAGTTGTGTTATTTTTATTAAGTTTGACAAGAAATACGTCCATATCTTTGAGAGCGAGAACAAATTGCATAAGTTGCATCGTTCCCATACGTATCCATCCGTATAAGAAGTTCCAACCTTTATCTTCATATCGTGTAAGGTCAAATTTGGCGGTAAGAGTTTTATTGTTATCATTTTGAGTAAAAGAGTGAGATACAAGTCCTGGCAGGACGATAGAGGGAATTTGAATGATATTTAAATCGGGTGTTAAGTTTTCGGCAACATTTCCAGTTATTAAGCGAAGGTTTGTTCCATTTTCGTTGATATTAAGAAATTCGAATGTTGTTTCTTGTCCGTTGATACGCATATATTTGGCATTATTGAATGTGGTGATAGGTATGTTAAAAAACTCGATACTTTCCATTTGTCCGTATGGTTGTTGAAGATTATTGGGAGCGAGTGTCATTTTTTTGGCAAGAGTGATTTCACCTTTTAGGTTTTGTTTATCGGTAAAGGGGAAAATGGTATGATTAATGGGAATAAATTTACCGCCTGTATTTCGAAGCGGGATACCATTCACATTCCAAATTTTGACGACATTATCAAGTTGATTTAAGTCGGTAATTTGAACCGGATTTTTGGATAATTTAAAGCATATTTTTTTGCGAAGACAGATATCTTCGTTAGAGGTAAATTGTTCGAAATGTCGAATATAGTATTGGAATATGAAAATTGCGATAAGTGCGATAGCAATCCAGATAAATTGACGTTTTATATTCATTCTAATTTGATGAGATATAAAAGTTTAGAGAGGTTTGAAGAAGTTGATAGAATAGTGGAGAAAGGTCAATAGGTATAAAAGATTCAACAACGGGTGCTTTCACGAAGTCAATAGTAGGAAGGTTATCTGGTGGTGGTGGGACGAACAATGTATCCATTTTTTGAATGGGTGGGATGATATATTGTGAGGGTTGAAACGGAGCGCTATCATTGGGAATGGTATTATCGATAAAGTTAGGAAGTAATTGATATTGATTTTTTTGAGGGAAAGGGACAAGAGTATTTTCTTGATGATTTGGTATTTGAAGGATAAATTCGAGAATATTTTGATTACCGGTTTGAATTTTTACGGGAAGAGGAGTATTAAAGTAGAGGATAGAATCAGGGGTAATAATGCCGAATGGGTAATCAAATTTATTTTTGAGGAAGATAGTTTGGTTAGATTGAATGCCGATGGGTAGGTTGGAGGCATCGAGAAGAGAGTTCCAATCATTTGTTAGAATCGGTTTTGTTTGAGAAGGGGAAGAAATTGGGATGAGAGTGAAAGTATTATTTTTATTTTTGGAGAAGATATATTGTATTTTTCTTTCACCGATAGGGGGAAGTTGGAGAATCATTTGATTGTTTTGATTTTTTAGAAGTTCGATTTGAACCCGAGATAGAAGTTCGTGATTTGATTTAATTCGAATATAGTTTCCGTCATTGTCGCTTAATAGAAATGGTTTATCCTTTTGGATTGGATTCAATTTCGCATCGAGTCTTCCCTCGCCCAAAAAATATTCTTTTATATTTAGTTTTAGTTTAAAGAGAATGATAATAAGAATAATGGTTAAAATGACGTGTATCATAATAATACTAAGATATGCTTGGAAAAATATGTGAGAGTTATGTAGAGAAATGATGCGATATTTAGTATTATTATTATTAGCGAGTGTAATTTTATGTGAAGAGGAGGAGGAAGATTTTATGAGATTTTTGAGAGAGCGAGATTGCGATCGAATACGAGCTCCTTGTGAGAAGTTAGGTCCAGATGGTTATTTTAGATATTTTGGGACAGAGGATTGTAGGGAATGTTGGAGAGTTGGTTTAATGGATAGTGGATTTCGTCAAATTGAGGATACCAATATTGGAGAAGTCTTTTAAATTTGAGGACATCTGTAAAAATTCTTTTAATGGGGTCATTAGAGGTATGAAATCTTACGTGAAAGAATCCGTTAGTATCACTTAATTTAGTATAATCACAAAGAAATTCGACTTCGACAAGATGAATTGGGTTAGATGAGGAGAGAATGAGATGACCGATATAGAGGTCATCGTGTCGATAGTATTCATCAAACGTTTTAGAGAGAAGAAATTGAGCGATATCGGGAGTGATAAGAATGCCTGCGCCACTAATATATTTATATCCAGGGATATGTGTATTTAATTTCCCGCAATAAAGGTTATTGCGAGGGAGTCCTTTCATAAAAGGGAGTAGAATGTTCCAATTCCAGGCGGTGCATGCGTTTGAGCGTAGAATGAAGTCTGGTTGATAATCTTCGATAGCGTATTGAAATCCGGACCAAGTTTTATCGAGAATAGCGTTAAATTTATTTTCGTCTCGATGAATCATAAGGTGAAAAGGATAATCGGGAGATTGGTATAGAGTGCGGTTATGTTGTTTCGTTTGAATTTTTTTAAGTTTTGAGATATCGGGATATTTTTCGGTGGTAGTAATGATATAGATACGAATATTCGGGTAAAATTGATGAGTAAATTGAGCGAATTGTATCCAATGAAGGAAGAAAGAGTGGAATGGGGTTTCAAAATTGAGAAAAGCGACAACGGCGAGTTTAATATCGTGAGAGATGCGAGATAATATGGTGAGTCCGTGTTGGTTATCAAGTTTAAGGTGAATGCGCCATTGAGTATTATTTTCTTGAATAAATTCGGTGATAGCGGGCATAATGCCTTTTTTAATTTCATCGACGGGGATACCTGTTTCTTGTGATTGTTGTTCGCAGTCCCAACCATTGCGGATACTTTCGCCAATTTCTGCGTCAATGGTTGTATCGTGAAGAATAATATATTTATTAGTAATTTTGCTAAATTTTTCGAGTTCTCTTTTTGTTTGACCGAATACGTGCCAAGAGTCGATAAATATCATATCATATTTTTGTCCGTTTGGGATATCAAGTTGAAGGGTATTGGGAACAAATGTATGTTTTAGATTAATTTGAAGTTCTTGTGCGATATTTTCAAGGGTTTTTTGTTGAGGATAGGATTGTTTAGCGCAAGAGTGAAGTTCTTTATGAAAGCCGTTAGATTCTGCGAGACCGAGAAGTATAGCGGAGAGAGAGGTTTCATCACGAGTTCCAAGTTCGAGAGCGGAGGAGCATTGGGAGGCGTATCGTTTGAGGTCAGGAAGATGTTCGTTAATATCATTAATGGTATTACATTTATGATGAAATATTTGTTGTAATTGGTTCATAATTTATAATATAAATAATGATAATTTTTGTGATAGGTGCGTTTATATATATTTTGTAGGTGAGAATTAGGGTTTTATGAAGGAGGTATATCGAGTGGAATTATTGGAAGATGGTTATTATCCGGTTAGAGGTTCGATTCATTTAAAATTATTTTATGATTTATCGAAATATTTTCGTGAATATAATTCTCCTTTTCAGGTTTGGTATGTGGAAAATGGTAAAAAGATTCGAGAAATGTTTTTAAGAGATAGTCGTCGTTTAGATTTTATGGGATATATTGGTTATTTTGTGGGAGATGATTTGAGAGCAAAATATGAGAGTCAGGGTGTGAGTTCAATGGGAGTAATGAGAGAGGGTATAATGGTTGGTGGTGGTAATGGTTTGGAGGTGTTATATGTGATATTAATGTATTTATTTTACCACAAGGCGGATAGTTCATTAATGGATGGTTATCCATTACGGGGAGATATGAGAGGTGGTTATGAGGTAGAATCGAGAGTGATACGAGAGAAGATGAGTGATATCCCGATAGGTATTTATATGTTGGGGATACGAGATGGGAGTAAAGAGTTAAGAGGTGTGTTAAAGTTGTCGAGATATGATGCGAGAGAGTCGTGGAATCGTTTGAGTCAATTAGATATAGATCGAGAGCAAGTTGATATGCGTGGTAGTCATTTTGTATATGAGGCGTTAATTTACACTATGTTTAATAATTATAGTAGAGTGGATTCTATTGTGGATAGTCATGTAGTTCGATTGGAATCTGCGGGAATGGTTCGAGTAGATCCATCAAAAAATTCGTTAAGGGTGGTATATGCTGGTTATGATTTAAATATGACACGTCCATTAATTTTGAGATCATTGGGAGCGGGAGAGTTATTTTATTTCATTACAAGACGAAATCCTGATGTGATAATGTTATCACAATATATGCGTTCTTTACGTTCATTAAGAAGGGAAGAGGACAATGAAAATTATGAGGAGATAGTTAATATTTTATTCGATAACATATTTGGAATTTTGAGACATTTATATGATCGATTTCAGTTCATCCATGGAGATCTGCATGGAGAAAATTTGTTGGTTGATTATATGCCTGTGGATTATGTGAGAGACAAGGTAAAGATACAAGAGTATGATGAAGAACCATTAATTGAGTTTTTTGATTTTGATTGGTCTATGTTTTATGGTCGTTTAGATTCATGGTCAATGTTTCATTTTATGAATTCATTAATGAGAACAGATGTGAGTGGTATTATAGATCCGGTGAGTATTGATTCCTTTGATATGAGCGAGGTCATGCATTTATATGATGTTGCGAGATTATTGTTTCATAATCATGGAGATGGTAGAGTGGTAGATTTTTTGAGTAAGGATACAATGGAGATAATATTTAATAATTTGAGTGATAATTGGTGGGATACGTTAAAATTTTTGATGGTTAAGTATGAGTCAATATTGAAGCAGAATAATAGGAATCGTCAGTATGCTTATATTTTATTTGTGATTGTAGATTTTGGGGAGCAGATGGGATATTTTGGAGTATATTCTGGAAATTCATTGACGCAGGCTGGGTTGAATAACAATAAGAATAATAGATTTGAGTTGGTGATGACTGCGAATTCTCCGAGCCCTTTATTTAGACAGAAGCGTGTTCGTAATAACAATACGGTAAGTCAGGGTGTGAGTAAGGTAGGGAGGAAAGATTAAATATTGTATAGAATATACAATATTAAGAATGTAAAATAATGAGAATTGTAAGTATGATAAAAATGACAGATATAAGAATGAGGTAGATAATACCGGGATAGTTAAATGGGGATAATTTATAGTCAATATAATGATGAAGTTCGAGGCGTAATTTATTGATTTCATTTCGAAGAGCGTTTTTATATTTGACTCCGTATAGATTTCCTTTTATGTGAATCATATTGGGAAATATATCTTGAAGAGCGATAATGATGAGAATGGGTTGATGACCAGTAGATGCCGAGAGATTATGAAGGTCAATAACATCCGTGGTTTCACCGGTAAATATAATTTTTGATTCTAAGAAGTGTGTAAGAAGGATATGGTTTTCATGTTCGATGGTGTCATTATCGTATTGTGATAGGATATGAATAACTTCTTCATTTACTTCATGAATTTCGTCGGTCATTTAAATGAGTTAAAAAAATGAAAAAGCAAATCATTTTTTGGTTGAATGAAAAAGGATGACAACGATTCAAGTGAGACTTGAAAATGAGAAGGGATATTTACATGGTCGATATGTGTTTGTTTTAAATGAAATG
>Ga0172366_10005443_pt1 | contig 10017 bp, 18 predicted proteins | sample LakKivSesite69cm_FD_114533 | JGI IMG/M metagenome (GOLD analysis project Ga0172366, IMG submission 114533) | Sediment microbial communities from Lake Kivu, Rwanda - Sediment site 69cm | ecosystem: Environmental > Aquatic > Freshwater > Lake > Sediment | place: Rwanda: Western Province, Lake...
GAAAGATCAGGCGATTGACCTGATCGGCGAAAAGGGATAACCGATGCCGTTCAAGAAGTATCGCCCGCTCACCCCAAGCCTCCGCACGACGACCGTTGACACGTTCGAGAACCTCACGCGGTCCGCGCCGGAGCGTTCGCTCGTGGAGAAGCTCAACCGGAAGGCCGGGCGGAACAACCAGGGCCACATCACGATGCGTCGGCGCGGCGGCGGCCATCCAAGGCGCTATCGCCGGATTGACTTCAAGCGCGATAAGCACGGGGTACCGGCGCGGGTGGCGACCATCGAGTACGATCCGAACCGTTCGGCGCGGATCGCGCTGCTTGTGTACGCCGACGGCGAGAAGCGATACATCCTGGCTCCCGAAGGCATCTCCGTCGGCGATACGCTGCTTTCCGGCCCCGACGCGCCGGTTCGTCCGGGCAATGCGCTGCCGTTGTCAAACGTGCCGAGCGGCACGACGGTGCACAACGTGGAGTTGAAGCCGGGCAAAGGCGGCGAATTGGCCCGCAGCGCGGGGACGCTCATCCAGTTGGTCTCCCGCGAGGCGAACATGGCGCGGCTGCGTCTGCCTTCCGGCGAGGTGCGTCTTGTGCCCGCGGAGTGCATGGCCACCGTCGGCCAGGTCGGCCACACCGACCACGACGACCGCTCCCTCGGCAAGGCCGGGCGGAATCGCTGGCTGGGGATACGTCCGCACGTGCGCGGGGTGGCGATGAACCCCGTTGACCATCCGCATGGCGGCGGCGAAGGCAAGACCTCCGGCGGCGGCGGCAAAGGATCGCACCCGCGAACTCCCTGGGGCAAGATCACCAAGGGCTTAAAGACCCGCAATCCGAAGAAGTCGAATCGCCTGATCGTCAGTCGGCGCACGAAATAGAGGGATGGCACGATGGCACGTTCCGTGAAGAAGGGTCCGTACATTGAGCCGAGCTTGCTCAAGAAGATCGAACAGCTCAATCGGACCGGCGAGAAGCGGGTGATCAAGACCTGGTCGCGTCGTTCCACGGTCTCGCCCGATTTCGTAGGACATACGCTGGGGGTGCACAACGGCAACAAGTTCATCCCCATCTACATCACGGAGAACATGGTGGGGCACAAGCTCGGCGAGTTTGCCCCGACGCGGACCTTCAGGGGCCATCCGGGAAGCACCGGCGGCGAGAAGACGGCGAAGGTGGCCAAGGGATAACCTGCGCACCAGGACTGGAAGGATAGAACGGAGATGGCACTCACAGCTCGCGCCATCAGCAAGAACCAGTGGGCTTCGGCACGCAAGGTTCGCCGCGTTGCGGACTTAGTGCGGGGCAAGTCGGTCGGCGAGGCGCTCAACATCCTGCACTTCTCGCCTTCAGCCGCGAGCGCTCCCGTTGAGAAGGCGGTGCGTTCGGCGATGGCCAACCTCCTGGAGAAGGAAGAGGCTCAGCGGCTGGCCGAAGAAGACGTGGTGATCTCGAAGATCATGGTTGATGGCGGCATGATCTTCAAAGGCATTCGCCAGCGCGCAATGGGCCGGGCATATCGCATCCGCAGGCGCACCTGCCATATTTCGGTGGAAGTGACTGCCGGAGAGCAGGAAGCCTAGAAGGGGACCTTTCGTGGGACAGAAGACACATCCGATAGGCTTGCGTCTGGGAATCATCCGCACGTGGAAGTCGCGGTGGTTTGCAGGGCGGGAGTTCCCCGCGCTTCTCAGGGAAGATCAGACCCTGCGCGCCTATATCCAGCAGCGTCTGCCGAAAGCCTCGGTCTCGCTCATCGAGATCGAGCGAGCGCCCAAGCGGGTGCAGATCACCATTCATACCGCTCGACCGGGGATCGTGATCGGACGGAAAGGGCAGGAAGTGGACAGGCTCCGCGACGAGCTTCGCCACCTGACCAAGAAGGACATCTTCATCAACATCCAGGAGATCAAACGTCCGGAGTTGGACGCGGAACTTGTCGCGCAGAACGTCCGGCGGCAGCTTGAGGGCCGGGTGCTGTTCCGTCGTGCGATGAAGAAGGCTATGGAAAACACCATGCGCATGGGCGCGGAGGGGATTCGCGTCGTCTGCTCAGGTAGGCTTGGCGGGGCGGAAATGTCCCGCACCGAGCGGTATATCCGGGGCAGAGTACCTCTTCATACGTTGCGTGCCGATATTGACTATACCACCGCTCAGGCGCTCACCACGTACGGCACGATCGGCATCAAGGTGTGGATATGTCGCGGCGAGATCATTGACCGGGAGGAGACCCCCGGCATCGCCCGGAAACCCGAAACCTCGGCAGGCAGCGGCTCGTCCGACGGTGGCAGGAGATCATGACCCATGTTAATGCCGAAGCGTGTGAAGCATCGCAAACAGCAGCGTGGCCGTCGCCGGGGAATCGCGCTTCGCGGTTCGTCAATCAACTTCGGGCAGTACGCCTTGCAGGCGCTCGAACCGGCGTGGTTGACCGACCGCCAACTGGAAGCGGCGCGCATCGCGATGACGCGGTACATCAAACGCGGCGGGAAAGTGTGGCTGCGCGTGTTCCCGGATAAGCCGGTGACGGTGAAGCCCGCCGAAACCCGTATGGGCAAAGGCAAGGGCGCGCCGGAATACTGGGTGGCGGTGGTCAAGCCGGGGCGCATCCTCTTCGAGATGGAAGGGGTGAGCGAGGGAACCGCCCGCGAGGCGATGCGCCTTGCCAAGTCGAAGCTCCCCATCAAGACGAGGTTCATCCAGCGTTCGGAAGGGGTGCGAGGAGAAGCGGCTCAATGAAAGCATCAGAGATTCGAAAAATGTCCATCGAAGAGGTGCGGCAGCACCTGCAAGACGCCCGCGAAGAGGTGTGGCGGCTGCGCTTCCGAACAGCGACCGAGGAGCTGGAAAACCCCCTGCTCCTGCGCCATCGTCGGAGGGATATTGCGCGCATGATGACGATCATCCGCGAGCACGAGAGGGGCGTGCGTCGCCTGGCGCAGAGCACTCCTGACACCGGTGAAGGGACGCCGTCATGAACCCGACTACCCGTTCGCACCGCAAGACGCGGATTGGCCGCGTCGTCAGCGACAAGGGCGACAAGACCATCGTCGTCGCCATTGACCGCCTCGTGCAGCACCCGCTCTACAAGCGGGTCATCAGAAGGACCAAGAAGCTCTATGTCCACGATGAGAAGAACGACGCTCACGTGGGAGATACGGTGGAAGTGATGGAAACCCGTCCGCTCAGCAAGACCAAGCACTGGCGTTTGGTCAGCGTGGTGGAGCGCGCCCGGTAAGGAAGGTTCACCGCCATGATTCAAATGCAGACAAGTCTGGTTGTGGCCGACAACACCGGCGCCAAACGAGCGATGTGCATAAAAGTGCTCGGCGGCTCGCGCCATCGCTACGCGACAGTGGGCGACGAGATCATTGTTTCGGTGAAGGAAGCGATCCCCGGCGGAGCGGTGAAGAAGGGCGATGTCGCACGCGCCGTCATCGTGCGCACGAAGCGCGCCGCCCGTCGCGCCGACGGTTCGCATATCCGCTTTGATGACAACGCCGCCGTCCTGATCAACGAGCAGGGCGAACCCCGGGGCACGCGCATCTTCGGGCCGGTCGCACGCGAACTGCGCGAACGCAAGTTCATGCGGATCGTCTCGCTGGCCGCAGAAGTGGTGTAGGGGCTGCACCGGGAGGAGAGAGAACGATGGACATTCTGAAAGGCGATCTTGTCGAGGTGATCAGCGGAAACAGCCGGGGACGAAAACGGGGCGAGGGCAAGCAGGGCAAGGTCCTGTTCGTGGACCGTGCCAAGGGCAAGGTCATTGTCGAAGGCGTCAACCTCATCCGCCGCCACAGCAAGCCGACGCAGCGCAACCCGCAGGGCGGCATCATCGAGAAGGAAGCGCCGATCCCGGTGTCGAAAGTGCTGCTGGTCAGCCCGCGACTTAATCGAGGCGTGAGGGTGCGCCACCAACGGTTGGAAGACGGCACGCGGATGCGCGTCTGCGTCAAGACCGGCGACATGATACCCCCGCCGTCAAAAGCATGAGGGTCGGGAGCGAGAATTGATGGCCAAAGAAGAGAAGAAGACGAAGGCCGCCCCGAAGGGCGAAGAAGGCCAATCCGACGCCGCACAGGCAGCCGCCCCGAAGGACGGAGGAAAGAAGGCCAAGGCCCCAAAGGAAGGCTCCGGCGGCAAGAAGGGCGCGGAGAAGAAGGGCGAAAAAGCCCCGGCTCCGGAAGAGAAATTGGGGCCGCCGCGCCTGAAAGTGGAATATCAGAAAAGGGTGGTTCCCCGGCTCATGGAGCGTTTCGGCTACACCAACCTCATGCAGGTTCCGCGCTTGCAGAAGATCGTGATTAACATGGGGGTGGGCGAGACCATTCAGAACCCGAAAGCCATTGACGGGGCAATGAACGACATGCAGCTTATCGCGGGCCAGAAGCCGAACATCCGCCGTGCGCGGAAATCGGTCTCCAACTTCAAACTCCGCGCAGGGATACCCATCGGCTGCGCCGTGACGTTGCGTCGGGCGCGGATGTGGGAGTTCCTCGACCGCCTCATGACGTTCGCCATCCCGCGCATCCGCGACTTCAGGGGCATTCCCCGTCGTGGGTTCGATGGTCGCGGCAACTTCACCTTCGGCCTGAAAGAGCAATTGATCTTCCCGGAAATTGATTACGACACCGTTGACCAGATCAGGGGCATGGATGTCTCTATCGTGACCACTGCCCGCACCGACGAAGAGGGCTTTGAGCTTCTGAGCGAACTGGGGATGCCCTTTGTCCGCCAGAGTTGAGGACGTGTCGGCTTGTCTGGCGGGCGATGCCCGCAGACGAGTTGACCGGAAAGCGAGGACACAGACTTGGCGAAGAAGTGCTTGATGATCAAAGCGACGCGAAAGCCGAAGTTCAGGGTGCGCGCCTACAATCGCTGCTATCGTTGCGGTCGGGCACGGGCATATTTGCGCAAATTCGGCCTCTGCCGCATCTGTTTCCGAGAGCTTGCCCTGAAAGGCGAGATTCCGGGCGTGGTCAAGGCCAGTTGGTAACCGCTTTGAGTGCGGTCAGGAATTGAGGATACGAGGATAACGTACATGTCTATGACCGATCCGATCGCGGATATGTTGACCCGGATCAGGAATGCGTGCAGGGCCGGCTATCGGAAAGTGGATATGCCAGCTTCGACCCTCAAACGCGAGGTGGCGCGCATCCTCCTCGAACAGGGGTACGTGGATGAGGTTTACGTCGTTGACGACAACAAGCAGGGAATGCTGCGCATTTACCTGCGCTACGACAGGGACGGCAAACCAGTGATTCGCGGCCTGGTGCGGAGCTCCACTCCGGGGCGGCGTCGCTACGCCGGTGCCAACGCGATGGACCGCGTGCTCAACGGCCTCGGCATCGCCATTGTCACCACCTCCAAAGGGGTGATGACGGATGCCGAATGCCGCCGGGTCGGAGTGGGCGGCGAAGTGCTGTGCCACGTGTGGTAGGAGGAACGGCGTGTCTCGTATTGGACGAAAAACCATCCCCCTGCCCAAGGGTGTGACTCTGGAAACCAGTGGGCGAACGGTAACCGCCAAGAGCGCGAAGGGCGCGGTTCAGGTGAGTATCCCTGAAAGCGTCTCGATCAAGAACGACGGCAAAACGGTCGCGGTGGAGCCGCAGGAAGGCGCTGCTCCGGGCGCATGGGGATTGACTCGTTCGCTCGTTGCGAACGCGATTGAAGGCGTTACCAAGGGATTTGAGAAGCGGTTGCTTGTCGTGGGCGTGGGGTATCGCGCCGAGGCCGCAGGCTCTAAACTGACTTTGATGGTCGGGTTCTCGCACCCAGTGGTCATCGAGGCTCCCTCCGGGGTGAAGTTCTCCGTGGAGCAGGCGATCAGCATCCCCGTCAAGGGGAGCAACCAGGCCGCTGTGCCGGTGATTGTGCGGGGCATGGACAAGCAGCTTGTGGGAGATTACGCGGCAAGGGTGCGCGCTGTGCGACCGCCGGAACCATATTTGGGCAAAGGCATCAGGTACCTGGACGAACAGGTCCGCACCGACAAGACAGGCAAGTCGGCGAAGTAATTCGTTTCTCGGTGAGGAATTGTGCATGTCGGGACATAGGGGCGCATGGCCATGTGCCCCTACAAGATGTTGTTTCGACACGCCTTGTAGGGGCGACTCACGAGTCGCCCCTGTAGTCCGTGATGAAGTGTTATTATCTGGAACCCTTATAATTCGTCCGCGCCCGGCTGACGGGCAAGAGGAACTGAGAGACCATGAGGGAGACACGGAAGCTTCGGCTTCGACGCTGGCGGATGGCACGCCGGATCCGAGGAACCGCAGAGCGACCTCGGCTGCTGGTAAGCCGGGGTCTTCGCAGCATTCAGGGCCACTTCGTGAACGACGAACTCGGTGTCGTCATCTGCGGCGCATCGAGCACTTCCAAGAAGCTGGGGACCGCCGGGCACGGCTGCCAAGCGGCGCGTGACCTCGGCAAGGAGTTGGCTCGGCTGGCCAAAGAACGCGGCATCACGAAGGTGGTCTTCGACCGAAACGGGTTTGTGTACCACGGACGGGTCAAGGCGTTGGCCGAGGGCGCACGGGAGGCCGGGCTGGAGTTCTAGTCCACCGAAAGAGGAACTGGCATGGCGCGAAACGCTGCAAGCAGCAGTAGAAGTGGCAACTTGGACGATTTGGAACTGATGGAAACCGTGGTGAAGGTCAAGCCCGTGTCCAAAGTGACCAGAGGCGGGCGCGACCGTCGGTTCAACGCGCTGGTGGTCGTGGGCGACCGGAAAGGGCGCGTTGGCGTCGGGATGGGGAAGGCCCGCGAGGTTTCCGAGGCCATCCGCAAAGGCACTCAGATCGCCCAGCGCTCCATGCAGCGCGTCTCCGTCGGTTCGACGATCCCTCACGAGGTGTGGGGTCGGTGCGGCGCGGGGCTGGTGTTCCTGCGCCCTGCAAGCCCCGGAACCGGCCTCATCGCTGGGAGCGCGGCGAGAGCCGTGCTCGAAGCCGCGGGCGTGCAGAACGTGCTGAGCAAGTCGGTCGGCTCGGCGAACGCGCACAACGTCGCGCAGGCGACCCTGGATGCCCTCTCCAAGCTGCGAACGTTCCAAGAAGTGCGTTCTCAGCGCAAGCTCGGCGTTCCGGCTGAAGCAGAACGCGCCCCGGCAGAACCAGGTACCCCTGAGGAAACGGGCGTCCCCTCCGGGATGAGCGTCCCTTCTGGGACAAGCGTTCCTTCCGGGACGGGGGAAGAAGGAGCTGAGGCGTGAAGAAGATCGCGGTGACGCTCTATCGCAGTCCCATCGGTCGCACCGCCTACCAGAAGCGCGTGGTGCGTGGCCTGGGTCTGCGGAAGGTCAATCAGACCGTAGAGCACGAAGACAAGCCCGAAATCCGTGGGATGGTGGCCAAAGTCCCGCACCTTGTCCGCATCGAAGAGGTGAAATAGCGCAATGGCACACGAACAGAGGATGCTGGCCGACCTCAGGCCCGCAGAAGGCTCGCGCAAGAACCGCCGACGGGTGGGGAGAGGGAACGGCAGTGGTCACGGCACGTTCTGCGGACGTGGCTGCAAAGGCACGAAGGCCCGCTCCGGCACGGGGAAGATGCGCATGGGCTTTGAAGGCGGTCAGATGCCCATTCAACGGCGTTTGCCCGCACGGGGATTCGTCAACCCGAACAAGATTGAGTATCAGCTTGTCAGCCTTTCCGACATCGGCGCTCGCACCACGGGCGACCGCGTGGATGCGGAAGTGCTCAGGGCTGCGGGCCTGATCCGCGCTTCCAAAGGTCTTGTCAAGATTCTCGCGGATGGCGACCTGGGCAGGCCCGTGACGATAGTGGCCGACAAATTCAGCCGTGCGGCACGCGAGAAGATCGCGGCTGCCGGCGGCACTGCTGAGGAACGAACCGGTGCTTGAACGCTTCCGGAACATCTTCAACATCCCCGACCTGAGGAACCGAATCCTGTTCACCTTCGGGATTCTCATGGTCTACCGCATCGGCGGCGCGATTCCCACGCCGGGGGTGGATTCGACTGCGCTTGCGCGGGCGTTCAGCGAACGTGCGCGGGACCTGTTCGCGGTGTACGACCTCTTCGCAGGAGGCGCGTTCAAACAGGCGACGATCTTCGCTCTGGGCATCATGCCGTACATCTCCGCCTCGATCATCTTCCAGCTTCTCGGCTCGGTCTGGGCGCCGATTCAGCAATTGCAGAAAGAAGGTCAGGAAGGCCATAAGAAGATCAACCAGTACACGCGCTACCTGACGGTCGGCCTCGCTGCCGTACAAAGCCTGGGGGTCAGCCAGTTCCTCGTTCAGAACGCCGCGGCGGTAAGCCCCGGCCTGGGGTTCCGGCTCATGGTGATGCTCACCATGACCACCGGCACGGTGTTCATCATGTGGCTCGGCGAGCAGATCAGCGACCGGGGCATCGGCAACGGGATCAGCCTCATCATCTTCATCGGGATCGTCGCCAGGTTCCCTCATGCGGTCATCGGCCAGTTGCGACAGATGCTCGACCCCGATAGCGGCGGCATCATGCCGACGCTCGCCCTGTTCGTGCTGATGGTCCTCACGACCGCCGCAGTGGTGTTCATCACCCAGGGGACGCGGCGCATCCCGGTGCGGTATGCGAGCCAGCGCGTGGTGGGCGGCAGAGTGTACGGCGGCCAGAGCACCCATCTGCCGCTCAAGGTGAACGCCGCCGGGGTGATTCCCATCATCTTCGCGCAGTCCATCGTGCTCGTGCCCACGACGATCATCCAGTTCGCGGGGACCGCATCGCCGGAGAGCACCGTCATGCAGACGATCTTCGGATGGTTTCAGCCGACCTCGCTGGTCTACTGGACGTTTTATTCGTTGCTCATTATCTTTTTCTCTTACTTCTATACGGCGATCATCTTCAACCCGGTTGATGTCGCGGACAACCTGAAGCGCAACAACGGGTTCATTCCGGGGGTGCGTCCGGGGAAGAAGACCTCCGAGTACATTGACCGCGTGTTGAACAGGATCACGCTGCCCGGTTCGGTCTATCTGGCGGCGATTGCGGCGTTCCCATTCGTGGTGATCACGGTCTTCGAAAAGGCCATGCGTGTGGCCGTAGTGCCAGATTTCTCTGATTTCTTCGGCGGCACCGGCCTTCTCATCGTGGTCGGCGTTGCTCTCGATACGTTGGACAAGGTGGAGTCGCACCTGTTGATCCGTCACTATGACGGGTTCATGAAGCGCGGGAGACTCCGTAGCAGACGACGATAGGGAGACACACCATGCGATTGATCTTGTTGGGCGGGCCGGGGTCCGGTAAGGGGACGCAGGGAGCGATCCTCTCGGAGAAGTACGGCATCCCTGAGGTTTCCACGGGAGACCTGTTCCGCAAGAACATCAGCGAAGGAACCGCGCTGGGGCAGAAAGCCAACGAGTACATCAAGCAGGGGCAGCTTGTCCCCGACGAAGTCGTGTTGTCAATGGTCTTCGACCATCTGAGCCAGCCCGATTGCGCCAAAGGGTACCTGCTGGACGGATTTCCCCGGACATTGCCGCAGGCGGAAGCCCTGAAAGAGTGGCTCGCCACGCGCAACTCCGGGCTTGATCACGTGATCCTTATTCTCGTGCCCGACGAGGTGATCGTCGAGCGCCTTTCGTCACGGCGCACCTGTGCCGACTGCAAGACCATCTACAATCTCAATCTCTCTCCTCCGAAGAAGGAGGGAGTGTGCGACAAGTGCGGCGGCAAGCTCATCCAGCGCGATGACGACGTGCCGGAGACGATCCGCCAGCGTCTGCGGGTGTTCCATCAGATCACCGAGCCGTTGATCGCCTACTACCGGAAAGCCAAGTTGCTCCGCGAGGTGGACGGCTCGAAGTCGCCTGAGCAGGTTGCGTCGGCGATCAAAGCGATCCTGGGGCCTGCGAAGTAGCCGGGCGCCGGGGTTTCACATCTGCGAGTGCGTTTGTGCCAAAAGAAGGCTCCATCGAAGTCGAAGGGACGGTAACTCAGGCCCTGCCCAACGCATCGTTCAAGGTGCGGCTGGAAAACGGGCATGAGGTCCTGGCACATATTTCGGGCAAGA
>Ga0172366_10005445_pt1 | contig 10015 bp, 12 predicted proteins | sample LakKivSesite69cm_FD_114533 | JGI IMG/M metagenome (GOLD analysis project Ga0172366, IMG submission 114533) | Sediment microbial communities from Lake Kivu, Rwanda - Sediment site 69cm | ecosystem: Environmental > Aquatic > Freshwater > Lake > Sediment | place: Rwanda: Western Province, Lake...
GCTGCGACATCTACCAGGAGCTCAAGGATATGAAGGATGCCCTCTATGAGCCCATAGGAATGTGGCTGCCGAAGAACCTGCGCAAGCCGGGGACATCGGAATACGCCATGGGCGTGGAGATGCCCGCCGGCTATAAAGGACCGATTCCTCAAGGCTACGAGATGATCAACCTCAAGCCGTGCAAGATGATGGTCTTCCAGGGCCAGCCGTACGATGACGCCAAATTCGAACAGGCCATCGGCGACCTCTGGGCGGTGATGAAGACCTACAATCCGGAGCTGTACGGTTTCGAATGGGCCGATGAAGACGGGCCCCGCTTCCAGCTTGAGCCCCAGGGCTACCGCGGCTATATCGAGGCCAGGCCTGTGAGACAGCTAAACAAACGGTAAGTACGATCTTTAAACTGACGCTCGGCGAGGTGTTCTTCACCTCGCCGCAAGCGATGTATAACATTGAAGGTGAAGAACACCTTCAACGGCATAGAGGGCTATTTCAGTTTCAACACCTTCTTGACCACCAGGTCGCCCATCTCATGCGTGCCGACCTTGGTCATGCCTTCGCTCATGATATCGTAGGTGCGATAGCCGTCCTCCAGAACGCGCAGAACCGAACGCTCGACTAGATCGGCGGCATCAGCCATCCCCAGCGAGTAGCGCAGCATCATGGCCACGCTCATTATCGTGGCTATCGGATTGGCCATGTTCAGCCCGGCGCGGCTCGGCGCGCTGCCGTGAATCGGCTCGTACAATCCGTAAACCTTTGTTCCGACACGCGGTATATCAGCAAGGCTCGCAGAAGGCAGCATGCCCATCGATCCGGCAAGCATGGATGCCTCATCGGTGATGATATCGCCGAAGGTGTTCTCGGTGACCAGCACGTCGTATGAGGACGGCTTCTGTATAAGGCGCATGGTGCAGGCATCGACGAGATGATGTTCGAGCTCCACATCGGGATACTCCTTGGACATCTCGATGGCCATCTCACGCCATAATCGTGAAGTCATCAGCACGTTCTGCTTGTCGACAGAGACCAGCTTCTTGCGGCGGCCTCTGGCCATCTCGAAACCGACTCGCAGTATGCGCTCGATCTCCTGCTCGCTGTAGACCATGGAGTCGACGGCCTTGCGCCCCTTCTCCGTCTTCCAGCGCTTCTTGGGCTTTCCGAAGTACAGCCCTCCCGTGAGCTCGCGCACGACGATGAGGTCGACGCCGCGCACGACCTCAGGTTTGAGATTCGTATGGTTCTCCAGCATGGGGAAAACTTTAACCGGGCGCAGATTGGCGAAGAGCTTGAGCCCCTTGCGCAGGGCCAGCAGTCCGTCCTCCGGCCGCACATCCGAGCCCGGGATGTCCCACTTGGGCCCGCCCACCGCCCCGAGCAGCACCGCATCGCTCTTGCGGCACATCTTCAGCGTCTCCGGCGTCAGCGCCGTGCCATGCCTGTCGATGGATATCCCGCCGACATCGCCGTACTCCATGATGGCCTTATGCCCGAACTTCTCGCAGACCGTCTGCAGCACCCTGGAAGCCTCTGAGGCCACCTCTGGGCCAATCCCGTCCCCCGGCAGATAAGCAATATTGAATTTCACCTGACACCCCTCGTCTTGATTCTCTTCTTAGTATACTCGATGAGCCCGCCCGCGGAGACCAGCTCCATCATGAAATCGGGGTAGGGCTCGGCCTTATAGGTCTTCCCCTTGGTGATGTTCTTTATCTGGCCTGTCTCCAGCGTGACCTCGAGCACATCGCCGGAATCGATCTTATCCGCCTGGGCGCACTCCAGCAGCGGCAGTCCGATATTGATGGCATTGCGGAAGAAGATGCGCGCGAAGCTCTGCGCGATGACGCACGATATGCCCGCAGCCTTGAGCGCGATGGGGGCGTGCTCGCGCGACGAGCCGCAGCCGTAGTTGGTGGTAGCGACGACAATGTCGCCCTTCTTCACGCGCTTGAGGAACTCCTCGTCCACGTCCTCCATGCAGTGCGCCGCCAGCTCCGCCGGCTCCCATACGTTAAGATAGCGCGCCGGGATGATGGCATCCGTATCCACGTTCGCGCCGTATTTGTGTGCTTTACCTTTGAGTTTCATGATTATTCCTTCGAAATAAGCTTCTTCCTATCGTTATATACAAATAGGAGATACGCCCAGTTTATCGTATTCCCTCAAACCTATCTCCCTGCCATTGAAACACACGATAGTATTTGTCAAACGGCTGAGCATAATCATCGTGTTTGTCATCACCTACAATAACTAGAAGGTCCCCTTCTTCGCCTTTCATCAATTCACCTTTTGAAACAACTTCTTCCAAATGTGGTCTCAGGTTTTTCTCAATGCTCTTCGAATTCGATTGATAGCAAATCAACACTCTTAATTTAGCCCGTACACAGAGCAGTTTCCATAGACAGTATGAGATTTTATCTAAATCAGGTGAGTTCTCATGTTCTATAGCCGCTTCAGGCAGAATACGAGGATCATCATACTTAGATTTCTGATTATGCAGTATAGGTTTAATCGAATTATCTAAAAAAAGTGAATCGATATGCAAATATTCGCCACTCTCTTCAACTTTCTTCTTACCTTGACGGACGACATAGCACTTCAATTCATCTCCGACGGATTGTACCACCGTTCCTATTACATGTTTCGTCCACACGCTTGGATTATCCTTTTGTCCCTCGATCCTTTTTTCGTAGGCTAGTATATTGAGATCATAATGCCTCTTGAAGCTATCTAACCACTGCCTTCCGCTCATCTCTTTCATATCTTACTATCCTACTTACCGATCCTCCCTTTAATCACACTCATCACCGCCTCGGCGTTGTTAGTCGAGAAAACAAACTCGTTGAATTTGCCTTTATTCAGCACCAGCACCACACGCTCCCCACCGAGCACATTGTACACCAGCCGCGTCCTGCCGTTGACCCGCCCGATACGGATGCCGTATCCGCCGTAGCTGCCCAGGGCAGATGATTCGTCCTTATAGCAGTCGGCGATATCCTCCCACGGGATAACATGTTTGAACAGGCCATAGGCCACTGTAATCGATCTGGACGTAGCCTTTATCACGAGCTTGCTGAAATTGATTACGACAAATGTCATGAACACAAAGAACAGGCACATCAAGAGGTAGAACCCGTCGGGGGCGGGCTTGCTACCCACCGGCTCCTCTAGAATCTGAGAGACGAACATCGCCAGGAAGAAGACGGTCAAAACCATGAACAGGACGATGATCGCCCGGCCCATCGCGAATACCACGACCTCGCGGTATATCTCGGGCTCACGCGCCTCGTCCATCATCTTTTGCATATCATCTTTAGCCATGTAACATCCCGCATCGATAATGATACTACTCGTCTCCCTTGCGACCCGAGCGGCTCATCCATATCAAAATGCCGACTATACCGACGAACGCGGCCGCGGCGCCCGCGAAGAAGCCGCGCATGAAGACCTTGCCCAACACAATGAGCACGGCGATTACCAGCAATCCGACGCCGATCGTTACGAGCCTGCCTGCATTTCTCCTCATCTCAGTTCCGTTTTCCATGATCATCCGGTCAAACGGGCTGTTGCCCCTGTATCCGCCCTTTGATTATGTCGACTACTTGCTCCGGATACTTCGTCGAAAATACCAGCGCCCTCCTGCCCCCCTTCAGATCCAGCACCACGCGCGGGCTGCCCATCACATTGTACATCCTCATGAACTTCCGGCCGGTGAACCCCATGCTTACGCCCCAGTTGGCGGCGGACAGGAACGAGCTCTCTTTATCCCGATGACACTCCCGAACGTCCGCCCAACTCACGCCGCCCCGGAATATCCCGAAGCCGACGACCGCCCCGTACTCCGTCATGCGTATAGAGAGCGTGACCAGGTTCGCCAGAAACAGCGTGAACAATGCCATCGCCGACAGGATGGTCGCGGAGAACCACAGCGGCACGGAGCCATCGTCCTGTTGCCCCGTTATAAGCTGGTAGAAATATGCGGCTACGAAGGTTATCGTCATCACGGCAAACAGGGCTACGACGCCCCTGATGACGGGGAACCTGACCTTTTCCTCGTAGATTACCTTGCCGTCGACGTTGCTCATTGCTATCAGTATCCGATATCGTTTATCTCTGACGCAGCCTGTCATCGCTCTTCCCGACCGTCTCCATAAATACCTTCAGCGCGATCTCGGACAGCTCCGGCGAGCAGTCGGCCAGACGGAAATCCTGGCGCTCCGCCAGTTCCCGCCACTCGGCGGGCATGTAGGCCAGCCTGTTGGCCATGCCGCCCTCCTGATCGATAGCCGCGTAGTAAACTTTCCTCACGCCCGATGTTATCAGCCGCCCTAAACACATTGGACACGGCTCCAGCGATGAGAACAGCGTGTAGCCTTCCATGTTCTCGACATCCCTGTGCCCCTCCTCGAACTTCGTCATCACATCCATCTCGGCATGCATGTCGCTGCGGAAGTATGGATAGAACACACGGTTGTGTCCCTTCTGCACTATCCTACTGCGATTGACAAGCACAGCGCCGACGCCGAAGTTACCCTCAAACGCCGCCTCTATGGCCTCCTGAAGTGTGATAATGACAAACCTGTCGTGAGGATAGTTCTTATCTGGAACCAGATTGTCGATCTTGTCCTTGAGTTGTTCCAAAGGTCTCTTTATCGGTTTGGCCATTACTGCAATCCTTAACTGTCACTCTGAGCGAAGCGAAGAATCTCGTCTATATACTGTTAACCAATCAACCCCCTGTATCCCCCAATCTTGGGGGAACATAAAAAGATAGGGGACACCCCTATAACCCCGTCATGAGAGAATTCTCTCATGTACCTCTCTTTCATAACCGTCATTCCGGCGAACGCCGGAATTCAGATGTAGGGGCAATTCATGAATTGCCCCTACTATTTAATATCCTCCGGGCCGGCTATCCTTCCCGCTATGGCGCTGGCGGCGGCTACCGCCGGCCCCGCCAGGTAGACCTCGGACTTGTTGCTGCCCATGCGCCCGACGAAGTTGCGGTTCGTTGTCGATACGCACTTCTCGCCTGCGGCCAGCACGCCCATGTATCCGCCCAGGCACGGCCCGCATGTCGGCGTGCTCACCGCAGCGCCGGCATTGATAAACGTCTCGATCAGGCCGCGGCGCATAGCTTCAAGATAGACCTCCTGCGTGCCGGGGATGACGATGAGCCGTACATCGCGATGCACCCTTCGCCTGTCGATAACGTCGGCGGCAATTTGCAAGTCCTCGATGCGGCCGTTGGTGCAGCTCCCGATGACGGACTGGTCGATCCTGACGTTGCCCACCTTGCTTATCGGCTTGGTCTTGGAAGGAAGGTGAGGGAAGGCCACCTGCGGCTCGATATTGGACGCATCGAACTCGATGACGCGCTCGTAGGACGCATCCTCATCGGGCTCGTACACTCGGTATTTGCGCTTCGTTCGGCCCTTGAGATATGCCTTCGTCCTGTCGTCGACGCGGAAGAGGCCTGCCTTGCCGCCAGCCTCGATGGCCATGTTGGCCATGGTGAGACGGCCCTCGACCGAAAGCGAATCGATGGCCCCGCCGCAGAACTCCATGGCGCTGTAGCGCGCGCCGTCCACGCCGATCTTGCCGATGGTATATAGTATCAGGTCCTTGCCGCCGACCCACTTCCTGAGCCTGCCGTTGAAGACGAACTTTATCGTGGGCGGCACCTTCATCCAGATCTCGCCCGTGGCCATGGCTGAGGCGATGTCGGTAGAGCCCATGCCCGTAGCGAATGCGCCCAGCGCGCCGTACGTGCAGGTATGCGAATCGGCGCCCACCACGACATCGCCGGGCAGCACCAGACCCTGCTCCGGCAGCAGCACGTGCTCGATGCCTCCGCAGCCCGCCTCGAAGTAGACCACCCCGTGCCTGCGGGCGAACTCGCGCATCATCTTGGCCTGCTCGGCGGAGGCGATATCTTTATTAGGCACGAAATGGTCCGCCACCATCACGATCTTTTTAGGGTCGAAGACCTTCTTCACACCGATGCGCTCGAACTCCTTTATCGATATCGGCGCGGTGATATCGTTGGCCAGCACTAGGTCGACCCTGACGTTGAGGAACTCGCCGTGCGAAACTTTTTTCTTTCCGCTATGGGCGGCCAGTATCTTTTCAGCTATATTCAATCCGCTCATCTTTTAACACTCTCTATTAAAAGTAATTTACTCGCCGACTACACCCATCGGCAATGCAACAGTAGTCTAGAACAAAACCATAGTTCGCACAATACCGGGAGGTTGAATCTAAGTAATCCTAACGGTAAGAGGGAAACAGTACCGAGTCATATCAGGTACGGTCCCGGATATACCGCCAGATAATCGTCTGATGTTGAAGCCCTAGTCACCGACGAACAGGACAGCGAAGGTTATGCCCAGAGCAGCGAAGCTGATGGTCATGTTCACGATCACCAGTATCATCGCCAGCCTGACGGTATGTTCCAGGTTCTTGATGCGGTCTTCCATCTTCTGTTCTTCCATCGTTTCCCCCTGCTATGCACCCTTCGCTGCTATTAGGCGATTTAAAGCATTAACGTAAGCCTTGGCGGACGCCACTATTATATCAGTATCGGCGCCCCGGCCGAGATATACCATGCCATCGCTCTCTATCCTGATGGTAACCTCGCCCATGGCATCGATGCCTTCCGTTACCGAGTTCACACTGAACTCGATGAGCCTGTTAGGCACCTTCACCAGGCGGTTGATAGCCTTGTAGATAGCATCCACGGGGCCGGTTCCGAGCGCGGCGTCGGCCACTACCTTGCCGTCTGGCGCGATCAGCTTGACCGTAGCCGTAGGTATGTTCCGGTCGCCGCATGAGACCTGCACCTGCTCTAGACGGTAGGTCTCCGAAACGGTGCGCTTGTCCTCCGCCATGAGGGATTCCAGGTCCCTGTTGGTGACCTCCTTCTTCTTATCCGCAAGCTGCTTGAAAGCGGTGAAGGCGCGCACCAGCTCATCATCGTTGAGGTTATAACCGAGCTCTTCCAGTTTCTTCTTCAGCGCATGGCGGCCGCTATGCTTGCCCAGCACCAGCTTGTTGGATGGCCAGCCCACCGTCTGCGGATCCATAATCTCGTAGGTTATGGCCTTCTTTATCACGCCGTCCTGGTGTATGCCGGACTCATGTCTGAAGGCGTTCCCTCCGACGATAGCCTTGTTCGGCGGCACCAGGAAGCCGGTGGTCTCGCTCACCAGTCGGCTGGTCTTGTATATTTGCGTTGTATCGATGTTCGTCGTCGTATTGAAGAAATCATGGCGCGTCTTGATGGCCATGACGATCTCTTCCATGGATGCGTTGCCGGCGCGCTCGCCGATGCCGTTAACCGTACACTCCACCTGTCTGGCCCCCGCTTTGACCGCGGCCAGGCTGTTTGCCACCGCCATGCCGAGATCATTGTGGCAGTGCACGCTTATCACCGCCCTGCCGACATTAGACACCTTCTTGAATATACCGCCGATAAGTTTACCGAACTCGTCAGGCGTGGTGTATCCCACGGTATCCGGTATATTGACCGTCTTGGCCCCGGCAGCGATCGTGGCCTCCACGACCCTGTAGAGGTAGTATGGCTGAGTGCGCGTGGCGTCCATGGGCGAGAACTCGATATCACCGGTGTATTTCTTAGCGCGCTTTACCATATCGCAGGCAAGCTTTAACGCCTCATCCCGGCTCATCTTCAGCTGATGTTGAAGATGATATTCCGATGTGGATAGAAATACGTGAATGCGCGGTTTCTTGGCACCCTTTACCGCCTGCCACGCTCGGTCCACCGCCTCTGCATTGGCATGCGTCAGCGCACAGACGGAGGATTTCCTAATCTTCTGTGAGATGAGGCGCACCGCCTCGAAGTCGTCCGGAGATGCGACAGGGAAGCCTGCCTCGATAACATCGACACCGAGCTTCTCCAGCTGCAACGCTATCTCAAGTTTCTCATTGAGATTGAGTGTGGCGCCCGGCGCCTGCTCCCCGTCACGAAGCGTTGTATCAAAAATAATAACCCTGTCCATAAATATATGCCCTCCTCGGAGAATTATTCACAAAGCAATACTACTTACTCTCCCCCTCTCCTTCACATCAGAGAGGGGCCGGTAAGGATGAGAATAACTCTCCGCGTTTGAGAACCTATATTATACGACATGGTAAATGAAATTATATATGCCTTCCGTTTGTTTGTCTATGCCCGAAACGTAGGGCGGATTTCCAATCCGCCGTTCTAGATATAGATGTAGGGGCGACCGGCCGGTCGCCCCTACATCACATTTTACATCTGCGATTTACACTGCGACTGTCTCTACTTTTTATTAAGCCACGACATCATACCGCGCAGCTTCTTGCCTACTTCCTCGATCTCATGCTCGGCCTCGATGCGGCGCAATGCGTTGAAAACCGGGCGTCCCGCCTGGTTCTCCAGTATCCACTCGCGGGCGAACGAACCATCCTGGATCTCGGCAAGTATCTGTTCCATCTCATCGCGCACGCAATCGTCTATGACGCGCGGGCCGCGGGTGTAATCGCCGTACTCGGCGGTATCGCTCACCGACTTGCGCATGAACTCGAAACCGCCCCTGTAGATGAGGTCGATGATGAGCTTCAGCTCATGGCAGACCTCAAAGTATGCGATCTCCGGCTGATAGCCCGCGTCGACCAGCGTATCGAATCCCGTCTTGATCAGCGACGTGACGCCGCCGCAGAGCACTGCCTGCTCGCCAAATAAATCGGTCTCGGTCTCCTCGGCGAAAGTGGTCTCGATGACCCCGGCACGCGTGCAGCCGATGCCCTTGGCATAGGCCAGCGCCAGCTGCTTAGCCTTGCCGGACGCATCTTGATATACTGCTATGATGGCCGGTGTGCCCGAGCCCTCGGTGTAGCACTGCCGCACCATGGGACCAGGGGCCTTCGGCGCGATCATGGTGACATCCACATTATCCGGCGGCACAATCTGATTGAAATGGATGTTGAAGCCGTGGGCGAACATCAGCATCTTGCCCTTCTTCAGGTTGGCTTCGATGGAATTATAATATATCGCCTTCTGCAGATGATCCGGCACCAGTATCATAATGATATCGGCAGCCTTGGCCGCCTGATCGGCAGTGGTCACGGTAAGGCCGACCTTCTCCGCCGCCTTCCACGGAGCGCTGCCTTTAAGTTCGCCGACGACAACCTTGCATCCGCTCTCTTTCAGGTTCTGCGAATGCGCATGGCCCTGGCTGCCGTAGCCGATAATTCCTATCGTCTTTCCTTTGATAAGCTCCAGCTTTGCGTCTTTGTCATAGTACATCTTTGCCATTTACATATCTCCTTACCAGTTTGTTACTTCCGATTTCTTGGGGCGGGCGCTCCTCGCCACTATCTTGCTTGTATCATGGTGATCGCCGGCCACGCCGCGGGTCATGGCGATCCTTCCCGTGCGCGACAGCTCCCTGACGCCGAAATCGCTCAGCAGGCGCAGCAGCGACTCGAGCTTGTCCTCGTCGCCGGTGACCTCTACGACGACGGAATCGGCGGCGACGTCGACGATCTTGGCCCGGAATATGTCGACCACCTGCATAATCTCGCTCCGGGTCTCGGGGGTGGCTTTAACCTTGATCAGTGCCAGCTCCCGCGCCACCATGTCCTCCTCCGTGATATCGAGGACCTTGAGAACATTTATCAGCTTGTCGAGCTGCTTGCGCACCTGTTCGACGGAGACCGTCGAGCCATCGACAACGATAGTCATGCGCGACACGCCGGCGACCTCGGTGTGGCCGACGGCGATGCTGTCTATATTGAACTGCCTTCTGCGGAAGAGGCTGGAAACCCGGTTCAGCACCCCGGGCTTGTCCTCGACCCACGTTATCAAAGTATGTTTCGCCATTACTTTCTCCTGGCCTTCTCCCTGGGCGCTTCCATCATCTCCGACAGCGTCGCGCCGGGGGGCACCATGGGATAGATATTCTCCTCAGGCTCGGTGCGGAAATCTATCAGGAACGGCCCGTCATGCTGCATGGCGCGCTGTATAGCC
>Ga0172366_10005448_pt1 | contig 10009 bp, 13 predicted proteins | sample LakKivSesite69cm_FD_114533 | JGI IMG/M metagenome (GOLD analysis project Ga0172366, IMG submission 114533) | Sediment microbial communities from Lake Kivu, Rwanda - Sediment site 69cm | ecosystem: Environmental > Aquatic > Freshwater > Lake > Sediment | place: Rwanda: Western Province, Lake...
GATTGAGAAGGTTCCTGGCATAGGCAAGAAGCTGGCGAGGGAGATATACGAGTTTCTGAGGTAAGGAGAATAGGCCCATCCTCTATTTGCGGTATATCCTCTTGAGATCAGGGAAGGTGCTGAAAAAGGTCTCTTTTACCAGGCCAAAGGCCTTGATTGCCTTATTAAGATCATACTCGCCGGGTTCCCACACCTCATACCTCGCCCGCCTGGAAAGCTCAAAGAGGGCATTGTAAGGGTTGGAGATCTTCAGTAGGTGTTTGTCCTTCCTGATGTAGCCAAACAGATCGGAATGGGTCCTGTGCGTCCTTTGTTCCCCTGTCTCTCCATATTCGCCTGGCATGTAGGAGGCCATCCTGGCCAGAATAAGATGCACCGCGCTGTAGAAGAATATGGTTATCTTCCAGTCTATCCTATCCACCTGTTTGGCCAGTTCCTCATTGTCACGGGAGCGTCTCAGGTGAAATCTCTTGCAGTGTTCAATTTCATCGGATTTCATTTAAGATTGATCATAGTCTCGGTAGCTTCCTCAAACAGCTTGCGATCCGCTGACGAGCTTAGATCAAAGGAATCCACATCCAGGTGGAGGAAGTTAACGAGGGATCTCGTGAGTTCATCGGATTGCGAGAGGGCCTCCAGCGCTTCCCGGGCCGGCAGATCAATACCGTATGCCTCAAAGTTTTCTCCGGGATTTTTGAATCCCACGGCAAAATAAAGGTGCCAGATGGTTCCGCGGAGAGAGGAGGCAAAGTAGATCTGGTTCTCACCTATTTTATCAGCCGCGTCTTTTATCGCGCGGATGAGCACGGACAGAATGTTAAGAAGCTTAAAACCCATGGAGGCAACTAGTTCCTCAGCTTCTTTCTTGCGGCGCGTCTTCTCCTCCGAGAGCCTTGCCTCAGAAATCAGGGAGGCTAACTGCCTTGCCATTGGTTGAGCCAGTTTCCTTGCCTCTTTCTCTATTTCCTTTTTGAGCCAGGGGAAGTCAGCCAATAATTGTTCCAATGAGGGACTTTTTACCTTTGCCATCGCGAGAAATTATACACCCTCCCCCTCCTCCTTTTCAATCGCTATGCCCTCAATAGCCCCACCAGCCACTCCAGCAGTTTGTCCGCGCCGCCCTCAAGGTCTCGTATCTTAAGAGCTATGTCCGCTCGCTGTGCCATAAGCCGTGAGTAAAGCGCGCCGGCCTTTGTATCGCCTTCAAGGGCCTGTCCCTCAATTCTGGCAAGGATAACATCAATTCTACTCAGGGTATCCCTCAGAACCCCCACTGGGTCCAGAGGTTCTCCGCCACGAATTCCGCGAGGGCTCGGCATTTTTCCTCGCCAAAGTGTTTCCTGGCCCAGAACAGGCTTTTCCTCTCATAGACAATTGCCTCGGCCATCTCAAGGAGCTCAGGCCTCAGGGCCTCTAGCCTGTCCAGGAGCAGGTTTCCCCTTTCCACGAGAACAAACTGATCATCCGGTGGCATATCCGGCCTCCATTTCCTCTATGGACACGAGGATCATCCGTGTAGCCTTTTTCCTGAGCTTCCAGAGGTGCTTTTTCATCGCGCCGATGTAGTATTGCCTGAACTCACGCCCCTTGCCCAGCTCCCAGGAAGAGAGCACCTTGAACAGCAAGAGCCTGAGCTCCTGGGCCACATCCTCCTGTTCCCGGCCGTCCATGAAGTTGGCCGAGACCCTCAGGATGTAGCGCTCCAGATACGAGTGCAGGCGGACGAACGCGTCGGGGTCACCCTTCTTGGCAGCCAGCGCGGCCATGTCTATCTCCTTGCCCTTGGGGTTCATGCTCTTTAGTGAGCCCATTTTTTTATCCTCCATGGTTAATAGTGCTGAGTTTGACTCAGGCCTCCTCTCTGCTTTATGCTTTGGCATCTCATCATGATCCGTTATAGTATAACGGAAAAGCGTGAGGAAGATCAACTATATAACTAATATGCGTGATAAAGGGGAAACCATCGGGGCCCGGATAAAGAAGGCAAGGGAAGCGGGGGGCATGTCCCAGTTGAGGCTCGCCAGACAGATAGGGGTGCCCTTCCAGAGGGTCTCTGAATGGGAGAGGGGCATAGTCTCCCCCTCTGCCCGCTACCTGAAGGCCATAGCGGACGCGCTCTCGGTTTCCCTTGACTGGCTCTTATCTGGCAGGGGACCGGTGGAGGGCCCCGAGAAGGTGGAGTCCAGTTTCCCGATCTCACAAGTCCCTGTCTATGGCACGGTTCCCGGCGGGCCGCCCTACGACCCAGGCGATCCAGGGGTCATTGAAATGATAGGCGTCCCGGCCGAGTATTCGGGAAGGGATGTCTTTGGCCTCATAGTGAAGGGTGATTCCATGGCCCCGACCCTTGCTGACGGGGACAGGGTCCTGGTCGCCAGGGATGTGAAACCCAGGGATGGCCTGGTGGTCGTGGTCAGGCTTGATGCCGGGGAATACACGGTCAAGCGCCTGAGGAGCCAGGACAAACTGCTCATCCTGTCCCCGGACAACCCGAACTTCCAGCCCATCGTTCTGTCGCCGGAGGACTCTTGCGAGGTCATAGGCGTGGTGGTGGAGGTGATAAGGAGGTTGAACACTTGATCAGGGCCGAGCTGACCCGGTGGCCAGGGAACAGGACCCCTGCCTTCCTGATGATTGACGACCTCGGGGACATCAGGGTCGGCGACGCGCGCGAGGGTGATTGGGGGTTTTCGGGGCCTGGCTTGGATTCCACCTGGGAGTTCTTCACCGATACCTACAAGCGCGCGGTGCCTGACCTGAGGGTGGCGGTATTCGCTTGCGCGGGCAGGTTCCTGAACGCGCCAGAATCGGCTGAGCTGAAGCTCCACAGGGGCGGGAAGCTCGCGGATCTCCTGAAGATCGTTGCCAGGGAACGATGGGCCGAGATTGGCTTCCACGGGATAGACCACAGCATGCCCGACGGCAGGCCGGAGTGCGAGGGAGTGAAGGACATCCGGGACTGGCTCACGCGCGGCCGCGCTCTCCTTGAGGAGATGGCGGAAACAAGGGTTACCGGCGGGAAGTGCCCGGGATACGAGGGCTACAACAGGGTGGCCGAGAGCCTGAGGCCCGCGGGTTTCCGGTGGTGGGCCGACGCGTGGACCCCTGTCCAGGGAGGGAGGGGGCGTTTCCACGGCGGCAGGGAGATAACCATGTCCCCATCGGGCGTGAGGCTCTTTCCGGCGAATGTGGGGGCTTACACCGGCCTCTACCACGATCGCGCCAGCATCACCGAAAGGCTGACCATGCCCAGTAAAAGGTCCAGGCTACTCGCGAGGGCAAGGTTCCTGGTGGAAAAGGGGACTCCCCTTACCATCCAGGCGCACTACGCGGCGCTCCGCCCCGACGGGAAGAGGCAGGTCTACAACCTCTACGACGACAGGCCCCTCCTGCTGCCTTTGCTCGTCGGCCTGGACGGCCAGGTCTGGTGGGCGTTGCCCCGTGAGATATGCGACTACCTGGACACAGTGGAGCGCCTGGGCTTCCACCTGGATGGGTTCATGCTCGTGGTGGATTGCGAGAATCCCCTGTGGGAGGTCTCTTTCACTGTTCACCCCTGCCCAGCGTTCCTGAAGGCCCCTGAGGGCTACAGGATCTATCCTAAGGAAGGCCTTTTCACCTTTCTGCCCCGATCCGGGGAATACGAGGCGGTTTTCTAAGTGAGCTTCTGGTTGCATTGGACGGAGTGCTTGCTTTACACTATTCCATAGGGAGGATCCTATGGGCCAGAGAGAAAAGCTTAAAATCGTGATCTTGGCGCTTCTGCACCTGCTTGAAAGAGAGGATGAGGCGCCTTCCAAGATAAAGATCGCCAAGCTTCTGCTTCTTGCTGACCTCGCTAATTACAAAGAGCGAGAAGAATCTCTTTTGGATTCCACCTACATCAGGATGACTTTTGGACCCTGCCCTATGTCATTAGAGGAGATCTTGGATGAAGGGATAGAAGAAGGCCTCTGGAAAACCGAAGTTCGTCCCTTTCTTCACGAACCCGAAAGGGGGGTTTACAGTGTTTATATCCCCATAAGCCCCATGCCAGAGCTAGAAGAAGACGCGAGTATATTACTGAAAAACACGGTCGAGAAACACGGGCATGAGAAAGCCGTAGACCTTTCAAAACTGAGCCACGGCATACCTGCCTGGGAACAAGCGCAGGATGGTGATATATTGCTCCTGGAAGAGCTGGCAATCACAGACCTTGATGAATATGAGCTTACCCTGCAGATTGTGGATGAAATAGAGGATCCCCCCTCCGAAAAGGCCAGGCGGGCTCTGGATGACCTTCTAGAGGGCCGCGTTGATCTCAGAGGAAAAGGGGGGGATGGGAGTGCCTAATGCAGAAATGCCCGGTTTCACCGAAGCTCTTGAAGAGGTAGAGGCAGGTCTCAGGACTGCGGCGCGCCGAAAAATAGAGGAAATTGAGAGCGATCCTAAAAGAACCGGTGGACTGCTTACAGGTGAACTTAGTGGCCTCAGAAAGGCTTATGTCCGAAGGAAGTTTAGAATTGTGTATCTCATAGTATCCGAGTTCTGTTCTATCAGGGGACGCGACGAGGACGAATTCATCCGAGGGCTCGGAGGGAATCTAACTGGGGATAGCATTATCTTCCTGACTTTTGAACCCAGAAGCGAGGAATACAAACAAGCACACAACATAGCCAGGGAGCTTAAGAGAACATCCAAGAGATCAAGGAAATAAAATGGCTTTCCTATTCGCGGCCTGATCTCCTCGCCCACGCTCCTGCCACCCGCATTCTGAAAGTTGGCAGGGGAAGAACCAGGGCCCTGTTCATCGTGTGGCCCGTTGACCATATCCTTTTGTAATCCTCGTCCCCGCGCATGAAGTTGAATTCCCTGAAACCTTTATCCACGGCGTATTTCAGGATGTGGGCAAGGTGAACCTTGCCAGGGGATAGCTCAAAGAGATCCGGGTCATAAGAGGTGTTCCAGTCGTAGAAAACCCCATCCCTCAGGAATCCCAGGCGGTAGGAGACCAGCGAATCGCCCGCCATCATGGCGAACACGAGGAGCCTTCCCGCGGCCTGGCACTCCCTGATCATCCGCAGGGTAAAACCCGCCCTCTTGCCTATGAACGGGCTTCTCCTCTCGCCGCGCCTCTGGTTCAGGGAGATTATTCTGGATAAGAGGGCCTCGTCCAGGCGTGTGAAGGTCTCGTATCTTATTTCAAGGAGCTCGCGCAGCTTCCGCTCCTTCTTGTGGATGTCCCTCCTCGCGTTTCTCCCCGCGCCGCTCCAGAGGGCCTCGTAGCCAACGGACAGATCCGCTGAATAGACCCTGACCCAGTCCTGGAGCGGAGCGCCAAGGGCCTCTGAGAGTGGTCGTGCAACCTGGGAGCCTTCCGGGAATTGTTCAAGCCTTAGCTCGTCAACTTTGGGAATGTTTCTTATGGCCCTGGCGAGAACATCAGCAGTTGCCGCGGCATTAACTCCGGGTGCCAGGAGCGCATCAGAGAAATCCGACGGCCCCTGGGATAAAAAGACGAGGACGCGCTTCCTGGCGAGGCCTCTGAGGGCCAATGATGCTCGTCTTCTCTCCAGGAAAACCAGGGCAAGGGGGTCGTTCCCGTCCCTCAGGGCAATCGCAAGGGGCCTCTGGGCTATTGTCTCCAGGTATGGCAGGAGCCACCAGGCCTCCATCTGGACGCCGAGTGGATGGGCAATGGCCCATGGCTCCGCGAGCCTGACGAGCTCGGCTATCCCGTCGCGCGTCTCAACCCTCTCAGCGTTCAAGGCGCCTCCTGGTGCAAAAGGTGATGCCGAATATCTTCAGGCCAATGATCCTGGAAACTGGCCTGAAACCCGCGTTTCCAAAGGCCCTCAGGGAAGGTTCGTTGTCCTCCAGGACGATGGCCTCCGCAAGGGTCATGCCATTGTCCCTCGCGTCCCGCGAGACCTGCTCCAGGACGCCGGAGTATATGCCGAGGCCCCTGAACTCCGGAAGGGTCAGAGAGTCAAACACATAAGCAACGCCGGGCCTTGCCCTGTAACCTGTCCTGGGTTCCCGTTCGCCACGGGTCGCCACCCAGGTTATGTGCGCTGGCTCGCTCTCCCAGAACCCCACATAACAAAGGACTCCCCTCTCAAGCCTCTCGCGGTGGACCTCCTCCATGCCTTTCCTGAAACCACCGGCAAGGCCGGGATCGGAGACCCTCTTCACCATGAGTCCTTCGGGGATGGCGAAATCTTCCCTGGGAACCAGGGGCCTCCTGACCAGGAATCCCCTGGTCGTGCCGAAGAGGGCCTTCCGGTAAAACCAGAGCGCGGGGAGGGGAAAGGTCGCGGACAAAAGTATTCTCCACCAGACCCTCCCCGAAACCCAGGAGGCAATTGCGATGAGCGTGGCCCAGAGCACAATGGCCACCAGCTTTTTCCACTCATATGGCACGCTGAAGTGTTTCTGGGACACGAGGAATGTGGCGACGGCTATGAAGATGAAGGAGAGGATGGTGGCCCACGCCGCGCCCATCATGCCAAAACGAGGTATCAGGAGAAGGTTCAGGCCAAGGTTGATGACCGCGCCCACCAGGAAGGCCACGGATATGAACACGGGTTTCTTGAGTATGTGCAGTCCAGCGCCCGTAACCCAGGTCGTGCCCAGGATCACATAGGAGAGAGCAACCAGTCCCACCACATCCAGCGCGCCCCAGTATTGAGGCGTGGCCATGGCCTTGAGTATGGCCGGCGCGAGTAGAAAAAGCCCGAGGGTAGCCCAGAGGCCAAAAAACGCGTAAAGGGTAGCGATGCGGGATATAGATCTCTTTGCCCTCGCGTGATCCCCTGCCTCCGCGTATATCAGCGGCGGCCACGCGAGCCTGAAAGGCTTGACCATGGCTATCTCGGATAGCTGACCAATCCTGTATCCAACCGAGTAAAGTCCCACCTGGGTCATATCCGACAATGCCTGCAGAAAATACCTGTCGGACATGTTGAGTGCCCACGCGGCAAGGTTTCCGGGCTCAAGGGCTATCCCGAACCTGAGTATCTGCTTCAGCTTTGCCCAGGAAAAGGATGGCTTCCTTGCCCAGAGGCCAACCGGAACCAGGAGGGCCAGGATTGCCACATTTGATATTATTCCTGCCTCCAGGATCCCAGCGACGCCACGGAGAAACCCCACCACAAAAAGGATGTTCAGGCCGAGCCGGAGCGCGAACCCCCCAAGGTTGGAAACCGTGTAGAGCGTGGGTTTCTCCTGTGCCCTCATCAGATTCTGGAAGCCCAGTGTCCATGCTCCTGTGGCAAAACCAGCGGCCATGAGGACGACCAGGTATGGCCCCTGTGGGCCGGGAACCAGAACGCGGGAAAGGGGCGAAGCGAGCGCGGATATGAGCAGAGCTCCAAGCGTGGTCGTAGTGAAAACCGCGCCGATGGACGAATAGATCACCTGACTCCTCACCTTCTCGTCCGGGTCAAAATAAAACCGGAGCATACCCGAGGGTATTCCCAGGGAAAGGACTATGGTCAGGACACCTGTCGTCACCGAGAGGATGGCGAGCACGCCGTAGTCAGCAGGGGTCAGGAACCTGGTATAAACGGGCAAAAGCAAAAAACCCACCAGCGGCGAGAGCATTGTTCCCAGGCCGTAGATGAGGGTGTCCACAAAGAGGCGGCGAATCATGAAGCTTGATAATTTTAACGCGCGGTGACATCCGGGCGCAGGTGGGTTCTCTGCACGCGAGTGCCAGGAATTGCGGGTCATCCCACTATAAGGCTTATAATTTCACCCAAGGGAAGGAACATGACCATGAAAAGATATATCACAGCATTAGCCCTTCTGGCACTCGCGGGTTGCACGCCCCGGCAAACGGGCGAGAAGGCCATGGCAAAGGCCATTGACCCGGCAAGCGTGAGCGTGGAGGATGTCCTCCTGTCAAACCCGGACAGCGTCCTCCGGGAGGCCATAAACGCCTACAACGAAAAGGACTACGCGAGCTCAGCCTCCGCTTATCTGGCGTATGTCAGCCACAACAACTCCGACGCCATATCCCTTTACAACCTCGCGTGTTGTTTTGGCCTTATGGGCGACTCAACGAGGGCCGCGGCATTCCTCAAGGCCTCGTGGGACGCGGGCTACAGGGACGCCGAACACATCCGGCAGGATACGGACTTTGACAGGGTGAGGGAATCCTCGGTCTTCAGGACCACGGTCAAGGAGATGGACGAGGAGGCCGCGGAGAAATCCTATGGAAAGAACAGGGTCTATGTGACCGCGGTGAGCATGCTCCCGTGCTATGTTGTCGTGCCAGAGGACTACGACGCGGAGGAAAGCTACCCTCTGGTGATCGGCCTCCACGGCTACGGCTCCAACTACGAGCGGTTCTCTGACCTTTTCCGGAGGAGCTCCAAGGCCGACACCACCGAGAAGGCCGCGGGGATTGACTTCATCTACGCGGCCCCCTGCGCGCCATACCCCATGGCCGGGGGCCCGGAGCCCGGATACTCGTGGACGCTCCGCGAGAAGGAGATGGGGGAGAAAACCCTTAGGATGGACGAGGCCTACATAACCTCCCTGCCTCTGGAGATTCTAAAGTCCTGGAATGTGGACACCACGCAGGTCTATCTCCTCGGGTTCTCCCAGGGCGCGAGCACCGCTTATTTCATAGGCCTGAACCACCCCGAGCGTTTCAGGGGGGTGATCGCTTTCGGGGGCTGGCTGGACACTGCCATGGTTTCAGCCGAGGCCCTGAAAAAGGCAAAGGGCATGAGGGTTTTCATCGCCCACGGTAAGTCCGACCAGACCGTGCCTCTTGAGGCAAGCCAGAACGCTTACAAGTGGCTCAAGGACGCTGGCCTTGATGTCCAATTAAATCAGTTTGAGGGCGGCCACGAGGTCCCCATACAGACCCTCCAGTTCGCGATAGAGTGGCTGGGTATCTGAACGGCTTCCCGTGAGAAATTCGCGTCCAGGGAATTTGCGGCCTAGTCGGGATCGGGTGAAGGGTAACCGTTCTTCATCCCCTCAAACGCCATGACCAGGAGGCCGAGGCCCGAGAGGACTTCCCGGGCAGGAAGGCGCGACATCCTCTCCCGGAGCTTTTCCATCCTCTTGGTCGCCCTCCGGTAGTCCCTGAGTTTCCTGTCCGTGGAAACATCCAGGATGGCCAGGATGTGGACGAGCCGTTCAACCGATGGCTCCTCGCCCAGTAAGGGAGCAAAGGCCTCCTCAACCGAACCGAAGATCGCCTGGAGCCAGACCAGGGTCAGGCCACTGGCCGGGCGAACCCTTGCTGGGCCGACCCGGCCAATCTCGCCCCTGAGCAAGCCAAGGGCCATGGCCTTTCGCTTTTCAATCTGGGCCCTTGCCCTTTCCAGGAGGTCCTTCATGTTCCGGCCTCCACCATTCTTTCCCTTACTATGAACCCGTCCTCGTCCGCCAGGAGGATGAACCTGACCCTCGCGAGGGTCTCCCTGCCTGAGGCAAACTCCTCGGACCAGGACGAGAGAACCGCCTTCCTGGCCTCTATCACCCTGAAGGCCGGGTCACCGGAGGGCGTCCTGCCCAGGGCAGGAAAGACCAGGATGAGCCCCATCTCGCAGGAAGTACAGGACTCGTGAGAGGTCTCGCCATAAGCGTAAGAGATCAAGACCTCCTTCCCCGCGTCCTCCTCCGCGAAGTATATGGCCTTTTCCTCCGGCCTGTAGGAGGCCTTTCCGGGCGAGGGAAGCCCTGCCCTGCCGAACACATCGCCATCCGGGGTCTCTATGGCCAGGCTCTCGCTGATGGCTTCCTCGGCCAGGGTTATCCTGAACGGCTCGGTAGCCGGGACAGTGAACCTGGTTGCCCTTGTGAAGGCCCTTGCCTGGCCTACCCTTGCCAGGGGGTTTCCATCCACGAAGCTCCTCGCGACACACGAGACCGTCCCCGTGCCGGGGCCAGCCACCACAGCGATGGGGAAATCATCCCTTTCCGAGCCCAGTGGCCTGACAGCGTAATCCAGAAGAAGGCTGGCCTCCTCCAGGTCAGCGAGCTTGACCGGCTCGTCCCCCGTGAGAAA
>Ga0172366_10005450_pt1 | contig 10007 bp, 14 predicted proteins | sample LakKivSesite69cm_FD_114533 | JGI IMG/M metagenome (GOLD analysis project Ga0172366, IMG submission 114533) | Sediment microbial communities from Lake Kivu, Rwanda - Sediment site 69cm | ecosystem: Environmental > Aquatic > Freshwater > Lake > Sediment | place: Rwanda: Western Province, Lake...
GCGGTCTGCGTCTTTTATTTTTCTTTTAGCAATTTTTGAGCTTCATCCTCTCTGAGTTTTTTCACAGACTTGTTCCTTTCCTCTTTGATTAGTTTCTCAAAATTTTCTTCCTTTTTGCTTCCCATAATTGTCTCCTCTGCGTTTTTACCGAATACTAGAAACCCAGTGAAGACCTGATCTAAATCTTCTTAAAAATATATTTAGGAACTTTTATGAACTTAACATCAATTCAAATTATATTTCCATATTATTACCTATTTCCTTAAAGGGGGGGGGCGAAGAGAGAAGTGAGTGTCAAGGAGCTAAAGTCTTTGTCGCACAGGCCCGTCTGCGCTTAGACGGGCATGGCGGAAGCGATGGCGCGGCGAAGAAGGCGCGGCGGAAGCGAAGAGGGATCCAAAGTTCCAAGGATCAATTAAAGATCCCTATTGGTGAGACCCACTTAATCTTTTAAGTGAGTAGCATCGGGCCCATCTCTAGGACCCACTTAATTTTTTAAGTGCATCCCGGTGGAGTTGCAGTCCCTCCACCCCTACATCGTAGGTGATTTCGCGCATAACCCCCTCTCAGGGAATCCTGAGGATTTAAGGGACCCACTTAATTTTTTAAGTGAATCCCGTTTCCAGTTTCTGTTCACTCCAGCCGTATCGCCGGTACCCCCCTCGTGCCGCTTGCCGTTGATGTCCACGAACTTGTTCGAGGCGGCTATTTCATGAAAAAGAAGTGAAAGAGGCACTAGCGCCTCTTTCGTACGATTGCAACAGCAGCGATTGCTGATAGCAGACTGACGAGTGCGGTGAGGCCGATGGGTGTGAGTGTTGGGACTTCCGGAGCTGATTCTTTTGTGAACAGTGCATAGACACTTCCCACACCTTCATGATTAGTTCCCACAATTACGTCCATGTCGCCGTCATCGTCTACGTCACCTACTTCCACATCATTGGGGTGAGACGCTAAGTCATACATCCAGACAACATCACCCATACCATCTCCGTTGCTATCCAAACCGTCAAAAGCCCATACCTTATAACCATCGCTGTCCGAAGCTGCTATGACTTCGTTCTTGTTGTCACCGTCCACATCACCAATGGCCAAAGCTTCACCATAATAATACGGAGTCCAATCAATGCTGAAGCTCCACATCTCATTGACCTGCCCAGCAGCGTCTATATCGATTGCGTAAATTGTATCGTCCACCGCATAACCAGTTATTACTGCTATCTCCAAATCGCTTGTATCACCGTCTAAATCGCCGAGCTCTACCTCAGATGGCGGTTTTATCGTATCGAAAGAATACTCAAGCGTTCCGGTACTGCCGTTGTACACATAGACGTTATTCGAATTCATGTCACCAATTACAACCTCCTCTTCAGGATCGTTATCAACATTGCCTATTTCGACCGATCTACCATAAACCGTAGTATTGATCCACATGAAATCTCCCGTACTATTGAAGACATAAAGGGTAGGCGGTGATATTGTGTGCGATATGGCAGCAATATCTAACCCTGGATTTTCATCAAGATTTCCAATAGCAATGTCTTCAATAGATTCATCGAAGCCCTGAGGCCAGCCAGTTAAGTTTCCTCCGTCAGTCCCATTAAAGGCGTAAATCCAACCTTCAACACCATTATTGCACGCTACGATGTCATCCACACCATCATTGTCCACATCGCCGAGTTCAATGTCCTTTACATACTCAGAACGTGTGTTATAGACGAACTTCTCTGTTCCGTTATCCTCAAAGACGAATATACCTCTATTACCAGTTGGCCACTTAAGGCCACCGGCTACAACTTCGTTTTTGTCGTCGCCATCAACATCACCAATCGCAATTGAGTACCCTCTAGTCATATTCACATCTTGCCAATAATTTGTGCCATTGATTCCATAGACTGCGGAAAGGGTATCATATTCAGTATCGACATAGGCAACATCCGCGACTCCGTTCCCAGTCAGGTCACCAATTGCCACATCGGTTACATCTCCATACAATACGGGATTATGCCATGCTAAGTCAGGTGTGGGATATCCAGCTACTGCCTGCGTAGTTTGTAAGGTAGCAAATACCAAGGCAACAATTAAAATCGTTATCCGTATCGTCCTCTTTTTATCGCTCTTCATCTTTACTCATTCACCTCCTTTATGACTGTATCTCTCCCTCACCATTTAAACCTTTCGCTTCCGCGTCAACTTTTTGGGGGGTTGAGGTAGCTTCCCGAATTTCGCCGCCCTGTACGCACCTTTCCGCGCACTCTGGGATCGGTCTGGCGGTAGCTAAAGGGAGAATACGCGCTTTCGTCTTAGCTAAGCCGTATCGCCGGTATCCACCCGCCCTCGTGCCGCTTGCCGTTGATGTCCACGAAGTCCGTGCAGGTGATGACTCCGCCTGTCGCATCCTTACTTTCCGCATGGATGATCTGCGGGTACGAGCCCGTGACGATGACGTACCGGTACTCGTGACCTTTCAGCAGCGTGACCTCAGAGAACGTAATATTATGCCAGTCGCCCTGATAGCCACTCCACACGCCGCTTGCTATTAGCGTCGTGTCATTGTAGAGTTCAATCGATTTCGTGTGTCCGCCTGTCCCTTTGCAGTTGTAGATATAGAGCGTGCCCACGGTGAGGTTCCGTGACGGCGTTATAGTACCAGTAAACGTCCCGCTGATGCTCGGGTAAGTGCCTTCACCGGTGTCGAAGATCGGGGGATAAACGAGCGGCAGACAATCGCCACCGTTTACGATCTTGCCGGAAGAATTGTAGGGAACCGCTGTATCTCCAAAACCATCTTCGTTTGTATCTTCGCCCGTATAGTCGCTCCAGTAGTTGCCACCGAGCCACGAGCCGCCAATAATGTTCGTGCCAGAAGTTTTGATAATGTTCCAAATGTTATTTCCGTCATCAGCTGCGTTGTTCACGTTGTTGAAGTAGTTATTATAAATGATATTGTCTGAAGAGGAGAGGTAAATGCCATAAACGCTGTTATTGTAGACGTTATTACCTGTAATCTCATTATTGTTGCCTGAATCGTAGCGGAAGTAAATGCCATCCCTATTGTCGTAAACAAAATTATTACTGACAGTATTGTTACTGCTGGAGGTAGAGAAGAATATGCCTTCCCAGTTGTTGTAAACATAATTATTTCTGAAGTTATTCTTGTTTGAAGATCCAACAAAGCCTATGCCATCCCAGTTGTTGTAGTACACGTCGTTGCCAGTGATAGTATTGTTGCTTGAAATGGAGAGGATAATGCCATGGCCATTGTTCGAAGCGATGTTGCCCGTCAGATTATTGTTATTGATCGAAGAATACAGGTAAATGCCGGTGTCATTGTTCGAGTGAGCGGTGTTGCCAGTGAGAGTGTTGTTGCTCGAATCAAACAGGTAAATGCCGTACTTGGAGTTGTTCCAAGCGGTGTTGCATGTCAGAGTGTTGTTGCTCGAAGAACCAAGGAAAATGCCGTAGCTATTGGTCGATGCGGTGTTGCCCGTCAAAGTATTGTTATTGCACGAAGAAAGCAGGCGAATACCCCAGGTGCTGTTCGAGGCGGTGTTGCCTGTCAGATTATTGTTGCTCGAAGAATACAAGTAAATGCCGAAGTCAGAATTGTTCGAGGCGGTGTTCCCCGTGAGATTGTTGTTGCTCGAAGAATACAGGTAAATGCCGTCGTAGGAGTTGTTCGAGAAGGTGTTCTCAGTCAGCGTATTATTGCTCGAAGCATAGAAGTCAATACCATGGTAGTTGTTCAAGGCAATGTTTCCCGTCAGAGTGTTGTTACTCGAAGAAGCCAAGTAGATTCCATCAACGTTATTTGAATTAGCGGTGTTGTTTATCAGAGTATTGTTGTTGCTCGAAGAAGACAGGGATATGCCGTCGTTGATGTTCGAGTTAGCGGTGTTGCCAGTCAGGGTATTGTTGTTGCTCGAATAATACATATAAATACCGGTGTCGTTGTTCGAGTTAACGGTGCTGCCCATCAGGTTGTTGTTGCACGAATTATAGAGACAAATGCCGTAGTTGGAGTTGTTCGAGGCAGTGTTTCCCGTCAGAGAGTTGCTGTTCGAACCATCTAGAAAAATGCCGTATTCGTTGTTTGAGGCGGTGTTGTTTGTAATAATGTTGTTGTTGGAGAGAACTAATATTCCTGCATAACCGCTACTCGCGTTTATCGCTGTAAAGCCGTCCACCGTAATGCCGTTCGCATACCACAACAATCTAATTGGATAGCCATTTCCTCGAGCATCTACAACTGGTTTGCCGCCACCTGTGTTTACCCCTCGCAAAATGAGCTGCTTGTTCACGTCCACGTTCTCGTAGTAGGTGCCGCTGTGCACCTCAATGGTGTCTCCGGGTTGTGATGCGTTAACAGCATCCTGTATGCTGGTATAATTACAGCCACCACCAGGGCATACGGTATAAGTCGCAGCACATGCACCACTCACCAACGTCAGCGCTATCAGGAGAACCGCACACAGCAGACCGTTCCATATTCTTCTTCTTTCGGTTGTCATTCTTCCACCTCACGCCACAACTTCGGCCAGTCCACGGTGTCGTAGGCTGACGTGATAGGGTAGGAATGGGGCTACAGATAAGACTTTCGGTTTCGTGAACCTAGTATCGTTCTCGTTTGTTCAGTTCGCGTAGAGCGTGAACGAGTTGTTGAAGGTGAGGCTGTGCCGGATGGGAGGGGCTCGAAGGAGTTCATGCTTGGATTCGATCATTGGACTCGCGCGGATTACGCGAAATTCTCCACTGAGCGAGCTTGCTTATTGCGCGGCCTTATACATTCTGCTGAGTTTGCTCTAAATTTATACTATATAGCAATTTAATTGAATGAGGATAAAACAGCGGCCAATAAGCAAGAATATAGTTCTCCTATACTCCAATTATGCACCATCGAGTTATTTATACTGAGGCGAACACTTTACTTCTTCGTACGGTGGTGCGAAGAGGCTGGGCGAACACCCACCTGCTAGATCTTCTTCGGGTCTTTGAGATCGGGGACCATGGCGGTAATAACCTATAAGATGCTGAAGGACAAGCTCCAGAAAGGACGGATACGCGGGAATTGGCGCATGCTCAGCGGGAAGGAAAAGGCGTTGCTCAATGTCTCTTTGGCCTATACGAAGCCGAAAAGGCGAATGGTTCCAATCGATGGGCAGATGCAAGAGCGCGAAGTAGGCCGAACGATCGTAGAAGCCAGACTCGTGCAGAAACTGGAGGAGCTCTTCGTCACGTTGCTGGAGACCCGTGGTGTGCGGATTCTGAAACGAGGTCAGGCGAAGGCGTCTGCACTTCTGCACCGACTGGAGCAGCCGAGTGTGGCTGGCTGGGTCCTAGGGTTAAAGGACTGGCTGAAGGATCCCGATTTCATCTTCTGGCTTGGCGCAAACCTTTCTTACAAACTTTAGGAAAGGTTGATCAACAACTTTTTACCAAAAACTTGACTAAAAATGCTTACGCGGTGCTGCGCAGAAAGAAAGTTTTATCAAAGAAACCATAAAAACTTTTCTTTGAAAAGAAACCAATTATAAACCTTCTGTGAAAAAATGTCATACAAACCACAGGGGAAACTCATTTTTTCTTTTAGCACAGGTTTTCTTTTTGTCTAAAAAAGAAAAAGTGTGATGAGAACGTTAGCGGCAATTCCCTGCTTTAATGAACGGATACCAGTTGCCTATGTGGCAACACTAGCCCGCAACCACGTTGACGAGGTCCTCGTGATCGATGACGGCTCGCGTGACGGCACGGCCGCCGTAGCGACCGCAGCGGGCGCCACGGTCATTTCGCATGAGCGGAACAAGGGGAAGGGGGCAGCGGTAAAGACTGCGTTGACCTATGCTGCGGCAAACCGATTTGACGCGCTCGTGCTGCTTGACGGCGATGGGCAGCATGATCCGGACCAGATTCCGCAGCTGCTGCAGCCGATCCGGGACGGCACGGGGGATATCGTGATCGGCTCCCGGGAGCTGACTCAGATGCCGCGGTACCGGCGAGTTGGGCGGCTCGTGCTCGATTATACGACCGCGGCGGGCAGGTTGACGAAGGACTCGCAGTCGGGCTTCCGCGCGTTGAGCCGGAAAGCGATCGAGGTCTTGCAGGCGAACCATCTCCAGGCGAACGGGTTCGCGATCGAGTCGGAGATGATCCTGGCGGCACGCGATGAGCACCTGCGGATCGCGGAGGTGCCGATCACCTGCGCGTATGATGTCAAGAAGCCGTCAACTAAGAATCCGGTTTCGCACGGCGTTGGTGTGCTGGGCACGATCATCCACGCGATCGCGGAGGGCCGGCCGCTGCTCTATATCGGCTTCCCGGGTGTGGTGCTGATCATGATCGGGTTCTATTTCGGGTTGACGCTGCTCAGGCAGTATAACAAAGCGGGCTACTTCTCACTGCCCTTTACGCTGCTTTCGGGCTTCTTCATTATCCTGGGCGTCCTGGGGATGTTCATCGGGCTGGTGCTGAACGTCATTTCACGGTTAGTGAAGGAGCGGGACTAGAACGATGGAATTTCTCGAGGCTGAACCGGCTATTTACACCCTCGCGGATTTGCGGGTAAGATACGACTGGAGGGAGCTAATCAGTGGCTGAGCGAAGTTATTTATTCGTTGAGCGCATACGGTAGACGTGAGGGGTGAGTGTCCGTGGACGAGATCGAGGTCGTCTATGAGAAGGGCGTTTTCAAGCCGATAAAAGAGGTAAAGCTGAAGGAAGGTGCAAAGGCCGTGGTACTTCTCAGGCCGACCGGGATACTCCGGGCAGCACGAAGATATAGAATGAAAGTGAACGAGGATGTCTTACAGGAGTTTTTGGCCGAACGAAGATGATCTGGTATGATATGCTATGATCGTGGTTGACAATTCCGTTTTTATTGATTTAGTCTTTGAATACAAGAAAGAGAGGACCGAGCACTCAGATGCCTTTTTCGGTATTTTAGAAAGGAATGAAATTCCGCTATTAGAACCTGAGGTGTTCAAGATAGAGTTGATTGGGCAACTTGTGAGGAGAATGCAACGAAAATCTGCCTTGAAAGTTGCAGAAGATTTTTTTAGTGGAATCAACTTCATTGGCAACTCTGAACTGTATGATGTTGCTTTTTCGATAGCATTTGAAACAGGTTCAAGGGCTATAGATTCTTTTTATATAGGTGTAGCAAAGCTTAAGGATGCATTGTTGGTTTCAAACGATAAGCTTCAGGTGGAAAGTGCGCAGAAATTCGGTGTTGAGGTTTACTATTTGCTTGATGAGTTCGAGAAGGTCAAAGAGCGGCTACAAAGTCAGCTATAAACTTTTCTTTAAAAAGAAACCTTTACTAATAACCCTTTTAGGAAAAGGTTTAATCGAAAACAACCTTAGAAAGATGAGGATTGCGATCGTGTTGGGAACTCGGCCTGAAATTATCAAAATGGCTCCTATTATAAGAGCGTGCGAACGACAGAACGTGGAGTATTTCATCCTGCACACGGGCCAGCACTACTCCTACAACATGGACAGAATCTTCTTCGAGCAGCTCGGGCTGCCCGAAGCCACGTACAATTTAGACGTCGGCTCGGGGACACATGGCGAGCAGACCGGCAAGATACTCACGGGCGTCGAGCAGGTTTTGCTACAAGAACGACCGGACGTTGTGCTGGTGGAAGGCGATACGAATACGGTCCTGGCGGGCGCTTTAGCGGCCGCAAAATTACATATAGGAGTCGGTCACGTCGAGGCCGGCTTGCGAAGTTATGACAGGCAGATGCCGGAGGAGATCAACCGCGTGCTCACGGACCACTGCTCCGATTATCTCTTCGCGCCGACCGAGACTGAGCGGCAACTCTTGCTGGGTGAAGGTATCGCAGAGGATAAGATCTTCGTGACGGGCAATACGATCGTGGATGCGGTCTACCAGAACTTGGGATTAGCCAATAGGCAAAGGGGCGTGTTGACCGATCTGGAGCTGGAGCCCCGCGGATATTTCCTGGTGACCGCGCACCGGCAGGAGAATGTGGACGTGAAGGAGCGGTTTGACGGCATTCTCAGCGGGCTGGAGCGCATCACCAAAGAATACGGGTTGCCGGTGATCTATCCGATCCACCCGCGAGCGCGGAAGATGCTGCAGCATTTTGAGCTGAAACCAGCTGGGCTTGAGCTGATCGAAGCGGTCGATTACCTCTCGTTCCTGCAGCTGGAATCGCAGGCGAAAGTAGTGTTGACGGACTCGGGCGGTGTGCAGGAGGAGACCTGTATCTTACAGGTGCCGTGCGTTACCTTAAGGGACAATACGGAACGGCCTGAGACGCTAGCGGTCGGCTCGAATGTGCTTGCGGGGACGGACCCCGTAAAAATTCAGGAATGCACCGGTTTGATGATTACGAGAGCGACCGAATGGGCGAATCCGTTCGGAGACGGGGCGGCGGGAGAACGGATTGTGACGATTTTGAGGGAGCAGCTGGATAAGAGCTGAAGTTGTAGAACGCGAGCGTGAGATGGCTAGGACTATTGTAATCATCACGTTTTATCCAGCGAGGGGGGAGCGGTATGAAGGTGAGCTATAATCAAGCGGATGACGTACTCCTCTTAGAGGTCTCGGACGAGGGGATAGAATATGCCGAGACAACCCTTTTACGAAAAGCGTTGACCGAAAATAACGCTCCCCTGGAAAGCAGGAAAACCCGTGCTCGTCGAGATCCTGGATGCAAGTGACGTGCTCACGGAACTGACAGAGGTGGTCAAGGTCGCGATTTAGCGTCGTGCACGACCGAATGCGGAGTACGAATGGTTCATCCAGAGAACAAACGTATCAAAGTACTTAAGCGACGGAAGCGATATACTAGCTACCGAAGCACCAACGAGACGAGAAGATGAGAACAGAGTTAGGAGAAGACGAGGTAGTCCTCGTACACGAATCGCTCCGGCGGGAACTCGCCTTAACGGAGGCGAAGGCGAAGTTATTGCGGGAGGAGCTCGAGCAATTTGAGCAGCGCTATGAGATGTCATCTGAGGATTTTGTTGCTCAGTTTGAGCGTGGCGAGCTCGGAGATTCGCAAGGTTTTTTTGAGTGGTGGGGTTTGGTGCGCGGACTGAAGAAGCTCGAAGAGCAGCTTGGCCGGATAAAGGCTGTTTTATACACGTGATTTCAGTGTATTTTCGCGAGGTAGCACGAAGACTCGAGGAAACGACGATAATCGTGGATAGCAAGATTGATTACAAAGAGTTCAGCAGTGAAGAAGGGATGATCAGGGGAACCTTGCTCTTTATAACCGGCTACGTGCTCGAATTTATGGAATACGTGCAGAAAGACGAACGGCTGAAGTACCGATTCCACTTCATGGATGCGGAGGGTAACTTGATTTTCCGATACGATAATGCACCTCATTATCGCCTGTCGACGTTTCCGCATCATAAGCATCTTCCGAAAGGCGTGATCGAATCAAGAGAGCAGGGGCTTCTTGATGTTCTCCGAGAGATTGAGCTACTCGTGTTGCGAATCACGTCATAAGGCAGCGATGAGGCCTCATGGCTAGGCATAGCTCGAAGATCACAACGCGTGGCAGGAACGCCCGGAGACGCTGGCAGGGGACGGATCTGGAGAAGATAGCAGCATGTACAAGTTTGATGATTGAAAGAGCGAACGAGTGGGCGAATCCGTTCGGTGATGGGACAGCCGGTGAACGAATACTGGGGATACTGAAGCAGCAATTGGAGCGGTAGAAACTATGTTAGAATTCGAGGTGCTGGAGATTAGAGGAAAGTGCCCGGTGTACCAGAAAGGGGATAAAATTGTGGTCGATGATCCTGAGATCGTGCTGGAGAAGACAGATGCCCTCTGTACACATGCTTTATCGACCTTGCTCCACTACACAACGATCCTGGAGCACGACTGGTGCCCGGTGGAATTAGGCTTGACGACGGAGAACGATCCAGAGCATGCGTACCTGCAGTGTGTCGATCCCGGGAAGCCGTATACCGAGGGCGGGACCGTTATTTTTAAAGCTCGTCGGCTCAGGTGATATAACGGAGTA
>Ga0172366_10005451_pt1 | contig 10007 bp, 6 predicted proteins | sample LakKivSesite69cm_FD_114533 | JGI IMG/M metagenome (GOLD analysis project Ga0172366, IMG submission 114533) | Sediment microbial communities from Lake Kivu, Rwanda - Sediment site 69cm | ecosystem: Environmental > Aquatic > Freshwater > Lake > Sediment | place: Rwanda: Western Province, Lake Kivu...
GAATATGTAATAAACTGTTTCTGCCGACCAACCGAAAACAGCATACAAGCCGACTGGTATTAGCAAAAAGATTCTTGTTAAGGCATCCATCACTGTCCCAATAAAGGCAACAAGAGGAATTGTGAAAGGCAGAAAACGGTTGTCTTCCTTGAATAGATTTCTACACATTTCCGTCACGGGAAAAATAAGCACCAAAGCAACAAGGATGTCTATAATAGTCCATAATGGAAGCCACCTCCCAAAAGGGTGGACAAAGTAGGCTCCAAGCATAAGAACATAGATTACTAGAAGAGGTTTCCACTGTTTTTTGGCTATGAACCCGCATGCCATGACGCCTATGGGTTCAGCAATTATGCCGAACATCCATAAATCCGAAGGTTTGATGGCTCTAGCAACGAGGCTTCCTATAAAAGCTGAAGCAAAGCCAACCCATGGACCTAGGATTATCCCCTCAATAGGCTCCAGATAGATGCTCCAGCTTCGCCAAAGTTCAAATGACGGAAGATACAACGCGGCATGCAAAGCCGCGAAGACGCTTACAAGCGCCATTTTTTTTGATGAACCCCTCATTTCCTAAACCGAAAGTAGTCTTTTCGCCAATGGTTAAATCATTTTCGCCATCAAGAGGCTCATTTACGAAATCTCATAAATAACAATGTTTTTACTGGCTTACTCTGTACTGTCCTAGATTTTTTCTTTATATAACTGGAGTCCCACTCCACTTATCTTTATAAAGTATCTATCAATATTCATCGATTTATTGCGGTTCTGTCTGGTCTGATTTGTTCAACAATAAAACATGATTTTTGAACAACAAACAGCATCGTCTTCGACCTATCTGTTTTGCGCCTCATTCACTCTGCTGTTTTGGGACGCAAATGTGAGCAAATGTTTGTTCTGTGAAATATAGGATTTTATGGTTTCTTGTGTGCATCAAGAATTTTTCTTTAAATTTAGAGAGGGTGAAATTGTAGAAATGCGAATTTTCAATCTAGCGAACTTTGACAAAAGTAATAAATCTCGGATGCAACATTCTCTGTCGACTATGCTCAGATAATGGTGGCGAAGAGAATGAGTGGTTCTTCTTTTGCGAAAAAGGAATTTTTCAGAGCCTTGTATCCGGGTCGTTTTCAGCCCTTTCACCTTGGACATCTTGAGGCTGTTCAACACATCCTTGAAAGCTCATCTGAGATTGTAATCATGGTTGGAAGCGCTCTGGAAAGCCATACTTTGAAGAATCCTTTCACAGCTGGCGAGAGGATCACGATGATTAGGCTGGCGTTTGACGAAGCAAATATTGACCCAGCCAGATTTTTCATTATACCCGTTGCCGACCTTGAGATACACGGAATATGGGTTTCCCATGTTTGCTCGTTGGTCCCAAAATTCGATGTTGTCTATTCAAATGAGCCCTTAACTAGAAGGCTTTTTATTGAAGCGGATTTCAACGTTAGCGCAATACCATTCTTCAAAAGGGAACAGTGCTCATCAACCGAGATCAGAGAAAGGATGCTTCAGAATAAAAGCTGGGAAACCCTTCTCCCTAAAAGTGTAGCAGGATACATAAAGCAGATTCAAGGCGTCGATAGACTACGGGACCTCATGAAAACCGATAAGGTTCAGATTGACAGCTAACGATCACTTTTCACTAGTCCTCCATAACCAAACTTTGTGATATTTTTCGGGATTTCTCGGTGCCAGCTTGTAAAGTTGACAGAAAAGCCTGTTGCAGGGGATACTTTGCTAGCTCCTTAAGCTCCTCCTCAGTTACTCCACCAGGCGTAGCGACCATCTTCATTATTTCTGCTGGGGATTTCCTTGCTTTGAGTATCAGCTTGCCGGTTCCAACCATAGATTGGGCAGAAGCAACCAACGCTAAATCCGCTGGCAGCCCAACCTCTGTTCCTCCGTGGACTATAGCCTCCATTAAAGATGTCAAGTAAGCCGGCGCACAACCACTGAGTGCTGTTACAGCGTCCATTTTATCCTCTTCAATTTCCACAAAGGTTCCCAGCGCGCCAAGAATCTTCTTAATCATTGACTTGTCTTTGCTTGTAACATCGGCTCCTGTACAATACACAGTGAAAGATTCGCGTACGAGGATTGCTAGATTAGGCATGGCTCTAACGAATCTTGCTTCAGGGGCTGCTTTTTTCAGCATACTTAAGTCAACCGCGGCTACTATTGACAATACTAGTTTACTTTTGATCTCGTTCCGAATCTCTGCAAGAACGGTCTTGATGTCTTTCGGTTTCACACAAAGTATTATTGCATCTGCTATTGTTGCAGCCTTTTTGTTATCCGTCGTTGTTTCGATACCTTCCTTCTCAAGCTCGACAAGTTGTTCTACACGATTATCAGTTGCTATGATGCGGTCATCAACTGCGTTTTCAACCAAGGCTTTTGCCACAGCACTGCCAATAACTCCCGCACCTATCACGGCGACAACCATACAATCACAACCTAAAGGGTGAACTTGAAACTCCGTTCCGAACGATATCCTTCAGACTTCTCATATAAGGTTTTAGTTAACGAATTATTAACATTAAACTAACCACCCATAGAAAGATTCTCAACTCAAGCCTATAATTATCAGGCAATATTTGAGTTTTATCTTTATCTTAACTTTTTATTCTTGTAATAACCTCTGGTGGAAACACTGGACAGCCAACAGCGCAGACGACCTTGTAGCCTTGTTTTTCTAATAAACCTTCGGCTACTTGTTGTTCTGAAATTATGTCAACTAGAACCCCGCTTCTCACCAGAGCCATGTAGAACAGCAGATTATCCATATTATACATGTCGTCTGTCTTAAGCTCCATACTTGTCCAAGGATAGATTAATGCAACCTCAGCTTTTCAGAGCTCATAATCTCTAAGCGTGCTTACAAGCTTACTATATTCCTCATTAGGCTGCTTTGTCTTTGCCCAAAGGTCGAGGTTGCCCCAGTCGACCCACCAAACTACACCGAGTGAGCCATGAGCTAAACAAGAGTAAACCTGCTCAAACATGCCTGCTACGGGAACCTTGTATCCCAGCCACGAGTTAAAGCTTTGACCACTAGCTGTGTAGAGCTTGTTGAAACCATGGCTGTTCTTAAGAGGTCTTTGATGTAATCGTACACATAGATAACATATCGGTGGTCGAACTCCAACGGGTACATGTCCTCATGACCCACATCAATGAAGCGTGCCATCCGCCAAATATCGTTGCCTGAGTAGACACATTGGTCCGTGCACGGATAGAAGTCGTTCAGTTCATGAGTTGAAACAATAGGAGTTATGTTTTTAGCGTAACCAATCAGCTCAGCCAAAAAGTTCGGGATAATCTCAGCGTGATAATCAAACAATTCCTTCCAAAGCGATGGGTTACTAGGCTCCTTTGGTAGTTCCAAGGAATCCCAGTTTTCGAAGATGGTTTGGTGTCCTAGGTTAAACTTTTTAATACTTCCGTACTTCATTTTCATTGTTTCTCTGAAATTTTCAACATAATATTTACAATAACAGCACGGTTTGAGGGGTCCGCCACTAAACTCTGGAACATCTGTCCTGTAATAGGCTTCGTGAATAAAGCATACCAGCAACTTTCCACGAGACTACTTCGCTAAAGTCTGGTTCGAAAAGTTTCTACCACGACAGTTCAACCAATTATGTCCTTGACTATAATCTGGCATAGTCAGTTTTGCTTGAGATCTACCTTCGACCAGTAATTCTTCAAAGACGAGTATAGATTACGATAAATCCTGTTGTAGTATACTTCATAGATTCTCAGTCTTTCTTTGTTAGGAGACTCGCCACTGACTATTTGAATAGTTTTTTCGCATGCCTCTTCCAAGGTCCGATAAATACCTACGCCTACACCCGCTAAGAGAGCTGCGCCAAAGGCGACTTCCTCCTCAACATTAGTCTTAACTACTTTTGCGTTGAAAATGTCTGCTTGCATTTGTCGCCATAAAGAGCTCCTAGAGCCTCCTCCCCTCACAATAACTTTCTCTGCTTTTACCCCAAGCTCCTCGAAGATCTCTAAGCAGTCTCTTAAAGCGTAGATAACGCCTTCCATAACTGCCCTAATCAAATGCGCCCTATCATGCTCGAATGTTAACCCGAAGAAACCTCCCCTCGCACCTGGATCCATATGAGGCGAACGCTCACCTAAAAGGTAAGGAAGGAAGATCAACCCCCTGCATCCCGGCTCAGCCAATTCAGCTTCTTTTGAAAGAAGATTATAGGGATCGATATTGCACAGAGCTCCGACAGACTTCTCTAGCTGGGCGAAGTTATCCCTAAACCATCTTAAGGATAACCCCGCTGAGAGGATGGCTCCCTGAAGATACCATTTCCCAGGAACGGCGTGGCAGAAAGTGTGAATCCTATAATCGGGGTCAACCTTAAACTCGTCCAGTGTGACGAAAACCTGTCCGCCAGTCCCTATATTTGAAGAAATTATTCCAGCCTTAATCGCGCCGCAACCTAAGGCTCCAACAGGCGAGTCTCCTCCGCCAGCTACGATAGGGGTTCCTCGAGACAGGCCCGTGGCCTCAGCAGCTTTGGATGAGATTTCTCCTGTCACATCGGTAGATTCGAACACTTGGGGGAACATTTCTAGCGAAATTTCCAGTTGTGAAAATAAATATTGTGACCACTCTGTTCGTTTTACATCAAACAGTGACGTTGCGGAGGCATCTGATAAATCTGAAGCGAACGAATCTGTTAACTTGGACCTCACATAATCCTTAGGTAGGAGGACCTTGAATGTTTTATTGAAGATTTCCGGTTCATTCTCCTTAACCCAAAGGAGCGATGGGCCCATAAATCCGGGCATAACGGGATTACAAACAATATCTAAAACCTTCTCTCTTCCTATTTTCTCATAAAACTCTGTACATTGATGGGAACTCCTCTTATCAGCCCAAATTATAGCTGTTCTCAAAGGCTTGCAGTCTTTTCCAAGCAGTACTGTTCCATGCATCTGTCCAGATAGACTGATTGCAGAGATTTCAGTTGGATCTATTTGTGAACTCTTTAATGCTTCTTTAATAGATATTTTTACGGCGTTCCACCACCATTCAGGATCCTGCTCAGCATAACATGGTTGAGGAGATGAAATCGGATACTCCTGAGAAGCCTTAGCCACAAAATTTCCAGTTTCATCGATAATTAAAATCTTGGAGTTAGACGTTCCAATATCGATACCCATCAAGTAAACCAAGGAACCACACCACCTAATTTTTAAAATGAATAGACATGATGTATTTTTATTAATCTCTTAAAGAATGGCTTAATCTCATATTGGGAATTCAAGCATGCTTACTTCTGCAACCTTCTTTCTCTTTCTTGGGACAATGAATGTTTTTATCTCGCAAGGCTTAAACTTGGCTGTCCATTTTTTGTTAAGGAAGGATAGTTTGATCTCGGCTTCTGTCTCTTTGCCTTCTGTTTCATAGCAGCGCAGGATTATGTCTTCAGAGCCTTCGTGTTTTTTGAGAACATTTGCAATGATGTTCCCTCGATTTATTTTGATAAAAGACTGCGAGGGTGGCAAAACGCCTTTATGAGCAAAGTCAACGATCACGATTGGTCTCAAGTTCAATTCTTCAGCAAGTCTGACTGCGCCGGCTTCTAGCCAAGACCCTACATGTGGTAACAAAGTGAAGTCGAAGTCTTGCCATCCTTGGTCGATATAATGGTAGGTCAAATTTGGCTCCAACTTGTAGGGAAAATGATGAGTATATGGAGGACTACGTAGAACGGTCAGCCTTATCTCGGAACCTTTAACATCGTAACTGTACTTGCAATTATTGCATAAGATGAAACCGTAAGCTTGATTCTTACCTTTATCATTTTTTGCCTTCCCAGTTATATCTATCCATTGTTGTCCCGGTTCCTCTTCCCCATCACATGGACGGACAATGTAACCATATGGAATTGAGTAAGTCGCAATTGGTTGGTCAACGTTCACGGGAAAACTTAGCTTAAGCATTTTGTGCTGCTCTTGCCAATTGACAGAAGCTCGGCATTCAACGAAAGGCAAGTCCCGATAGAGATGGACGAATATGCGCATCAAAGAGTTTTTGTAATGGCTCTCGATTCGTATTGCCGCCCGTACAGGTCCATTTTCAATGATGCTAATTTTTGCATCGCTGAACGTGCCAATTTCATCCCTAAATTTCATGACGCCATGGCTCCAAGTGTCGCTTAAATCTTCAAGGACTATTGGCACACAAGCATCTCCTTGGAACAGGTCAACTTCATTCTTCTTGTCATATAAGCGAGAAAAGCATCCCTTTGATGGGTATATCTCCAAGCGGAGCCACTCATTCTCAATGCTGTTCTCTGTGGCTTTAAGCTCCCTCAAGTCTTCATATTTCGGCTTGCTGTTGACATTGTGGTAAACTCGATAGCCAAAAGCTGGCACATCGGCGATGAAAACGATTCTTTGACTCCAGTCGCCCACAGCTGCGGAAGACTGTATTCGCTGCATTGGTACGACTTGCCCCCTTTCATCTAAGAGCACGCCTTCACCATCGATGCCCTCAACCTCGACTGGGAAGCGTACATTCCATGAGTGAGGGTTGAAAACTATTAGAGGAATACCTTCTCCATCCGTTTCAATATTTGAGGCTAAAGTTTGGATTGCATAGTTGAGTTCTTCTTTTCCTCGATGCAATGCTTCACCGTGGATATCACGTACGTCCTCATAGGCTTCAGGGATCGAGGTGCCTCCCAGAATATCATGGAACTGTGCAAAGAGCAAGTTCTTCCAAGCTCTCGTTAAACTTTCTTGAGGATACTCTCTTTCAAATAATGTGTAGGTAAGAATCGAGAACTTCTCAGCTGCGCAAAGTAGATTCTCAGCTTTACGGTTGTTACGTTTTACCTCCGAGTGAACAGAATAACATCCGCTTGCATGATGCTGGAGATCGTCGCAGAAGACTGGAAGCGGCGGATTCTGCTGGCGGATTCTCTCAAAAAATTGGTTCGGAGAGCTGAAGATTATTCTGGGCATGTCTTCTCGTTCATTCATCTGGAGGATACTCGTTATGTTCTCCTTTGTAGGGCCTCCTCCATGGTCTCCTCTACCGTAAAAGCACATAACATCTCTTAGAGGCGGCTTAATTATCTCGAAAACTCTTCTTACATGTTCTTCTATATTTCCGCCTCCTGTTAAATACGAGAATGGAACACGGTAGCACAGTATTCTTGAACCGTCAATGCTCTCCCACCAGAAGATGTTGCCTGGAACCTTCTCGTTTTCGTGGGAGTTTGGACGCATGAAAACATAATTCTTCAAGCCGCATTTGCTCAGTATTTGAGGCAGCATACAATTATGTCCAAAAGAGTCAATATTGTAACCTACCTCAGCTGTGATGCCTAATTTCGCCTTAAAATACCTCTGCCCATAAAGGGCTTGACGTACAAGACCCTCCCCGCTCGGTATGTTACAGTCAGGTTCTATCCACCATCCCCCAACAACGACCCATCGTCCCTCCTTTACTCTTCTCTGAATTTCCTCGAACATTTCGGATTCTCCTCTCTCGATCCACTCGTAGAAGGCTGCCGACGAGCATGTGAATATGAAATCTGGAAATTCATTCATTAGGTCTAACGCATTTCGAAAAGTCACCTTGGCTACTTGATATCCTTCTTGCCAAGGCCATAACCATACTGGATCTATATGCGCATTCCCAATCATGTGAACAACAAACTTTTTTGCAGGGCTTGGTTCACTTTTCATAATCTCACTTGCCTATCGTTATTATAAGGATGCCTATTATAGTTAAGGACAGTTTAATATATTTTGACCTAAACTATAATTTCTTACATTTTTAATCAAAACTTATCTTGAAGTAGTAGATATTTATTTTTGTGGAGACTTGGGCTTTGGAAAACAGTTTAAATGCTGAGAAGCCAGTCAAATGCAGGTTCTGGCTTCTAGACATAAACTATGAGCTAAGGGATCACAAGCCAGAAATTTGGTTGTGGGGCATAGACGACAAGGATAGGCGCATCTTAATAATTGATAGGAATTTCCTTTCTTACTTCTATCTTGTTTTAGATGCCCAAGAAAATCCGGAAAAAGTACTTGAAAAAGTACATCAGAAGCAGGCTGAGCTTCCATTCATCATTGAATCTGAGCTTACTCTACGAAGGCTTTTCGGGCAGCCAGTGTACGCAGTCAAGGTTGTGTGCCAAGACCCTGACCTTATTCCCGAGTATGTTAAGATTCTTTCGAAAGTTGAAGGCGTTGAGAAATGTCTTGAGGATGACATCCGCTACTCAATGCGGTACCTTGTTGACAATGATGTTGTGCCCTGCGGGTGGTACGAGATAGAGATAAACGAAGAAATAAAAAATCTGAAAATCCAAGCTGACAAAATTTTCCTCGCAAGATCCGTTCCTAAAAGAATCGAAAAAGAAAGTGTACCGCCGCTTAGGGTGCTAAGTTTCTATACAGTATACTACGCATCCAAAGGCAGCCCAAAACCTGACCGTGACCCAGTCCTTGTGATAGCCACCGTTACAGGTAAAGGCGAAAGAAGGCAGTTTGTTGCGGACAACAATGACGACACATCCTTAATCAAGTCTTTTACACAGTACATCAAGCAGTCTGATTCAGACATCATCGTTGGATATGAATCAAACCGGCTACATTGGCAATACATCGCAAACCGTGCAAAAAAGCTTGGATTAGACTTCTTCGTAGATAGGGCGGACACGTTACCTCACATGAGCGTCTATGGTCACATATCAATAACAGGACGCGCTGGCTTGGATGTTTTGGACTTTGCGGATGAGCTTCCAGAGGTTAAGGTTAAAACCATAGAAAATCTGGCGGATTTTCTAAGCGTAGAAAAAATCAAACAGCAAATAACAATAGACGAAACAGAATACGCAGCCTATTGGGACAACCCGTCTAAACGTTCGGAACTAATAAAATTCACAAAGGAAAGAGCTGAATGCATATCTGGAATTTTCGGGAAGATGTTCAATTATGCCGCGGAACTTTCTAAACTTGTCGGCTTGCCTTTAGACCACATCGTTAAGGCTGCGGTTGGCTTCAGAACCGAATGGTACATGATTCGCGAAGCCTATAAGGTGGGCGAGCTTATTCCCGAAAGAATTGAGAGGCCTTATGTTCCTTACGTTGGAGGAGCGGTTCTCTCCCCAAAACCGGGAATACATGAGAACATAGCGGTTCTCGACTTCAAGTCGATGTATCCTAACATCATGGTTGAAAAGAACATTTCTCCTGACACTTACCTCTCGCCTTCAGAGCCAGATCCGCCTTCGGGTGTCAATGTCGCTCCAGAGGTTGGGCATAGATTTCGAAAAGAGCCGTCAGGTTTCTACAGAAGAATCCTTTCAAGCCTGCTTACAGCAAGGGAAGACATTAAAAAGAAAATGAAGGGGTTAGATTCGAAAAGGGAGGAATATCATCTTCTGGATGCTCGGCAAAGGGCAGTGAAAGTGATTACAAACGCAGTTTACGGATACGCTGGATGGGTGGGAGCAAGATGGTTTAAGAAGCCTGTTGCAGAGGCTGCGGCAGCGTGGGGACGTGAAACAATCACGACAAGTATAGAAATGGCGAAGAATCTGGGATTAGACGTTATCTACGGTGACACGGACAGCATTTTCGTGGAGCATCAACCTCAGAAAGTTGAGGCTTTATGCCGGATGATTGACGAGAAACTTGGGTTAGAGATGAAGCCTGATAAAATTTACGAACGCGTCTTGTTTACGGAGGCAAAGAAACGTTATTGCGGGCTTCTCCCTGATGGCAGCTTAGATACAGTTGGCTTGGAAGTTGTAAGAGGAGACTGGGCTAACGTAGCCAAAGACACGCAGGAAAGGATTCTGGAACTGGTTTTGAAGGAACGTTCGCCTGAAAGCGCCGTGGAGTTCGTTAGGGAGTTCATTAACAAAATTCGTGAACAGAAAGTCGCTTTCAAGGACTTGATTATTTGGAAGACTCTTACGAAGCCTGCTGAGCAATACGAAGTGAAC
>Ga0172366_10005452_pt1 | contig 10007 bp, 9 predicted proteins | sample LakKivSesite69cm_FD_114533 | JGI IMG/M metagenome (GOLD analysis project Ga0172366, IMG submission 114533) | Sediment microbial communities from Lake Kivu, Rwanda - Sediment site 69cm | ecosystem: Environmental > Aquatic > Freshwater > Lake > Sediment | place: Rwanda: Western Province, Lake Kivu...
CCCATGTCAAGCGTGGGTTCACAACCGGCGCGAACGAGTTCTTCTACCTGACGGAAGCAGAGATCAAGCGCCGGAGAATCGAGAAAGAGTTCTGGACGCACAGGGATAAGAAGGGACGGTGGGTTCCCAATTACGTCATCAAGTCGCCGAGGGAGTGCGAGTCAATCGTCGTGAAGCTGGAGGACTTGCAGTACCGCGTCCTCATGATCCACAAGGACAAGGAGGACCTCGCCGGGACGAACGTCCTCAGATATATCAGGCAGGGAGAAGCGCAGAAGTTTCACGAAAGACCAACCTGCGCGAGCAGAAGACGGTGGTATGACTTGGGTAGATGGGCGAAACCGCACTTGGTCTGGTCGGATGCTTACAACGACCGATATGCGGTATATGACACCCGACAAACCTGGGGTGATAAGCGGTTCTTCTTCATCTACGTCAGGAAATCATCCTACCAAACTACACTGCACGGCTACCTGAACTGCTCCATCGTTCCGCTTATGATCGAAATTGACGGCATAACGAATCTCGGAGAGGGCGCAATTTACACGAATGTTTACCAATTGCAGCGGTTGAGTGTACCACCATCGAATGTGAGGATTACGGGACTTGCGCCCGCGCTAAAGCAACTCGCCAAGAGACCGGTGCAGTCCGTTTTCGACGAGTTCGGTGCATCATCTCCCGACGAGGTCACTCTGGAAACGGTGAAGCCCGACCGTCGTGAGCTTGATCGGATCGTCATGGGAGACATCCTTGGGTTGACCGACGAGGAGCAGCGTGAGGTCTACCGGGCCGTGCTTGACCTCGTGAAGTCGCGCCTTGAGCGGGCAAAGAGTGTGAGAAACAAGAAGGCAAAGGGCGGTATTGACATCGAGGGGGCCAAGCACTCAATTCTTGAGCGGATGAATGAGGAGACGGATGAATGAGGCGCATTGGCCAGCTCTACCGGGAACTGGTGCTCATACGGGACGACCTTGAGCCGAAGGAGTTCCCCTACTGCGCGGGAAGCGTAAGCATCGAGCATGACCTGTTCGGCTGGAAGCTTCGGTGCGGGAAGGAAGAGGTTCCCTGTCGTTCGGAGACGGAAGCGCGGTTCTTGGTCGTGTTCCTCGATTGTGGGATGACCGAAATCGCCATCCCCCGCGACGACGAATACCTCAAGACCATCCTGCCCCTGCTGGAGCGCATCAAGGCGAAGACGGACAAGATCATCAACTCCTACTGTCAGAGCATCCTCGACCGCAAGGCGCGAGAAAAGCTGCGGTACGAGGTCCTTGCGGAAATCATCAAGTAGTGGGATAAGGTTGTTCGGATGAGCATCGGAAGCCTTCCCTCTTTCCGGGCATCGCGCTATCATTGAATCCATTTTGCTCTGTTGAAAAGCTCTATCCAGGCAGACAGGAATGTCTGCCCCACCCACCTCAGAACCACAGGAATACTGGTGGGGCAGGCATTCCTGCCTGTCCAAGAGAGGGCAACAGAACTGAAAAGTCCGTCGTAAGGGTTTTCAACAGAGCCAATCCATTCGTAAGTTACGCGCCGCAAACTCCATGAGTTCGACCACCGCCTGACCAGGAACGCCTCCCATGACGCCCCGCGAGCGCGTGCACGCCGCATTCCGCCACGAGGAACCCGACCGGACGCCGATCTTCGAGCGCGAGATCAAGCCGCCCAGCGACCGCGCCATCCTGGGCCGCCCTGCCGTGCATCCGTACAATTGGCCGGAGTACATGCGCACGTGGGCACGCGAAGGCTGGGAGGCGCTCATAGAGCGGTATGCGCAGGACGAATTCGAGCTTGCCCGCCTGCTCGGCTTCGACATGATCCGCCTCATGACCAACCCGCCGCGCACGACTCCTCAGCCGGAAGAGATTGACGAGAACACCTTCAAGCAGGGCGAGGCGGTGACGCGGTACCACCCGGAATCGGGCGTCGTGGAGCACCTCACCGCACGGAAGCGTTCGCTCGAAGAATGGGAGCGGGATTTCCGCCGCGAGATCGAGCGCGAGTACCGGCCTCCCGCCATTGGCGACGACCAGCTTGCCGTATTCCGGCGCGTGAAAGAGCGTATGGCCGAGCACAGGCTCGACATGGCGATCTACGTCTCGCTCTACGCGATCCCGGTGGCTGCGCTGCCGCCTTTTGCGCTGGAGTGGTTCGTCACCGAGCCGGAGCTTTTGGAGCGCTACTACGCGAAGCAATCGCAATGGATCATTGATCTGGGGCGCGTCTACGTCCGCGAGGGGGCGGATGTCGTGGGCCTCGGCGGAGATTTCGCCGGGGACAAGGGGCCGGTCATCTCGCCGCGCATGTACCGCGAGCACGTCGTCCCGCACATCAGGCGGCAGTCGGACGCCATGCACGAGCTTGGCGTCTGGACAACGAACACCACCGACGGCGACCTCTGGGGTATCCTGCCCGATTTCCTCGAAGGGGCTGGGGTGGATGGCTACGGGGAGATAGACGTTGCCGCGGGAATGGACCTCGGTCGGCTCAAACACGAGTGGGGCGACCGCTACACCTTCCTCGGCAACCTCGACATCCGATGGGTGCTTTGCAGCGGCACCATTGACCAGGCGCGGCAGGAGATGATCCGGTGCATCCGGCAGGGCTGGGGCAACGGCGGGCACGTGATCATGACGAGCAACGTCGTCCACGAAGACGTGCGGCCCGAACTCTACCTTGCGGCGATTGACGCCTACCGGGAGTACTTCGGCCTGCCGCGACGGGAAAAGGCGCCGGGCGGAAAGTAGGCAAGGTTGGGGTTGAAGACCCTGGGTGGGGAAATATACCCAGGCCCCCACGCCGGCATCACGCACAATTCCGAGCGCCACGCCGTTCTGGCCTTCGCTTTGCTCTAGGGTAACAATAGGAAATGAATCAGACGCGCTCATCCGCGATGCGGTTGGTGACGAACTATGACGAACTTGGCCGATTCCCTTCGATCCGCGTTGCCCTTCGTGGTCGGCAACGGGCGACGGTCGGTCTTCTCAGTGGTGGGAAACTGTACAATCTTGAGACACTTTTCGAGGGATACGTGGAATTCGTCACCTGCCCGTGATGCACGACTACGACGCACTTCGCGCACGGGTTGTCGCGGGCGCGAACGGTATATGCGGAACTTGGGAATCTCAGTGCAGAAGATTGGGGGCCATCATGCGTGAGATTCATGACATGGCGGTTATGAGACTGGGTGAGATGATCGGGGGGCGTCGCTACGTATTTACGTCCCCCATCATACCCTCGCACTGGTCGCCCGATGCGGACGCCGATTACGAAGAATCCGGCGGCCGGCACTATCAGGGCACCATCTTGCTCGCGGACGGCGAACCTCTCGTCATGACGGTAGGACAGCACATCCTGGAAGAGGCCGGATATCGGGTGATCACCGCCGCAGACGGCGAAGAAGCTCTGGAGGTCTATCGCCACCAGAGCGACACGATTGACCTGGTCATCCTGGACTACGTGATGCCGAAGCTGAACGGCTTTGAAACCCGGCAGCGCATGGCCGCGATCAACGAGAACGTGCGCGTGCTGTTCTGGAGCGGGTACCTCGCCGACCGTGACCTGTCGTCGCTTCTTCAGAACGGATTGTGCGAGTTCATCGCCAAGCCGTACAACATCTCCGACCTCATTGCGAAGGTCCGCACACTTCTCGGCAGGGAAGAAGCGTGAGAACTCGCACGGACGGATAAGGCTCCCGCCTGCCCGTTCGATGGCATCGAGCACCGCTTCTTCCGCCCCCGGCGAGCGTCAGCCGAAGTACTTCTTTCCCCACGCAATCGTCTCGGCAAGCGCCTCAACTTCCGGCTTCGTCGGCCAGAGTTCCAGGCCGATGTAGCCGGAGTAACCGCTTTCCGCAATCGCCTTGAACACCTGCCTGTAGTTGATCTCGCCGGTCCCCGGCTCGTGCCGACCGGGCACGTCGGCCATGTGGAAGTGCCCGATCTTGGCGATGTTCGCCCGGATCGTATCAATGAGGTTGCCTTCGGTGATCTGCTGATGGTAGATGTCGTAGAGGAGCTTGACGTTCGGGCTGCCGATCTCGTCAACCATCTGTACGCCCTCTGCGGTGGTCGCAAGGTAGTACCCCTTGTGGTTCACCAGGACGTTGAGCGGCTCGATCACGAGCGTCACACCGGCGTCTTCCACCATCCCGACGATGCTCCTGATCCCATCCACCACCGACCGGTGCTGTTCGGCGCGGCTGACGCCTGGGCGCTCTTGCCCGACAGTGACGATGAGCGTCTTACACGCGAGGCGCTCGGCCACCTTGATGGATTCGGCGGCTGCGGGCGCGAATTCGGCGCGGTTCGCCGGATCAACGAGTGCGCCGCCGGTGTTGCACGAGATGGACGACACGGCGAGGCCGGTCTTCTTCTGCGCGGCGACGATGGCGTCAATGTCCTTGTTCGCATAGCCCCAGAACTCGAACGCACGCAGCCCCAGGTCTGCGATGGCCTGAATGCGCTCGACGAACGGGAGCTTGGTGAAAAGCGCTTCGGCGCAACCGGAGAGGGCGATCATGGATGCTCCTTTCTTCTGATCTCGTGGTATTTTCGTACGAATCCCGCTTGGGTAGGGGCATGGCGCGCCGTGCCCCTACGCTACCACGCACAGGGCTGAACCTGCGTCTTCATTCGCCTACAACATCAACAAGTGCTTGCGGGCGAGGCATACCTCGCCCTTACAAGACGGCTTGTGCGGCCGTAGGGGCGACGTACGCGTCGCCCACAAACCATTTCTTGGGACCCATTTCCCCAGGTCTCTTGCCGTGTGCACCCTACATGTCCGCGATGGAACCGTCCTCGTGGTACCACTTCACCTGTTCACGCGGCTCGTAAGGGTGCTTGGCGATCTCTTCGAGGTTGAGGTCTATCCCAAGCCCCGGCAGCGTCGGGCGCATAAGCCTGCCGTTTTTGAGCGCGAGCACCGGCGTATAGACCAGGTCCCTCCAGGGCACGTCCTCGAAGATGTGCTCCTGGATGAGGAAGTTGGGCAGGCAGAAATCCAGTTGCACGCACGCGGCGGCGGCGACCGGGCCGTACGGGTTGTGCGGAGCGGCGGCCATGTAGTAGGTCTCGGCCATCGCGGCGATCTTCTTCCCTTCCATGATCCCTCCGCAGTGGCAGAGGTCCGGCTGGACGACCGAGGCGATCTGCCGCTCGATGATCTCGCGCAGGCCCCAGCGCGTGTAGAGCCGTTCGCCGGTGGCGATGGGCGTCTTCGCGTGCCGGGCGATCTTCGCCATCGCCTCGACGTTCTCCGGCAGACACGGCTCTTCGATGAAGAGTGGCTCGTACGGGCGCATGACCTCTTCCGCGAGGATCGCCATCGAGGGGCTGAGGCGTCCGTGGAAATCAATCATAATATCCACGTCCTTGCCGACAAGTTCGCGCACGCGGGCGATCTTCTCCTCGGCCTGGCGGATCGGCCTCATGTTATCCACATAGTTCACCGCCGGGAAAGGATATATCTTAAAAGCATCCACGCCCCTGGCGACCCACTTCTTCGCCCGTTCCGTGAGGCTTTCCGGGGTCCCGTCGCCGAGGTTGCAGTAGAAGCGGACCTCGTCGCGCACGTACCCGCCCAAAAGCTCGTACACCGGCACACCGAGCGCCTTGCCCTTGATGTCCCACAGGGCCATCTCGACGCCGCTTATCGCGCTGCAAAGCACCGGGCCGCCGCGCCAGAAGGCATGGCGGTACATCTCCTGCCAGTGGTGCTCGATGCGCGCCGGGTCCTGCCCGACGAGATACCGCGCAAGCTCGTCAATCGCGGCCCGCATCGTGTGCTCCTTGCCGTAGAGCGACCCCTCGCCGACGCCGTAGATGCCTGCGTCGGTCATGACCCTCACGAACACCCAGTTGCGCCCGCCCGCCTGGCAGGTGATGTGCTTGACCTCGGTGATCTTCATGAGATACCCCCTATTCCTGAAGCAGGACAAGCGTCCCATCTCCCGGTGCAAGCCAGGCAGCCACCACAGGACCCTCCGCGGTCTGCGAGAGCGGCGTCTGCCCTCCCGCGTTGCCCGTGACGCGGCTCACCACGCGCATGTGCCGGAACTGCGGCTTCACCGTCAGCCGGGCATGGATGCTCGCGCAGAGTTCGGCGTTGACGAGGATGATCGCCGCCTGCCCGTCCGGCCCATCGAACTCGCCGACGACGAGCGGCTGCGTGATCGGCGTCACGACGTGGCGCGGCCTGGCGTCTCTGCCGGACGCGCCGCTCCCGTGGACGACCCCGACGGACGTGAGGCCCCTCAGCGTCGGCCCCAATTGCCTGATCTCGCGGTTGATGAGCCGCACCTGCGCGTAGTGCTCCGTGCGTTCGCCGAAGGGGTCAATGATCCCGTTGCGGAAGTTTTCCGCATCGGGCGTCCAGTACGTGAAGTAGCTGATGCCCTTCGCGCCGTAGGCGAGCGTCGTCCAGACCTGCCAGCGCAGGTCCGCTTCGGTGGGGTTGCGGTACACGTGAAGCGCGGTGGAAAGGATGATCTGCCAGAAATCGAGACCGGCTTCGAGCGAAAGCCTGCGGACCGTTTCCAAGTTCGGGAAGTACTCGGGGCGATCAGGCTCGCCCTCCATGAGCGCGTAGTGGTCGTAGCTCACGAGCGGCGGCTTCACGACGGCGAGGTACTGCCGCACGTGCTCCTCGTAGGTCTTCGTGCCAAGTTGCTGCTCGTTGGCGTAGTTGGGGAACAGGTTGATGTACGCGGGGTGAACCGGGTCTTGCGCCCGGAGCTCGGCGACGATCTGCGCCAGCGCGGGGAACTGCTGTGCCGACGGCTCGTCGAGGACGAAGTAGCCCCAGAGCGCGGGATGTTCGCGGTACTCCGCGACGACGGCGCGGACGGTGTCCTTCCAGCCGGGGCGGCTCGGCAACTCGGTGGAGACGATCCTCCCGTCAATCACCATCCCCGTGATGCCCGCGTCGTAGCACCAGTCGAGTTGGCGGCGAATCTGTTCTTTGCTCCCGGAGACCTGTGCGATGCTGAACCCCGCCTCGGCGATCTCCCGGTAGCGTCCGGGCGTCGCTCTCTCAGGCGGCACGCCGCACCAGAAGGTGATGGGGAAAAGGGGTGCAGACATGAGCAAATCCTCCTTGATGACCTTTGAAGTCGCTACTTGACCGACACTTCCAACCCTTCGACATCGAAGACGACGTTCACGCTGGCGCGCATGTGTGCCGGATCGCGGACGTATTCGAGGTAAAACCTCAGCCGTTCGGCGAGATTGGCGCTGTTGTGCGCCAGGACGACGCTGCCGGACGGCATCTTCTCGTACGCCGCTTCGAGGATGTCGAGGTACACCCCCTTGCCCCGGCCTCCTGCGCCGTCAGCGTCGAGGTAAAGCAGGTTGATCGGGCCCTCGAACTGCGCGACGAAGCTCACCGCGTCGTCCGCCACGATGCGCGCCACGCCCGTAGGATCAATCCGCCGGACGTTGCGTTCAGCGCGTTCGGCCTCCTTCGGCACGATCTCCACGCCGATGAGCTGCTTCGCTGTGTAGGCTGCGCCCGGCCCGACGGCTGCGCCTGCGTTCGAGATGAACGTGTTCCCGCAGAAGATGCCCGCCGCGATCATCGTCTGCGGCTGCGCGATGGCGTTGACGGCCCAGATGAGGCGCTGCATACGCGGGGTGATCGCCGTCCAGGGAATCTCGAAGCGCTCCGCCACTGCCCGCCTGAAGGCGAGCATCTTCTCGTGGTCGTACCGCGTGTGCGGCAGGATGCCCGCCTTGTGGAGCATCGCGAGCGCGCCGTCCACGACGGCGATTTCCCTCTCAGGCGGCTCGATGGCCTGGTGCGGGTTATGGTAGTCCATCCTGTACCGGTTCCAGTCGTCGGTGCGGTATTCCTGAGGCACAGCATTTCTCCTTCGGGACGACATACGAGAGGTTCACCGAACGTCCGGGTCCGGGGGGTTGCAGACCTTCTCCAGCACTCGGCAGATGACCTCGATATTCTCCAGCGAAACGTCCGGCTCGCATTCGGCGTGGAGCATCAGCCCACCTTCCTTCATGGAGAGCGTCTCGTGCGCTTCGCCGATGTGGTCTTCGATCTCGCCGGGCGAGGCGAACGGGAAAAGCTGCCGGTCGAGGTCCAGATTCATCGCCATCTTCCCCTTGATCGCCTCTTTGATGCCCACCAGGCCGTTCGCCCTGATCTGCGGGTTGATGACGCGCACCCCGGTCTCGATGAGGTCGGGGATGATCTCCAGGATGTGCCCGTCGGAGTGGAGATACACGGGGATGTCACGATCTCGACAAGGGCCGAACATCGCCTCGTACGTCGGCTTGATGTACTTCCGCCACATCGCCGGGCTGATCGGCAGGGACTTCTGCATCCCAAGGTCTTCGCCGAACGACATGAATTCCGCGCCCGCCTCAAGATACTTCCGCACGACGGTCACGTTGTACCGCTCGATGATCGCGATGAGCTTCCGGAGACGGGGGTCGCCAGTGGCCATGTCCGTCATGAGGTTCTCAAACCCGCGCAGGTAGTACAGGCGCATGTAGAGGAAGCCGTGAGGCAGGCCGCCGCCGGTCGCAAGCTCGCCCCGCGCTTTCCCGGCGTCGAACGCTACCTTCACGTGAGACCAGTCGCCGCGAGGGCCGAACTCGTCGTCTTTGAGCGGGTCCGGGGCCTTCCACGAATCGAACGCCGCCCAGTCCTCAAGCGGGTGGACCTCCACGATGCTATCCAGCCCGCGCCTGATGTTGCGCCAGACGCAGCCCCAGGAGTCGGTGTGGTAGCCGGACTGGTAGAGCGGGCTTGCGTTGGGGAATTCGTAGTCCACAGACCCCTTCTTGAAGCCGGGGAAGAGCTTCGGATGGGCAAGGACGATCCCCTCAAGCTCGTCCCGATACTTCATCCACGTCGCCATCATGAGGCTCACGCTGCATGGCGTCCACTCCGGTTCGTCGAAGTAGATCGTCTTGAGATAATTCACGGTGCGTCGGTTCTTTCCGGAATACGGGATCATGCAATTCTCCTGGATCATGCCCGGCGGATTGACGGCGGCGCGTCACGTCGCAGCGCGTGAGGCGGACGTGGCAAAGGCGTTCGAGGCGACGGACGGGATAAGAGATGGGTCCGTCCCTTCTCGTGCCCGATGTCCAATATCGGGAAGAACGCGAACATGCTCAACGGTGGGGAGGCGGCAAACCGGTTGACGCGAGGAACGCGATTCGAGGGTCGGCGCGATGGCCTGGGCGGGAGGAGAGCGCGGAGATGTGTGCGATCTCCGCCGATCCTATTCCTCCTCATCGAGGGGACGTTGGACGGTGTAGTTTGCCTGTTGATGGGGGTTTTCACGCCAGTTCGCGCCGTCGTCGGCCATGCGCGCAAGCTTGTCCTCGATGGCCCGTTGCACGAAAAGGTCCCGATCCAAACCGAATTTGAGGCACGCGGCGGCCAGGTCATTGGCAACTTCGTCCGGCAGGACAACGTCAATATGCACTTTCATCGAATCCCCACTCCATGCCTAATGCTCACGTTCGTGCTGATGCCAGGACCCTATGGCCGCATCATACCCACACCGCGCTGCACGCAGACCGCACTGAGTAAGTACCTTCCGCGTCGCGCAAGGTCAAGGGTACGGCCACACGGGGCGAGGGTGCGGACCGTTGGAGTCCATATTTTGCCGTTGGATGAGTTTTGCGACAGTCTGTCGGTCTCCTGCCGCCAGGAACTTCCCTGGACGGCGGCATGATGGTATGATGGAGAGAGACGAGAGAGCGGAGCCGTTCGGGTCTTGACAGGCAAGAGGGTGCGGTTATACTCTATCCGTTCGTAATCTGAGTGATTGCACAGTCATACCGGCGGGCTGTGCAATGCGAGAGAGGTTTCTGGCGGGAATGTCCTGCTGGGCCTCTCTTCTTTTTTGTGCTGCCCGGCGGAGGCCGGTTTCACCGCAGCCGCAAGGGCATAGTCCAACCCTGCCACCATAGCGCGAGACTGTCACCGGGGAGCAGCATCGGGGACAGTCTCGCGCTATGGTGGCAGGG
>Ga0172366_10005453_pt1 | contig 10006 bp, 13 predicted proteins | sample LakKivSesite69cm_FD_114533 | JGI IMG/M metagenome (GOLD analysis project Ga0172366, IMG submission 114533) | Sediment microbial communities from Lake Kivu, Rwanda - Sediment site 69cm | ecosystem: Environmental > Aquatic > Freshwater > Lake > Sediment | place: Rwanda: Western Province, Lake...
ATCCAACAAAAAGTTCGTAACTATCAAGGACAAAGCACTTTCTTGATGAACCTCAAACAATCTCTTCAAAAATACGGAGGGTTAACACCTAATCAACTTGCTGCCGCTGAGAAAACTCTTAACGGTGAAGTTAAGACCCTCGATATGGAAAATATCCCCGAGGACCTCAAATCAATTGTAAACTACGAAGGCGAAAGCACTTTTGTAAAAGATATCTCTGCAAAACTAAAGAGGTACGGTACCCTAACTGAAAAACAGAAAAGTGCCGCTCTCCATGCTATCCAAAAAGAGGAGGATTCTAAAAAAGCTTATACCGTTCATTGGGCAACTCCGGGTCAGACCATTCAAGTCGGTCGTAAAGTTGGCCAAGGTCTGAAAGAAAAGTACGAATTGGAGTTCAATCCAATTATTCTTGATATCACAGAAATCATCGAAGTACGTCCCAAAGCTATCAAGTTCAAAGCTAAGATGACTTCCAAGAGAGGTAACGTTTGTTCCGTATGTAACAAAACTCTCACTGATGAGTTTTCAATGATTACTGGTATGGGTAAAATTTGTGCTGGTCACCTGAAAGTTGAATATATCACAGACCGTTCACAGGCAGAAGCTTTCCGTGAAAGATACTTGAAAAGAATTGAGGAAATTGGAGAGATGGAAGTTTGGGCACCCAAGGCATCCATCAAAAAATGGGTCGGTGGTAAGGCCAATATTCACAAGGTAGCTATCGAGTCGCTTTCTTAATACTGAACCCCGAGGTTGATTACTTCGGGGTTTTTTTCTATTTTTTGAGTAATGAATAAGAGGTACAAACATGAACAACAGATGATTCAAGATGTCATGGACAACTTTGATTGGGTCAAATGCCATCGGACTATGACTTTGATTGGTTGGGAGAGGTATTTTGTTGGTATTCCTTCAATCTCAGACTTGAAGGATTGTGCTTCGAAATTATTTCAAAACGCCATCGAAGGTGTAAAAAAAAGGGAGATACCTCCGAATTCATATTATTACTCGGCAACAGGGGGACTGAAAGCTATTGCATGGAAAAACAGATTCAATCAAATCACACAGGTCGAACTTGAATTTATTCTCACGAGTTGGGATTCTGATGGAGATTATTCTGATGATAATTTACAAAAAAAAGATTGAAATTATATTTCGAATGTATGATAACTAAGAAACCCAGTGCCATAGTTTACGGGTGGTATAAGTTAGGTGATGAAATATTGGAAACTGACCTCTACAAAGAGGAACATTTATGGGATGAAGTAAGAGTATTTTCATTACCCGAACCTCTACACGTACTAGAGGATTATACAAAATACAAACCTGATTTGATTATTTCTATCGGTAAAAAAATTGACCTACCTCAATATCAATTGAAAAGAATTCATCTTCATTTCGAAAATCCTGTAGGTGATTATGAACTTGCTAACGAAATAATAAAGAATTCAGTTTACAAATCTTGTGAGGTTCAAAGACCTAGATTTTCAATTTTTACTCCGGTATATAAAACGGGTGAAAGAATCAAAAGAACATACAACAGTCTGAAAAATCAAATTTGGACTAATTGGGAATGGATTGTTGTTGATGATTCACCAGACGAGGAAACATGGAAGATTTTGAAAGACATATCACTCATTGACCACAGGGTAAAATTACACAGAGTATATCCGATATCAGGGGGAATAGTTGGACTTGCAAAAAACCGAGCGGCTTCATTGGGAGATGGTGATTGGTTGGTCGAATTGGACCACGACGATTATCTGAGTGCGGATTGTCTTTCAACTTGTAATGATGCGATTGTGAAGTTTCCCGATGCTGGATTTCTTTATTCAGACGTTGCCGAAGTTTACGATGATGGTGAAATGAAATACTATGACCATGATTGGACAGGAAATTGGTATGCTCGACACGACAATTTTTTCGATTTTGGATATGCAGGACATACTTGGGTTAAAGTGGATGGTATGGATATTTTATCTCATTGGTATCCAGACATAAATCCGCTTTCAATCAGATTTAACATTTCAATGCCGAATCACGTCAGAATGTGGGAAAGAAAATTTTATCATTCGATTGGGGGTCATAATAAGACAACCCCTGTTGCAGATGACTTCGAAATAATCGTGAGAAGTTTTCTTTATACAAGAATTATTCACGTGAAAAAATGCTTATATATTCAATACAATAATAGAAATAGTACTGTGGATAACAATTCTACAGATATAAACCGAAGGGCTAGACTCATAAGAGATTTTTATGATGAAGCCATTCATAAAAGAATACTCGAATTGGGATTCAAAGATTGGAATTGGAATGAAGAAACCAAACAATCTCAACGATTACAAAATCGTGTACCAATTAAAAAGTATTTCGAAGAAGAACAAGTAATGAACTACATTTATGAATAAGAAAACAAAAATTTGTCTGAACGCGATGGTTGGAAACGAATCCAACACGATAATGAGGATGTTAAAGTCCGCTGAACCACACATTGATTATTGGGTTATCCAATGTAATGGAAATGATGACACTGAAAAAATAATCACCGATTTCTTCAAAGAAAAAGGTAAACCTGGTTTTACATATAAAATCGATTGGAACTTTCCAGGTTGGAACCGTGACCATACCCTCCAAACTTGTTTGAAGGCCGACCACGGTTGTGATTGGATTCTGAGAATGGATGCTGATGAAAGATTACATGTCGACCCAGATTTTGATTGGAGTATCATGGATGACACCTCAATTGATAGTTATAACATTGTGGCTCAAAATGGTGAACTTCGATATTTGAGAACTTGGTTTTGGAATGCCAAGAGACCTTGGTTTTTTCAACACGATAAAAGACATGAAACTATCCACCTACCTGAGATTGGAGAAAACTTTGTAAGAAATATAATGCCACAAGGATTTCGTCACTTAGTTTCTCAAGATGGTGAAACATGGGCAGCACCAAGAAAATTTCTCAAGGACGCTTTGGAGTTGGAGATGGATAAGGTTGTTGGAAACACAGTACTACAAGACCCTTATCATTTGTGGTATATCGCAAAAAGTTATTCAGATTGTTATGGTGATGTTGCACAAATGCCGTTCGGTAAGCAACACTCAGACGAATATGCTAGACGATGCGTTTGGTATTATCAAAGATGGTTTGAAACCTATTTTGATTGGGACATTACAAAACCTGTACCAAGACAAGATGAGATGGGGTACTTTGCTCTTTTGATAATGGGACAAGCGATTGATTTCATGGGGGATACTCAAACAGGAATAAATTACATATATAAAGCTGGTGAATTTTCACCAACAAGAAACGAACACTTGGTCTATCTAAATTTTATTTTGGAAAGAGAAGGAAGATTCGAAGAAATTCTCAAAAATATAGACCAAATGTCTCAACCTCAGAGAGTGAACCCATTCCCAAATCTTTCATTTTTGATTGAAGACCGAGCATATTTGAATACAAGTAATTTCATCAAGGAGTACAAAGAAAGAATCAAGAAAAAAATGGAAACTCCTATCATTGACAATAGTAGTTTCAAATTCGAAGTTTGATGTTCGACTATCTCATCGTAGGTGCTGGTCCATTTGGCTCTGTATGTGCACATGAGTTAACAAACGCGGGAAAAAAATGTCTCGTAATTGACAAAAGAGAACATATTGGTGGGAATTGTTTTACATCAAATGAGGATGGTATTCATATTCACAAATACGGAGCACACATATTTCACACAAATGATGATAAGGTTTGGAATTACGTAAATCAGTTCGCTGAATTTAAACAATATTGTCACAATGTCATTGCGAATTATAAAGGTCAGATGTTCACATTACCTTTTAACATGTGGACATTTAACCAATTGTGGGGTGTCAGGACTCCTCAAGAAGCTCGGGATGTACTAATCAGTCAAACACAAAGAAAAAAAATTACAAATCTCGAGGAACAAGCCATTTCGATGGTTGGATATGACATCTACGACAAACTTATAAAGGGTTATACTGAAAAGCAGTGGAAAAAAACATGTGATAAATTACCAGCTTCGATTATAAAACGACTACCAGTAAGATTTACATGGGATTCTAATTATTTTGACGACAAATATACCGCAATGCCCATTGGGGGATATACTCAAATTTTTACTAATTTACTTAAGAATATCGAAGTTAAACTAAATCAGGATTATTTTTCGAATAGAGAATACTTCGACTCTCTTGCCCACAAAGTAATTTTCACGGGTCCCATAGATAGATTTTTCAACTACGAATTTGGTAAATTGGAATACAGAAGTCTGCGATGGGAAACGAAAAAATTAGAAATAGATAATTTTCAAGGAGTTCCTGTGGTAAATTATACGGACAATATTACTTCATATACAAGAATATTGGAACATAAGTGGTTTGATTTTCAAAACCAAAAAAACACAATAGTGAGTTATGAATTCCCTGCGGATTATGATGGATTAAATGAGCCTTATTACCCTGTCAGAGACGAACAAAACACCAAGATTTTTTCAAAATATGAAGAGATGTCCAAAAATCAGGACAAATTCATTTTCGGTGGTAGATTAGCGGGATATGTATATTATGACATGCACCAAATAATTGCACAAGCCTTGAAAAAATCACAAGAGATTTTGTATTTATCATAATGAAAGTTAAGTTTGTCAACAAAGAAAATTATTTTTCCGAAAAAGAGATGGATGCGGTAAAAGAATTTTCTAAATTCCTTCAGTCAGAATTACCACTTAATACAGATGTTTCAATATCTTTCGAAAAAGAAAGACAAGACCCAATGACAACAGGGGTTAGATTACCAAAACACAAAATACATATCTTGGCTAAAAACAGACTTTTGATTGATGTCCTTAGAACTCTCTCACATGAGTGGGTCCATGAATTTCAACATCAAAAAATGGGTCTAAAAGACACCGATAAAATCCAAGATATTGGTGGTCCCGAGGAAAATATGGCAAATGTTTTATCAGGTATATTTTTAAAGAAATTTGTAAAGAACTTTCCACAACATAAGAAGTCAGTTTTCGGAGAACTTGATTAATTTTTTTTATCTTTTAGTTTTTATTCCTATACAAAATTTAAAATTATGAAGAAATTATTTGAATTTTTCGAAAATAGTAATTTATGGTCATCTAAAAATCTCGGGTGGATTTTGATTATAATGAGTTCCGTTTTTCTTATTATGGGTGGGATACAAAAAATTATTGGTACGGACACGATGGTCAATAATTTTACCTACATGAAATTACAAGACTATAGAATTTGGATTGGGGTCTTAGAGGTCATAGGTGCAATACTTTTAATAGTACCAAAAACATCTTCTATAGGAGCTGTTTTAATTAGCACGATAATGGGAGGGGCGATTGCATTACATTTATCACTTATGGGAGGTAATGGTTTCCAAGCTGCCACCATATTATCATCAACTACTTGGATTGGGTATCTTTTACGAAAATATCAAATCTCTATATAAAAAAACCCCTCGTTTGAGGGGTTTTATATTTTAACAATCTTTTTCTGCTTCCACATCGAGAAGTGTCATTCCGATGAATGGTTTGTTTGCGTCTATAGACACTGGAGACCTTTTTTCCCAAGGTTCGAAACCTTCCCCTTTTTTAGGGTTTCCACAACAGTCGACGTAGAAAAACTCTTGGGGTGCTGGTTGAAATTGAGCTAGTTGACAATTTACAGGGAGAGGTTTCTCTGGCATCTCACCCTGTTCAATTGGGTTTTGGTCGTTTATATCTCCTTCGGTGGGAGGAAAAAATGGTTTAGAATCATTGGTACCCTCTTTCGAGAATGATTTCCATAATATCCAAAGGGCGATTCCCCCGAATAAAATAACAATAATTGATAGTATTGACATAAACTAAGTTTAGTATAAATATTTTGGATTTTATTTAAATTACCCTTATTTTTGTGAGATGAATGCCCTCACTAAAGAATTACAAATTAAGTCAAGAACTACTGGTTTTGCATCTCCTGCAGAGTCCTATGTTAATAAACGTCTTGACCTAAATGACCTAATCGTTCAGGACGTACACACGACCTTTTATTTCGAATATAAAGGAACAAACACACTTGGAGTCAGGTCAGGAAATATCCTCGTTATTGACCGTTCTATTGAACCTGGTGAAGGTGATTTGGTTGTGTTATCTGAAAAAGAATGTTTTAAGATTAGAAAGTATGAAGGACAACCCAATGTTTGGGGAAGAGTAAGTTGGATATTAAATAAATTATAATATGAAAAATTTAATTATTATATCCCACCCCGATGTGAATAGTTTTTGTTATAATGGAATATACAAAACTATTAAAACCACTCTTGAACAAAACAGAGAAGAATTATGGACCATTGACTTATATAGGCATTGGGTTGGTATGTATAAACTTACTGATGACAAAGTAAAAGAGTATAAACAACTAATACAATGGGCGGATAGAATATACATAATATCTCCCGTTTGGTGGTTTAGAACAACACCTTTGTTAGAAGCCTTTTTTGATAGCGTATTTACACCAGGATTTGCATATAAGTTTGTACCGATAACCAAATTGTATGGATATCCGAAGCCACTTTTGAAAGATAAAAAGGTTAGAACATATCTAACGCATGGTGCACCCGCATTACCTGTTTTAACACTTTATGCAAACTCCGTAAAATTACGTCTCGTGATGGGGGTTTATTCATTTGTTTTCGGATGGTTTAGAACAAAAACAAGACAGTTTTGGAGCGTACCATTTGTGAGTGATAAAAAACGAAAGAAATATTTGAGTAAAGTAAAAGATGATGTTTTAGTTGATTTAGGTTAAAAAAATAAAAAATGAATTGGGATATAGTAGGATACATCGGAACTGCGGCAGTGTTAGGTTCGTTTTTGATTAACGACATTATTCGTCTCAGATTGGTAAATGCCTTGGGGGCACTTATTTGGCTGATTTATGGTATTGGTTTGTCAATGATGCCTCAAATTGTTGTAAATTCTTGTATTATTATAATTCATTCATATTGGTTTTATAAAAACAGAAAGCTATGGAAGAGTTAGACTTACATGGGGTATTTCACAGTGAAGTTAGAGACAAAGTGGAAAATTTTGTATTATTGAATTCGACGAACTTACCTGTTAGAATAATAACTGGAGATTCGCAAAGAATGAGAAATCTTACTATAAACATATTGGACAAACACAAATTTAATTACGATACACCAGCACATAACCCTGGTGAAATAATTGTTTTGAGCTAATGGAGAATAAAAAAATTGGAATTGTAGATTGTAACAACTTTTATGTTAGTTGTGAAAGAGTGTTTAACCCAATTTCTATTGGTCGGCCAACTGTAGTTTTATCAAACAACGACGGTTGTGTAATTGCTCGTTCCCAAGAAGCAAAAGACCTTGGAATAAAAATGGGGGAACCTTTTTTTCAAAAAAGAGATTTTATGGAAGAGCATAGGTTTTGTGTATACTCATCCAACTATAATCTTTATGGTGATATGTCTGATAGAGTGATGACAATTATCAAACGTTATGCAAATGAAGTTGAAATATATTCAATCGATGAGTGTTTTGTAGACTTCTCAAACATACCAGACGAAGAACTTGTTGACAGATTACATCTTATAAGAAACGAAGTAAAAAGATTAACAGGTATACCTGTTTCAATCGGTGTTGGTCCAAACAAAACTCTCGCTAAACTCACATCCTACATTGCAAAAAAACAAGCGACTTACGAAGGAGTATGTTCATATTGGACCTTACATAATTTTAGGAATTCACTTTACACAATATCAGTTGACGAGGTTTGGGGTATTGGTAGAAAGTGGTCCAAGAAATTAAAAATGATTGGGGTAGATAGTATCGGACAGTTTGTTATGTTGAACGACGGGCTCGTTAGAAAAATGATGAACGTTAATGGACTTAAGACAAAAATGGAGATACTCGGAATGTATTGTCATCCAATAAAACCAATCCCACAACAGAAAAAAAACGTGGCATCAACTCGTTCTTTTGGTAAAGATATTGATTCCTTTGACCAAATCGCAGAAGCGATGTATTCCTATATAAAAAGTGGTGTAAAGAAATTGGAGGAAAATGAAATATCTCCCAATCGTGCGACAATATTCATGGCTGGAAACAAACACAAGGATGAAAAACATTATTCAAGTAAACAAATACTTTTTCACAGGCAAACAAGAAACACTGATGAAATATGGTCTCAAATTTATCCACATCTGAGAAAAATGTTTAAGTCAGGAAAAAAATATAAAAAGTGTGGTATCATTTTTAATGAATTGATGCCTGAAACAATTGAACAAGGTACCTTGTTTTCAAGTTCAATTCAAGTTATTCAACCGCCAGTTAATGTTCAGAAGAATTGGGAAATGAGACAAGATTTTGTTTCTCCAAAGTTCACAACTGATTGGAGCGATATCCCAAAAGTTTTTGTTTGATATTAATTAAAACTGTATTTTTGTGGTATGATAAAACTACTGAAATATTGGCTTTTAAATCGTGTTATCAAAAATCCTACTTTATCTGCGGAAGTATATCAAATGATGTATAACGGACGTTTGTTTGTTAGACCTGCAAACGAAAATATTATTCAACAACCTTCCGTTCAATTTTTCGATTCCAACCTTTCATCGGTCGCAGTTCCATCTCAACAAGACAAGAGAAGGGAATTGATGATTGCTTTGGGGGAATTGAAAGGAAAAACTATTAAAACTAAGCAAGATAAAGAATCTATTGGAATGTTGGAAGCTGCTTTGAAAAATGTCAAGTGAGGAAAGAATACACGGAATACCCAAAAAATGCGCTGTTGAAAAATTAATACCTATTTAACTCGAATCTGATGTCTTGATTGTCCAAATATTGATTAGGCACATCGTTCCAACTCATTTTTTTTATGAAATTACCTTCACTATCATAGACTTTGAGTTTCTTAGGGCGACGACCATCTTTGAATTCAGCAACGAATATTTGTTTTTTTCCATCAATTTTTACAACATCTGTCCAAGTGCCCGTCTTCTTACCTCTCAGATAATTACCTTCGGCTTTTATTTCACCATTCGGATAATAATAAGTCCAAAAACCTAAGTTTTTTCCACCTACACCAATTCTACCCACAGCGGCAACACTTCCCGAAGGATAGTAAAGGATGACACCACCTGTGGGTTTCTTTTCGTAACTTGAAATGTCTGCATTAGAAGTAAATAACAATTTTCCACTCTTTGTATAACCTGACATTTGTGGAGGATAGGATGAAAAATCAACAATTTTTTTATTGTCATCATAATACCAAATACCAATTCTGTTCCCTTCAGAATCAAACTCCCCTTTTTCCTCTAATTTACCATCATCATATTCCTCGTAAGGGCCAACTTTACCTCTTCGGCTATATGTTCCTTTTGCTTCTAATTTACCATCACTCTCATATGTTACAAATGGTCCCACAGTATAATCATTAACCCAAGTGTAAATTGCACGCAAATTACCTCCATCATACTCTTTCCAAAGACCTTGTTTTCTCCTTTTTTCATCTTCGAAACCTTTGCCCTTAACAGGTATTTCAAAATTACCAGGAAATTTTTCATTTTCCAAGCTATATCTTGGGACCTTACCACCCACAAATTCGAAGAACTTCAGTTGGTTAATCCCGATATTTGAGTTATCGTTTTTATCCATAAATTGCCCTGACTCATAATGTAATTGATAAGGAGACTTTGGGTCATCTAAATTATACAGAAGAAAATAACTTGAACCTTTTTCGTCTTTCAAATAATTTTTGAAATAATTGTAAGAACTAATGGTACAAATTTCTATTTTAGCACCTCTAGCTCTTCCCTTACATTTACCTAAAATATCTCGATAGGTTTTCCATGTATTTTCGTTAATACCGAAAATTTGAAACACCTGATAAGGAATTATTTTGTCTTTTACTTTATTTTCGAATATACCCATGTATTTAGCTCCACCTGTTGATTCTAA